>Ga0207919_100067_pt1 | contig 8017 bp, 7 predicted proteins | sample DeeseametaMP0262_FD_184216 | JGI IMG/M metagenome (GOLD analysis project Ga0207919, IMG submission 184216) | Marine microbial communities from the Deep Atlantic Ocean - MP0262 (SPAdes) | ecosystem: Environmental > Aquatic > Marine > Oceanic | place: South Atlantic Ocean | collected 2011-01-01 | reverse complement strand
GGACCCGCCTGGGATATGGTCCAGGCCCCAGGGGTTGTGAACTGCGCCATAATGAGGATTGTTGGAGGTCGCCCCGGCGGCGAACTCTTCCAGGTTCTCCTTGCCGATGATTATCGCCCCGGCGTTCCGGCAGCGGGTGACCACCTCGGCGTCTTCTTCCGGCACATGGTCCGCCAATACCTTGGAGCCCACCGTGGTTTTGATACCGGCGGTGGCCAGATTGTCTTTAATGCCCATTGGAATGCCGTGTAGCGGACCCGCGTAATGGCCGCGGGAAATGGCCTCTTCCGCCGCCCGGGCCTGGTTCATGGCACGGTCATGAAGGATGGTGATGAACGAGTTGAGCGTAGGTTGCAGCCGGTCGGCCTCGGCCAGCGCGGTTTCCGTCAGCTCCACCGGGGAGACTTCTTTGTTCTTGATCATGGGCGCCAACTCGGAGATAGTCATCCGCAGCAAATCAGTGTTCGACATGGTCCTGACCTCTCTCGGATCTAATAATCTTGGATCTGTAACTTAGGTGCGAAATGTAGCTAGTCAGAAAGATTCATAAGGCGGCCGGAAAACGCGTCCGACAGGTCCAGGTCTTCCAGTTTTTTCAGCTCTGCGAAATAGTTCTCCAACTCCGGCCGGACCAACTCCAGTTCCTCGTCCGACAACTCCAGACCGTTATAGTCTCGGATCATCGCCTTCAGAGTCTCATTTGTGATAGGCATTTTCGGCCCCCTTGTACAGTGTTAGCGCGTCAGCTTGGCGCAATCCCGCAGTAATAACCGAGAGTTTAAGACGGGAAGGTTCAGAAAGCCAGTGGTTGGGGGAATTCGCCCAGCCACCCCAACACCACCCCAGCCTCGCCATATGCTAGAATCCTGGAGTCCAAGTCACAGGCTCGTCCGATAGGAGAATGCAATGGCTACCAACGTGGTATTGGTGAATGAAGAATTCGATGTGGTGGGCACCAGGCCCATTCGCCCCGATGGCAACGATAAAGTAACCGGACGCGCGCGTTACAGCGCTGATATGACTCTCCCTCGGCTACTCCAAGGGAAGATCTTGCGCAGCCCCCACGCCCACGCCCGAATCAAGTCCATCGATGTCAGCAAGGCCTTGGCCCTGCCCGGCGTGAAAGCCGTGGTAACCTCCGCCGATTTCGCCCAACCGGGCGGCAAGGTTGCCGATCTGGGTGAAGGCGCCATGGCCAACCCCAAGTGGATCAGCAATAACTGCATGGCCGCCGAAAAGGCATTGTACAAGGGCCACGCGGTGGCTGCCGTGGCGGCGACCAGCATGCAGGAAGCCGATGAAGCGATCGCCCTGATAGATGTTGACTACGAAGTTCTCCCGGCCGTGATTGACCTGGAGACGGCCATGAAAGACGGCGCGGCTGTCTTGCACGAGAGACTGGCCAACTCGGAGAACGCCAACATTCGCCCCGGCGGTCTTCGTGACGACGACGACTCCGGGAAAGCCACTAACATCTCCAACCACTTCTTTTTCGAGCTGGGCGACATCGAGCAGGGGTTCAAAGAAGCCGACATCATCGTGGAGCGGGAATTCCGGACCGCCACGGTGCACCAGGGATACATCGAGCCGCACTCCGCCACGGTGATGTGGGGCGAAGACGGTAAATTGACCATCTGGTGCAGCAGCCAGGGCCACTTCCAGATCAGGGACCTCACCAGCCTGGTCCTGGGCATCCCGGTCTCTCAGATACTCGTGATTCCCATGGAGATCGGCGGAGGCTTTGGCGGAAAAACGGTTATCTACCTGGAGCCGGTGGCCGCGGCCCTCTCCCAGAAGGCCCGGCGGCCCGTGAAGATCTCCATGAGCCGCGCGGAAGTGTTCGAGGCGACCGGTCCGACCTCCGGCAGTTCCATCAGAGTGAAGATCGGGGCCAACAATGACGGTAAGATTACTGCCGCCGACGTCACAATGATCTATGAAGCCGGCGCATTCCCCGGGTCCCCCATCATTCAGGCTTGCCAGTGCGTTTTAACTCCCTACGACATCGCCAATGGCAGGATCGAAGGGTATGACGTGGTCGTCAACAAACCCAAAGCGGCCGCCTACCGTGCGCCGGGAGTGCCGGCCGCCGCCTTCGCAGCGGAGTCAGTCATCGACGAGATCTGCGAGAAGCTGGGCATTGACCCCCTGGAATTCCGGGCGAAGAACGGCACCCAAGAGGGTAGCCGCCGGATTCCCGGCCCGGTGTTGCAACGCGTCGGCTACCAGGAAACTCTGGCCGCCGCTATGCAGACCGAGCACTATAACTCGAAACTTGAAGGCCCCAACCGGGGCCGCGGCGTGGCTGCCGGGTTCTGGTTCAACGGGACCGGGCCTGCCTGCGCGACCGCCAGCGTTAATGCTGACGGCACGATCAGTCTTATCGAAGGATCGCCGGACATCGGCGGGGGCCGGGCATCCATGGCAATGCAGGTGGCCGAGGTCTTGGGCATTCCTGCCGAGGACGTCCACCCAACCGTGGGCGACACCGACTCCGTGGGTTATACCTCTTTGACCGCCGGCAGTGGCGCCACCTTTAAGTCGGGCTGGGCCGTCCACGAAGCGGCCATGGACATCAAACAGCAACTATTGCAGCGGGCCGCACGGATCTGGGACGTTGATCTCGATGACGTGGAATTCGTCCACGGAGAAGCCTCTCACAAGTCGGACCCCGAACTGAAATTGTCCTTCAAGCAGCTTGCCGCCCGGTTGGTCGGCACCGGCGGCCCGGTCGTGGGCCGGGGCAACGTGAACCCCGCGGGCGTGGGCAACGCTTTCGCCGTGCACATCGTAGATGTGGAAGTCGACCCCGACACCGGGAAAGTCGACATCCTTCGCTACACCGCGCTGCAAGACGTTGGCAAAGCCGTCCACCCGAGTTATGTGGAAGGCCAATTGCAAGGGGGCGTGGCCCAAGGAATCGGCTGGGCCCTCAACGAAGAGTACGTCTACAGCGATTCGGGCGAGATGGCCAACTCGTCGTTCCTAGACTACCGGATGCCCACCAGCTTGGACTTGCCCATGATTGACACCGTGATCGTGGAAGTCGCAAATCCGGGCCATCCCTTCGGGATCCGAGGGGTCGGTGAAGTCTGCATCGTGCCTCCCATGGGCGCGGTGGCCAACGCTATCCACGCCGCGATGGGAGTCCGCATGGATGTTCTGCCCATGTCCCCAGGCAACCTCTTGGAAGCCCTGTGGGCAAAAGAAGGGAAGTAGCAACCAACCAAGCCTAATCTTAGGGGCTGGGAACAACGGCCCCCGGCCTGGATCAAGAACGCCCCGTCCTTCCGCAGATGGACGGGGCGTTTGTGATCACAGTGGATGACGGCTAAGTTAAGATGTTCCCTGGCAGCCGGTGTCGTTAGACGAACGGCACGAAAAGGAAGGAACAACCCGATGACTCAACCCGGCTCACCAACCGGCTCCGGAGCGGAATTCGTTCGGGAAATGGCGCGGAGCTTCTGGTATTCCGCGATTCTGCGGGCAGCGATCAAACTAGATGTGTTTGCCCTCTTGGAAGACCGCCCGTTGACGTCCCAAGATGTTGCCGAGTCCATCGGCGCGTCCCCACGCTACACCCAAGCCTTCCTGGACTGCTGCGTGGTCTTGGAGTTGCTGAGTTCCACTGATGGGAAATATTCCAATACACCGACAGCGTCGAATGTTTTGGTCAAGGGTAAGGATTCCTACGTCGGGGACCACGCCATTCACCACACGAATACCTGGGCGTCCTGGGGCCGACTTGATGAGGTCATCAAAGAAGGCAAGACCCTGCTACCCTTCGAGACCGGGTTCGTGGACGAAGCCACTTATTGGAACGACTATATGATCGGCCAGCACAACCGGGCGACGTCCGGGCAGGCCGCCCAGTTGGTGCAAAGCGTTGATCTCAGCGGCAAACGGAATCTCATCGACCTGGGCGGCGGAGCGGCCAGCTACAGTATCGCCCTCTGCCAAGCCAACCCACAGCTCAAGGCGGTGGTCGTCGACCAGAAAGAACCGCTGATCGTCGCCAAGACTTTCGTGGAACAAAACAACCTTTCAGACCGGATCTCCTTGGTGGAGGGTAGTTTCTTCGAAGCGGAGATCGGGACTGGATACGATGTTTGCCTCATTTCCGGGGTTGTCCTGATCTCACCGGAAGAGGACTGCCGAAAACTGTTCAAAGTCGCTTTCGAGATTCTCGAGGCCGGAGGACTGGTCATAGTCCAAGACTATATGCGCCTGGAAGACAACCCCCAGCGCAAGCGTCTCGACACCCTGGAAGACCTATACGTCTTGGTGGTCTTCAACCCAGGCGCCGGCGACCGTGAAGGCACAGAGGTCACCTCCTGGCTCGAAGAAGCCGGATTCATCAACCCCAAGTCTGTGCCTCTGCCGACCCAGCTTGGCCTGATAACCGCGGAGAAGCCGGCTAACTAGTTCTAAGACCCTTGCTCGCCAGCCTGGGCAACACCTCGTCGCGGAAGTATGGGAATTCGTTCAGGTAGTTGGTGAATCCTATGGCAAGGGCTGAGATTTCGCACTCAGACAGGCGCTTCATCAGCGCCGCAACGTAGTCTGGATCACCGATTATGGGCAACGCTCCATTGCCGCCGGCCGCGCGCAGGCGAGCTGCGTGGAGCGCTTCCTCCGAAACGCCGGGTTTCTTAAGTCCACGGCCCTCTATCATGTATTCCACGGCATCCAAGTCGGCATTCTCGACCGCGTAGTAGTGGAAATACTCCTCGGCCTCTTTCTTTGTCGGCCGGCAGACCACGGCGACATTGGAAAACACTCCGATCTCCCGGTTGTAGGCGGCCGCCATTCCTTTCAGTTCTGAAATAGTTGCTGGAACTTCGTCGATGTGCATCCGTAGGTTGGTGAACATCATGTCTGCGTTGCGCGCCGCGTAGTCTCGCCCGCGAGGGGAGTTTCCGGCGCAGACGATCACCGGCCGGCCGCCGCCGTAGGGCTTGGGATTGATATCCGTCTTATGGACCTGATAGAACTCGCCGTCGTAATCGAACGGCTCAGTGGATGACCACGCTCGAGTGACGACATCGAGCCATTCTTGTCCTTGGTCGTAGCGGTCGTCATGCTGGGCGAGATTCACCCCCAGCATGTCGAACTCGTCGCTGTTCCAGCCGCACACGATATTGATGCCGAACCGGCCTTGGCCGATATGATCGGCCGTCACCATCTGCTTGGCCGCAACCACCGGATTAAATAGCGAGACGTGGACGGTCCCGAAGACCATCAGGTTGCGGGTGCTGGCCAAGATGCCGGACGCCCAGGTCAGCGTTTCGAAGTTGGAGGCGTTGTGGTCGGTGATTCCCCCGTACCCTTTCCAACGCCCCAGCGGCAGCATGAAATCCAGCCCGGCCTCGTCGGCCATCAGAGCGGCATTCAGGTTGTTCTCCCAGCTTGCCTCCCAACGCTCTGGCACGGTCGTCACTGCAAGTCCGCCGGAACAATTCAGGCCGAATAGGCCGAGACTCAACTTGTTGCGGTTTAGCTGGTCTCTTTGGTGATTCCCATCAGCGGGCATTCATCGATTCCTTTGATTGGATTCTCCATATCGTGCAGCCCGGCGCTAGATAACCCCTCGCTCGGACAGCCTATCCAGCGCGTCAGTGTCCAGCCCCAACAGGTCGCGGTAGACCAAGTCGTTGTCGTGGCCCACAGGCACCGAGCCGCGCCATATCTTGCCGGGCGTCTTTGAGAACTTGGGGACGATACCCACCCCTTTCACTGTCTTTCCCAGTTGCTCGTCCTCCCACTCCACATGGACGCCCCGCTGCTGGTAGTGGGAGTTCTCGGCCATCTCTTGGGCGTTCATGATCTTACTGCAACCGATCTGAGAGTCGTTCATAGTGGCGACCACTTCGTCCATGGTGCGCTCTTCCACCCATCCGCGCAGGATGGCGTCGAACTCTATGCCTTGGGGAGACTCGATCTCCCGGCGGGCCGAGACCCATTTCTCGTCTTCCGGGTCCAAACCCAGCACCTGGCACACGCGGGAGTAGACCACCGGTCCGATGGCGGCAACAACTACCCAGCCGTCCTTGGCCCGGAAAGTGTCCCACGGTTGGGCGTTGCCGGCCTTATTCCCGGCTCGCTCCCGCACCATTCCCAGTTCGTGATAGGCCACCATGGTGCCCGACAGGATACGGTGTACCGCCTCGTACTGCGCTAGGTCGATCACCTGGCCTTCTCCGGTCCGCTGGGCATGGATATAGGCCGCCAGCGACGACCACAGGCAGAACAGAGCTGTGATGTAGTCCGCGGTCCACGGCACCGCCCTTGAAGGTGGATCGGGGTCGGGGTTACCCGCCAGGTTCATCATGCCGCCAAAGGCCTGGGCCGTGAAATCGTAAGAAGCGCGCTTCACGTATTCAGGGTCGCCGTCCTGTCCAAACCCGGAAACGTGGCAGATCACGATGCTGGGATTGGCCTTCAAGATCGCCGCGTCGTCCAGCCCCCATTTGTCGTAGGTGCGGGCCTTGGAACTCTCCATCCAGATATCGGTGCGCCGGATGAGATTTAAGAAGATCTCCTGGCCTTCCGGAGTGCTGAAATCCAGGGTTGTGTAGTAGGTGTTGCGCCGGTCCTGCACCCAGGAGCTGGCCACTTGCTCGCCGTCTGGGGCCTCGATGGGGAACTCCGCATGGCGCCAGTCCTCGCCGCCGCCGGGACGCTCGATGTGAATAACTTCCGCCCCCATCTCCGCCGCCATCCCTGCGGCCACCGGCTCGGCCACGATGCTGCCGGTGGAAAGGACCCGGACGCCCTGCAACGGGCCGAATTGTTCCAGTAGTAATGACGGTCCCTGCGGCCCCATGCATCGCCTCCTAAATCAACTGAAGGTGGACAAATCGAGAATCTCGGCGCTCTTGCGGTCCGGTCCCAGTTCCAATATAGCCACTTGGCCAAGCCGTCGTAGCTGTTTCGGCAGGCTAGGACTTCCTGGGTTCACCATCAAGACCCCTTGGAATTCCTCGACCACCGGGTAGTGAGTGTGCCCAAAAATAACGATGCCGACATTGGTGCTGAATACTAATCCGAGAGCGTCGGACAACTTGGCGCCTTGCGGAAAATGCTTCGCAAGCGGGCTGAACTCGGTGATCTCTTGGGCCATGCCGGGCACCATCAGGTCATGGATAAGGCCGATAGAATGTCCTTCCAGTTCCAGCACCCGCGACATATCCACCACCCGGGCATCTTCTTTGAAATGGGCGTCGGCCCCCAACTCAACGGCGTAGACCGGCGCGATCTGTTCCAGCCAATCAAGGCAAGAAGGCTGGTAGATGTCTCCCGCGTGAATTATCACGTCCACCCCATCAAAGGCGAAAACCACTTCCGGCGGCGGCTCCGCGCCGACACTGGGGTTATGGGTGTCCGAGATTACGCCCACTCGCATTTCGTGAACTCCGGCCAAATTACAGATATAGACGGCTGGGGGTATTTTACACGCATTTGGACATCGCCCTGTTGTTACAATTCCCGGTGGGATAAACCGCGTCCGAGATACAAAGGAGGTTGACTACATGTCAACGCACAACGACAGTCCGCAAACCGCTATGGCCATCGCTGAACGCCACCTAACGCTGGGCCAGGTGCGGGCGGCGATGGCCGCCATGATGGAACAGGTCCAAGACACCTCTGAAACACCGGTATGCATGGCCATCGTCGATGCCTCGGGGAATATGGAGGCCTTTGCCAAGATGGACCATGCCCGGGTGTTTACCCGCCGGCACGCCGTACGCAAGGCCTACACCTCTGCCATCCTGGGCATGAACAGTGGCGACTGGGGGCTGAGGATGGCCAATATCGGTCAGAGTGTCAGTGAGAACGGCGACCCGATGGTCACTTATGAACAAGGCGGGGTGGTCATCACCCAAGATGGCGCGATCTTAGGCGGTATCGGCGTCGGTGGCCTGCGCGGGCATAACGCTGACGAAGACTTGGCCAAAGTCGGCCTGGCGGCGATGGGGCTGTAGGCTGGTCTATAGGAAGCTAGGCAGAGGGGTCC
>Ga0207919_100044_pt1 | contig 9264 bp, 9 predicted proteins | sample DeeseametaMP0262_FD_184216 | JGI IMG/M metagenome (GOLD analysis project Ga0207919, IMG submission 184216) | Marine microbial communities from the Deep Atlantic Ocean - MP0262 (SPAdes) | ecosystem: Environmental > Aquatic > Marine > Oceanic | place: South Atlantic Ocean | collected 2011-01-01 | reverse complement strand
GCCCAGGTCGTCGGTGCTCCAAGCGATGTCCACCGCGAAGACGAATGGCAAGAAGACCAGTCCGTTCTTGACCCATTGCAGCGGACGCAACGCCTTTAGAAGCGCCATTGGACTGAACGCCAATGCGCCTTCGCTCCCCGGTCCATTCATTTTCTTTGTAGCGGCCAAATTCGATCAAACTTCCTTGGTCTGGATCGCCGGGTCCTGGATAACCGGTATGCGCCGTATGGCCAGTAGAGCCAGCAGCCCAACAGCCACCGCGAACCACAGGGTGACCAACCGAACCAGTACCGTGCCCGCTGAGGCGGCGGTTCTGGTCACCCCGCTCTGTTGTAAGAATGCCAACATGCTTCCCTCGGTGCCCACCAACCCGCCGGGGAGGGCGGTAACCGCGCCCACCAGGGTTGCCGCAGCATAGATAGGCAGGGCCCGAAACAGCGCGATGTCTGACCCGATGCCCTTCAGCAGCAACCACAGAGCAAGACCTTCCGCGAACCAGGCTACCGCGCCGAACGCCACCCCGGCAATCATGACTCTCGGCGCCGCCAGCTCCTTGAACCCTTCTTGAGAGTCCCGGAGAAGACCGCTCCAGCGGGACAATATGGGCAGCGCGGTCAGCCACGAGGCTTGCCGCGACACCGCGAACATCACACCCGCCACCGTTAGAACCAACGCAACCGCCAGCACCGCTACCACGGGAGCGGGCAGTAGAGCGAACCCGGTGAGTCCCAGGATGATAACGGATATGACATCCGTCAGCCGCTCCATGACCACCACCGGCGCCGACCGGCTGATAGGTACGCCAGTCCGGCTGTTGAGCAAGTAACATTTTACCAACTCGCCGGCCTTGCCCGGTGTTACGGACATCGCGAGACCGGAGAGAAACACCAATGCGCTGACATTGGCGGGCACATCGATCTTCAGATACTTCAGAAAGAAGGCCCAGCGAAGGAAACGGATGAAGTAATTGGCCGACGCCAGCCCCAATGCAGCGAATAGATAGCTAACAGGCAGGCTACCGATCTCATCGACGGTGCCGCTGAAATCTCCGTAGCCCGCCAGAGCCACAAACACGCCTACGGCCAGCACGGCCAAGAGGAGCCATTTCTTATTCATAGCTGTAGGTTTCAGAAGCCGCGGTGGTCCAGAAGATGCACTACGCGCCGGTCAGCCCCTGACCTTTAACTCCCCGTACCAGGCGCCTAGTCCGGCCATCGATGCGTAGTAAAAGGTCATCACCCAGACGGCCAGCCAGACCAAGAAAGGCGAAACTCCGGTGACAGAGGTAACGATCACCCCGGAGATTACCAATACACCTCCTATAAGCACACCGGTCCACCCGCCGAAGGCCAGGGCTTTGCGTCCGGGAGAGGCGGTGCTGTCCCTGGCGGCCGATACCCCGTAGTAACCAGCGATGAACGGGCCAAACGGGATCCCCGCGAAATGCACGATGGGAATCAAAGCCAAGATGATCATGATTCCGAAGCCGATCAAGACCCCTTTAACCATGTTTCAGGGCTCCCGATCTGGCTTGATTGATATTGATCTGCACCTGTATCGCTCCTAATCCACTACCTGAGGATTCGGCGGGCCTTCAGCTCCCGCCAATCTCGGCACTCATTATAGACTCGCGCCCTGATCTACGCACCAGTTGTATACTGATTCAGCCATTCATCTTCCGGATTTTCGACGAGGAATTCCATTGGCCACTGACCAAACCCCTAATCTCGACGGCTACGTGCACGAGTCTCCCTTCGCCGAGTTATTGGACATGAGGGTGAGAGACCCGGACGACGGCTCAAGCGTCGTCGTCATGCCCATCAACGCCCGCCATCTACAGCAGGCTGGCAGAGTCCAAGGCGGGATCGTGGTGGCCTTGGCTGATTATGCCATGTACCGCGCGATCAAGGCCCTGCTTAAGCCAGGGGAGAGCACCACCACGATCGAGATCAAGGTCAATTTTCTGGCCGCGGCCCAGAACGGCGAGCTGACCGCCACCGCCAAGATCATCAGCCCGGGACGGCGCCTCATGGTAGGCGAGATGGAAGTAAAAGACCAGGACGGAAAGCTCATCGCCCAAGGCCTAGGCACATACATGGTGCTGCGGCCTAGAACTTAGCCATTAGGCGTATTTTGTGTGTGTGCCCGCGGTGTTGATCGTTTACAGTTCCAGTCGACAATCTTGGTTTTGGAGGTGGGCTGGTGTATAATTCGCCTTGGCTTTCCAGACTGGAGGTATCTCCTCATGAAAATCCCCATGAAAGTGGACTATGGGGTGCGGGCGCTGGTGGAATTGGCCCAACGCCACGGTGAGGGCCCGATTCAAACGGCGGTCATCGCCAGACAGCAGGGCATCCCCGAAGCCTATCTCGACCAGTTGATGACCTCGCTTAATAAATTCGGCTTCGTTCAGAGCCGGAGAGGGCCGCAGGGCGGTCACGCCCTGGCCATGGACCCCAAAGACATCGACCTGAACATGGTGATGGAACGCCTCGATAGCAGCAATTCCCCGTTGGACTGCCTGATTAACCCCCATGATTGCGTTTTCTCCCACACTTGTGCCCAGCAAGAAGTTTGGCAGACAGTAGAAGCTACGATCCGCGACGTCCTGAGCAATATCACGGTGGCTGACCTGGCCAAACGCCAGTCGAGCCTAGCCGGGAAAGCGGCCTTGCCGGTCTCATCTTAGGCTGGATGGCGTACCTGAAGGCCATCGCCCCACGCTCAACTTCGCTTGACAACCACTTTTGCCAGCTATAGACTCGAAATATCGATGATTAACCAACTCCGCCCTTCAAATTGCATCTGTACGTGTCCGCCCACATAGGGGCGGGCAACAACTTCTGTACATCTGAAGCCTGCGCCCACCCGATTTGAGGAACCCCTTCGGGTAAGCGCGGGTTTTTTATTGCGAACCAAACATTCGATTCGATCTACTGTGCAGCCGGAGCACCCATCGGTGTCCGGGCACATCTAAACTAGAGCACCCAAAAGTACCGGGAATAACGAGGAGGGTCCAACCAATGGCCGAACAGCCCCTAACGCTCACACCGGAGCAAGTAAAGCGATACAGCCGCCACATCATCATGAGTGATGTTGGTAGCAAGGGACAGCGCGCTCTGATGGGCGCCAAAGCCCTGATCATCGGCGCCGGCGGGCTGGGTTCTCCCTCCGCCATCTATCTGTCATTGGCCGGGGTCGGCACCGTCGGCATCGTCGACTTCGACGTGGTCGAACTGTCCAACCTGCAGCGCCAGATCCTGCACCATACCGCCGATGTGGGCCGGCCTAAGGTCCAGTCCGCAGTCGATAACATTAAGTCTTATAACCCGGACGTGAATGTGGTCGTGCACGAGACCCGTTTGGAGTCTGAGAACGCCATGGAGATCATCAGCCAATATGATTTGGTGATCAACGGCGCCGACAACTTCGCCACGCGGTACCTGGTGAACGATGCCTGCTATCTCCTGAACAAACCTCTGATCGACGGCAGCATACTGATCTTTGACGGTCAGGCCACCGTGTTCCTGCCGGGCGAAGGCTGCTACCGCTGCCTGTTCCCGTCACCGCCGCCTCCCGGCATGGTCCCCAACTGCGCCGAGGCCGGCGTGCTGGGCGCTCTGACCGGCTTGGTGGGCAGCATCCAGGCCACCGAAGCCCTCAAACACATCCTGGGTATCGGCGAGTCCCTCAGCTCACGGCTGCTCCTCATCGACGCCCTAAGCATGACCTTCCGCGAAGTGCGTCTGAAGAGGAACCCCGCCTGCCCGCTGTGCGGAGACAACCCAACAGTCACCGAGTTGATCGACTACGAGATCTTCTGCGGCATAGCAGAGCCCCACGAGCCTGCGGTAGTAGGTTCGGACTAGCAAAAAAATGGGGCGTCTGGCAGAACGGACGCCCCATTTGGCAGCATGGCCATTAGGCCGATAGCAGATAGTTCCGCGTCAGAACATCGGTAGAAACAAGGTTTATGGTTACTAGGCTCACCTACAAAGGCATCATCGACACCATCGGTAACACCCCCCTCGTTGAATTGCAGCGTATGACTCCCAAAGAGGGCGTACGCATCTTCGCCAAGTTGGAAGGGCAGAACCCCACCGGCAGCGTCAAAGACCGCATCGCTCTCAAGATGATCGAGCAGGCGGAACGGGACGGAGAGATATCCGCCAACCGCACGATCTTGGAGCCCACCAGCGGCAACACAGGCATCTCACTAGCCATGATCGGCCGGCTCAAGGGCTACAAGGTCGCCGTGGTCATGCCGGAGAACGTCAGCGTGGAGCGGGTACAACTGCTCGAAGCCTACGGGGCCGAGATCATTCCCTCGGACGGCACCCGTGGCACCAACGGCGCCATCGAGGTCGCTCAAGACCTGATCGAGAAGCGGGGCAGCGATTATTTCATGCCGTACCAGTACGGCAACTCCGGCAACCCCGACGCCCACTACGAGACCACCGGCCCGGAGATCATCGAGGCCCTGCCTGACGTCAGCATGTTCGTCGCCGGTCTGGGCACCGGAGGTACGTTGATGGGAGTAGCCCGCCGTCTGAAAGAACACAACACGGATACCAAGATCGTGGCCGTGGCCCCTGAGCCCGATGATTTCATCTCAGGTCTGCGCAGCCTTGAAGAAGGGTTCATCCCCCCGATCTTGGACATCGACGTTCTTGATTCCCGGATGCTGGTTAACAGCTTTGACGCTTTCGCCACCACCAAGCGGCTTCTGGCCGAAGAGGGCATCTTCGCCGGCGTCTCGTCAGGCTCCGTGGTCTACGGGGCGATGCGCCAGGCGGAGCGCATGGACAAGGGCGATATCGTTTGTCTACTGGCCGACGGAGGCTGGAAATATCTGAGCACCGCCCTCTGGACCAAGGACTACGATGAGCTTGCGAAGGAAGCCAAGGGCAAGATCTGGTGGTGACTGGGACCCCGTAGGGGGTTTTGGAGCCGGCGTGATTCTCGCCAAGCCAGGGCTTTTCGGCCAGCAGAAGGGGTAAAGAAATCAGGAAAGGGTTTTGTCAAGCCATTCCGGGCCAACGTTCCAGGCACGCTTGGCGACGCATGGGTCTGAGGCTGATTACAGGTGATAAAACTTGAAACATCAGCCGTGGCGATGCTATACTGGCTTCACATATAAGCCTTCCTTAGAGAGCGGGGTACAACCCGCTTTCTTGCTGATGGAGACAAACGTTTTCCGTCCGGGAACCGGGAGGGGTGCGAACCAATGAAAAGTGATTTTCTGATAGCGTTGACCCAGTTGGCGGCAGAGCGGCATCTGCCCCGGGAACAAGTGCTCGGGGCGATTGAGGTTGCCCTGGCGTCAGCCTTCAAAAAAGACAACCCTGCTTCAGGGCAAAATATATCTGTCACCCTCAACCCCAATACTGGGGAAGTGAGTGTTTTTGCTCTGAAAACCGTAGTGGAAACGGTTGAGGACAGCGACAAAGAAGTTACCGTTGCCGACGCCCAGTCCATCAAGAAGGGCGCCGAGTTGGGTGACGAGGTCGCGGCCGCCGAACCACTGCCCCATAACGCCAGCCGTATCGCGGCGCAGACTGCCAAGCAGGTGGTGCTGCAACGCCTCCGCGAAGCGGAGCGGGACCTTCTCTATCAAGAGTTCCAGCAACACGAAGGGGATATCGTCTCCGGTGTGATCGAACAGGCCGAGCCCGGCCGTACCATCACCTTAGATCTGGGACGCGCCCAAGCGATCCTGCCTTTTGAAGAGCAGGCGCCCAACGAACGCTACCGCAAGGGACAGCGCACCAAGGTCTATCTGATCAGCGTTAGAAGTACGCCCAAGGGACCGGAGATCCTGGTCTCCCGAAGCCATAAGAACATGCTGAAACGGCTGTTCGAGATCGAAGTGCCCGAAGTCTACAACGGCGTTGTTGAGATCAAGGTCATCGCCCGCGAGGCCGGGTTCCGGAGCAAGGTCGCGGTGAGCGCCACCCAGCCCGGCATCGACCCGGTCGGCTCTTGCATCGGCATCCGGGGCAACCGGATCCAAAGCATAGTGAATGAACTTCAGGGCGAAAAGATCGATATCGTGTCATGGGACGAAGAACCCAAGACCTTCATCACCAACGCTCTCAGCCCTTCGGAACCGGTCCATGTGGAACTGCTCGAGCAGGAACAGACCGCCATCGTGGTTGTGCCTGACCGGCAACTCTCCCTGGCCATCGGCAAGGAAGGCCAGAATACCCGTCTGGCCGCCCGGTTGACCGGTTGGAGATTGGACATCAAGGGCTTGACCGAATGGGAAGAGATCAAGGAACGCACGCAGTCTAAAGCCGGCGCCAAAGCATCAACGGCCGATGGACCGGATTCTCCGGTGGTCGAAGCAACTGACGCCGAAGAAGCCGTGGAAGAAGCGATCGCCATAGTCGAAGAGGCTGGTGCTATCGCGGCCGAAGACGCCGTGGCCAGTGAGCCCGTCGCCGAAGCTGCTCAAGTGGCGGAAGCAGCGGTCGAAACCGCTGATGAAGACAGTATCCTTGAGGCCCTGATCAAGGAAGAGGAAGACCAGGCGACTGTCGAAGAGACGGCGGAACCTATCGCGGCTGAAGGCCTCAGCGTCGAAGATTTGGGCGCCTTCACCATTGACGACGTTGAGCTGTCCGAAGATGACGACGAAGACGAGGAAGAGGAAGAGGAAGGCGAGCTGCCTGACTTCACTGACCTGCCGGTGCTGATTCCCGACGCGGGCAAGATTCGGTTCGCCGAAGACATCGTCGAAGAATTCCGAGGCGGCGGCCGTGGCGGCCGGCGCAGAAGGGGCGGCGGTGCACGCGGCGGTGGCGCCCGCGGTGGCGGAGCTGCTGCCGGCGGTGGCCGCTAAGACCTTCTCTGATCGGTCTCCCAAATTGGTCTCCCACCAAATCCGCTGGGGAACCTCAAGCGCGATTGGGTGGGATGTTCTCCGGAGGGACGGCCTTGCCAAAGAACCGACATGTTCCCGAACGGAGTTGCGTGGCCTGTGGCGCCAAGATGCCCAAGGCACAGCTTATTCGGATCGTTCGCACCGCTCAGGGGTCGATCGTTGTCGACATCAATGGAAGGGAATCAGGAAGAGGGGCTTACCTCTGCCACATTCCCGAGTGCTGGGACCGGGCGCTGGGCAAAGGGGCTTTGGAACGAAGTTTCAAACAAGCTCTCTCGGCTCAAGACTTGGGCACGGTCCAGACCTACTACGAATCAAACATCGCCCCACCGGCTACGGCGCCTTAAGTTTAAGACTCAAATTGGATGTGTAGATGACTTCTGACGGACGACCCACAACAGTGGACGAAACAGGCGCAGCCCGAAAACCCCGCAAGACTTCCGAGCGGCGGGCCCAGTCTCGCGCGTTGGTCCTTCCCGAGACCATGACGGTCCAATATCTCGCCGAGGTCTTGAATCAAAATCCCATTGACGTGATCAAACAATTGATGCGCAATGGAATCATGGCTTCCATGAACCAGGTGATCGATTATCAAGTTGCCACCCTGGTGACCACTGCACTGGGAATCCGCACCAGCATGGCCGAAGCGCCCACTGCGGCCAAGGGACCAGCAGCCAAAACAGCCACCACAGAAGATGACGCCGATCTGGTGGTTCGGCCGCCCGTCGTAACCGTTCTTGGCCACGTTGACCATGGCAAGACTTCTCTGCTGGATTCCATCAAGAACACCAAGGTCGCGGACGGAGAGGCCGGCGGCATCACTCAGCATATCGGGGCCTACCAGGTTGAATCGAACGGCCACCCGATAACGTTCTTGGACACGCCCGGTCACGCGGCATTCACGGCCATCCGGGCCAGGGGAGCACGGGTCACCGACATCGCGGTGCTGGTCGTCGCTGCAGACGACGGCATCATGCCCCAGACCTTGGAAGCCATCAACCATGCCAAGGCGGCCGAAGTACCGATAGTAGTCGCCATCAACAAGATGGACCTTCCCGGCGCCGACCCTGAACGGGTCAAGCGCCAGCTCAGCGAGCAAGAGCTCTTGGTTGAAGACTGGGGAGGCGATATCATCTCGGTAGACGTTTCAGCCAAGACCGGCGCCGGCATCGACAATCTGCTGGAGAACCTTCTGCTGGTGGCCGAGATCGGCGAACTGAAGGCCAATCCCAATAAACCGGCACGGGGCGTGGTAATCGAAGCGAAACTGGACCGGAAGCGGGGACCGAGCACTACGGTATTAGTCCAAGACGGGACATTGAAAATCGGCGATTTCATAGTGGCCGGCGGCGCATATGGGCGGGTCAAAGCAATGTCCAACGACCAGGGCAAACCCGTAAAATCCGTCCTGCCTGGCTATCCAGCCGAGGTACTGGGATTTAACAGTGTGCCCGAGGCCGGGGACCAATTGACCGTCGCTGCCAACGAACGCGAGGGCCGGTCCATGGCTGAAGCCAACGGCAAATCCGATACCGGAACTTCAGGACAAGGCCGCGCCCTCACTTTGGAAGAAGTGGTTAACCAGGTAGGCACCGACGAAGTAAAAGAACTGAACCTGGTGATCAAGGCCGATGTACAAGGTAGCGTTGAAGCCGTCCGCGGAGCTCTGGAACGGATGGTTGACGAAGACGCCACGGTGCGGGTGCTGCATTCCGGCAGCGGCGCCGTAACGGAATCGGACATTCTCTTGGCCAGTGCGTCCGAGGCCATCGTCATCAGCTTCTCCATCGGGGCTGAACCCAGTGCGGAGCGTCTGGCCGACCGCATGGGCGTTGAGATTCGCCACTACAACATCATCTACCAGTTGTTAGACGACATTGAAAAAGCCCTCCACGGGATGCTGGACCCGGTCTATACCGAAATCATCGTTGGCCGTGCCGAGGTCCGCGAGATCTTCGAAGGCCGCCGCGGAACTCAGATCGCAGGCTGCCGCATCACCGAAGGCAGAATGGTCCGAAACGGAGATGTACGCGTGGTGCGGGACGGTGCCGTGGTCGAAGACACCACCGTCAGCAGCCTACGGCACTTCCGCGAAGAGGTGAACGAGATGAACGCCGGCACCGAATGCGGGATCGTCCTCCAGGGATTCAATGATTTCCAGGAAGGCGATATCTTGGAAGTCCACCGTCAGGAGCGGGGCCGGCGCTAGCCCGCCCCATTTCTCCCGGGTTTCAGATCTGGGAGACCACGCTCCCGAGCATCTATCTCCAAAGGTACCTGCTATGTCGCGACGCACCGACCGCATCAATGAACAGTTGCGTGAGGAGATCAGTACCCTCCTAACGCGCCAGATCAAAGACCCGCGCCTGAACGCAGTT
>Ga0207919_100033_pt1 | contig 9925 bp, 10 predicted proteins | sample DeeseametaMP0262_FD_184216 | JGI IMG/M metagenome (GOLD analysis project Ga0207919, IMG submission 184216) | Marine microbial communities from the Deep Atlantic Ocean - MP0262 (SPAdes) | ecosystem: Environmental > Aquatic > Marine > Oceanic | place: South Atlantic Ocean | collected 2011-01-01 | reverse complement strand
ACAAAGGTGTTTTTAAATTTACAAGAGAAGAATCTAGAAAAACCGGTGAGGGATGATGCGGTTCCAGTTAAGAAAATGTTCTGAATGCGGAGAATACACATTAAAAGATGAATGCAAAAAATGTAATAAAAAAACTGTGTTAGTACATCCAGCAAAATTTTCTCCTGATGACAAGTACATGAGATTACGTATAGCAGAAAAACCAAATTAAATTTTCAAGGTGCGTATGTGCCTTCAAGAATTGTTTGTTCTAAGATATGACCTTCCATTGCCTTTTCAACGTCAGCCTTTGTAGACTTTTGAGGAAGATCCAGTTCGGTATCTAACGCATACAATTTGAATACATACGTATGTGTTTTGTCAGGCGGTGCGGGTCCGCCATAATCTACTTCACCAAAATCTGTCATTCCTAGTTCGCATTCTGCAGCTATTGCAGAATTATACATAGGTGTGATATCGCCACCGTCAATCTGCACCCGGTCGGGAATAATATTCCATACAACCCAATGCACCCAAACCTTCCCAACAGCTTCCATCGCATCCGGGTCATCCATGATGAGGGTTAGTGACTTTGCTTCTGCGGGAATTCCGCTAATTGCTAAGGGTGGCTCTTTATTTCCATTCTTATATCCACATTCTCGTGGTATCTCACCGCCATCAGAAAAAGCTGAGCTTGTAAGTTTGAGGTTTCCCATTTGCTTAATTTTGTGCTCTTCTACAGTTAAATTTTGCTAGGATTCCAGAACAATTTTGTCGTTTGAAAAAGACATGACTGAGCCGCCTAACTTTTTGATTTTATTTTTTAATTCGTTGTCAATCGTGGCAATTATACCTCCACGCTTTCTTACATGTTCAATTATCGCTTGATCTGCAAATTTGCCAGACATCTGGGTAGTTTTCAAATTTCGTGCAAACTCAAGAGTTGTTATAGCATCCTGTTTTTTCTTTTGTGTTTTAGAAAGTTTTCTCAGCTCATTTAGTACTGCAGAAGGAACGACAAATTGTATTTGACCAATCTCAGTGTTTACGGAATCAAGGTTCTTGATCTTGCGAGTAGATAGATGAATCAGAAAGCTTGTATCACAGATGACTTCAACCAATTATTCCTGCACCAATAAGTCTCCACCTTTCTGCAATTCTCCTGCTAAGTGCAACATTTCCTTTAGTAAAAAGACATACAGGCCTTCTAAATTCTACTTCTATATTATCAGATTTTACCTTGTTTACCTTTGCAGGTACAGGAGCAGTTCCGACACTAATTCTAAGCAATTCACCAACTGTTACAGGTACAACTTTAGTTTCTCCAGCAGAACCAACAGCAGTATCAAATAAACTGATTTTTAGTTTTGCCTCTGTAGAATTTTCAGGTAGTGTGCCAGGCTTGCCAACGACAGAGCCTATTAACGAATCACTTGTTGAAAGAGAGGGATCAAGTTTTGTTCCAATTGCCACCAGACCTCCTGATTTTACTTCATCTACAATACCTGCACCTGTTCCCAAAGAAACTATTTCTGTCTGTATAGATTGATAAGATTTCTTCTTCGGATTAATTATTCCAGGTTTGATCTCAATTTCATCACCCACTGATAACTTTCCCTGAGTTATGCTACCACCAATTACCCCACCTTTGAGATTTTTTATTTTAGTTCCAGGTTTGTTTATATCAAAAGATCGTAAAACATGCATCACAATATCACTAGATTCATCTCTAACTGGTGTTTCAATCGTTTCTTCAATAGCACCTATCAAAGCATCCATGTTAAGAGATGACTGTGCACTAATTGGTATAATTGGGGAATTAGCTGCTTTTGTTCCCTTTACAAATTTTGTAATTTCAGAATAATTTGATAAAGCATCTTGGTATGATGTTAGATCAACTTTGTTTTGAACAATTACAATTTGTTTAATTCCCAATATTTGTAAAGCCTGAAGATGTTCTTTTGTTTGAGGCTGCGGGACTTTAGAATTTACAGCAACTAACAGCAAAGCACCATCCATTAATGCCGAACCTGAAAGCATATTTGCCATCAAACTTTCATGACCTGGACTATCAACGAAACTTATCACTCTTGATAATTCACTTTCCTTTCCACAGTTATGGCATTTAGGCTCAGTTGAATACCCCAATGGTGATTCACAGTCTTTACATTTGTAAAATGCTGCATCTGAATATCCAACACGTATGGTAATACCCCTTTTTAGCTCTTGACTATGTCTGCCTGTCCAAGTTCCAGTTAGAGCCTGAATTAGAGTTGTTTTTCCGTGGTCTACATGACCTGCAGTACCAATATTGATACACGGTTGTTTTCCATATTTTTTTACGTACCAATCAGGAAGTGTATCTTTCCAGTGCATCATTAAGAATTAAAAATTCTGTTATGTTAACCTATTCCTTTTTTTCTTTAGGAGCTTCTGCCTTTGGTTTTTCTTTAGGAGCTTCTGCCTTTGGTTTTTCTTTAGGAGCTTCTGCCTTTGGTTTTTCTTTAGGAGCTTCTGCCTTTGGTTTTTCTTTAGGAGCTTCTGCTTTCTCTTCTTTCTTTGGTTCCTCTACCTTAATTTCACCATCATATTTGCTGTTAATCTGATAAATTTCTTCAGAGATTGTATTTCCTCTTAGCAGCTTCCGTTTTCGCAGACCTTTTTCGGTGTTTTGTAAACCAACTCCATTTGGTATTAAAATACGTTTTCTTGCAGCTCCAAGAAGATCTGCTCTCATTGGAACACCTGATTTATCACTGCCACCTGTAATCTTGATCTTTCCCTCTAATCCTACAAGAGAGGCATCTGTTTCTTGACCAATTAGTAATCCAAGTAAAGGATTAGCGTCATTATCTTTTAGTTCCTTAACTATTGATTTTCCTTTTGTATCAGAAATTGTCATCTTGAAGTTAGCCAAGCATTCGAAAAAATCACCAAACTACTAATTAACCTTTGGAGTTTGTTAGCTAGAAACCTGATCTGTCTGGAATATAATCCGCCGACATGTTCAGTGCCTTCTCTTTCATAATCTCTAAGTAAGTTTCGTAATCTGCCTCAAAGCTGCAGTGAGGACATTTTACTTTTGTAATATCATCGTCAAGAACCGCAACCTTTTCACATTCTGGGCATCTTGCATCCACGGTAAAAATTATCAATCAAACTATATAATATTAATTTCAAAACTCGAATTGAGCGGAGTTAGTCCAGACTGGCAGGACGTCAGCTTCCCAAGCTGGAGGTCGCGTGTTCAAATCCCGCACTCCGCATTTTAGATTCAGATTAACTCTCTGTCATCTGTTTTTTTAATTGAAATAATATCAATTATTTCATTGATTTTAGAAACGATATCAACATATGAAGGTGAAACGATCTCCTTCTTCTCATTGTAATCAATTTCTAACTTTTTTACCATTATATTTTATAGTTATTTTACTATATTTCAATCTATTAGAGAGATAAAAAAGCCTGAATCATAGACTGGCCATCGCTACTCATTTCAGGATGAAACTGTGTGCCAAAAATGTTCAAATCATTATGTTTTATAATTTCATGCTTGCATGATTTGGATCTGGCTAAACTATGAAGCTGACTACCTAATTTTGATATTTCATACCTATGGCTTTCAAATACGTCAATTTTATTTTGGCAAATTTTATTTTTCTTTTCAACAATGACTGTTTCGTCGCCTTTAACTTGTTTGCTAGATTTTTTAATTGTGCCACCTAGAGTCTGCGTTAGAATTTCAGCGCCATAACATATTCCAAATAGATGTTTTTTCTCAGAGATGGCATGTTTTACGATTTTAGAATTTACAGTGTTAATTTTTCTATCATTTTTTTTTCTTCCAGAAAGAATAAACGAATTAAATTGCTGCATGTCAGATAGGTTTACTTCATCAAATTTTTGGCTGACAAATTTGATTTTCTTTTCAGAAAGAAAGTTTACCAGATTTTTTGTGTAGATAGAACTGTTGTCCACAACAAGTAACAACTACTTGCCTACCTCAATCGAGATATAATGTAGCTCAGTTATGTTGTCAACAATTTTGAGGTATCCAAAGTTAAATGTATTTTCTTCTTCCCACATTAGAATACGCTTACCAGTTCCAGCTTCATTTATGAATTTTGTAACCAATTCGGTTGTATCCTTTAGGTCAGACTTGGAATAGAATGCAATATCACCCATACTAAATGACAGTGGAATTTGGATTGAAGTTGGAGTAGTAATGGTAATCCCCCTTTCTTCAAAAATTGACATCACCACATCTATCCTTGCATCTTTGTCTAGTACAATGCCCATTATGCCATCACTGGTGGCAGAAGCAGTTGGTGTAATGCCAGATAGTTTTTGTAAATATGCCTCAAATGCTGATTCTTGAGTATCGCCTAACCCTACATAATATTCACCGGTAAATGCAGCTCCAACTGCTGCAATCGTACCCAGTTGCGCTACAACACCTCCTGCACCGGCAGTATAAACTGGAATAAAGTAAGTATCGTGCTCACCCACTTGATATAATATGTTATCACCAATTCGAGGATTTCGTAAAAGTGTCTTTAATTGAGCAAAGTCCGGATCCCTATCCAATGCTTCAAGAACAGAGGTAGGTCCTAACAGTTTAGTTTCTGACTCTATTGGAACTTCATAAAAATGCATGTGACCCAAGTCTGGCGTATCGTTTTGTACAACCATATATCCAGCCAAGTTTCTTCCCTGTGAGCCCCGAAGTTCAAGAGATAGCAAACCTACAAATTCTGGTTCTTCAAATCCAGGTGGCTTTGCCTCTATGTAGTAAGTGTCTAGACCACGAGGTATTTCATAGAATTCATTTGCTTGTATGAATATATCAACGTCAGTAACGTGATAGATGTTGTACATCTCAGTCCTCCAGTTGAAAAGCTCTTGTGGATACCTAATTTGTTCTTCAAGCCATTCAGGCATCTCAATTACATTGTGCTTATACTGGTCCATGAACATATTAGTAAAAAAGTCGTCTCCGTGTCTAATCAGCTTAATACTACCGTCATAGGAGTCAACTAACCCGTAACCCACCAGTCTAAGATATGGATTTCCCGCTGACCAAGGCACATCTTTTGAATCAAATCCAACTATGAGTGGAACGAGCCAATAGGTGTTCTTACCATCTGTTACTGGAAGTGAATCAAGCTCCTTTCCAAACAAGTTATACAAAAAGTATGGATAAAGAGTCTCCATTCTCTCGTTAACATCTTTGTATCTCATAACATGAATTGGTGTTCCAGGAAATGAGATCATAAAGTTTGGCTCAAACAGCCAGCTAATAGGCGGAGCAATTTCCAAGCCGCCCATTCCGTCATAAAATTCATTATTTAATTCTGCTGTAGTTGATCCTCGGTCTACGGGATATCCCGACCAAGTTTGAGAAAGCAAGCCGCCCTCACCATAGTAGATTTTTCTCTGCTCAAATATCTCAGAGCTGTCAACTATCTTGCCATCAGTCGCCTCTAAAGTTAGAAATCCGTTTGGCACATGAGTATAAACTAGGTGCTCGTTATACCACTGGTTTTCCAAGCTTACAGAAGAAGGCAGGATTGGCGCCATGGATGCAGTCCAGTATAGTTTGTTATCAAACCTCAAAATATCATTATCTACAAAATTTACATATGGTATAAGACCAATTTCTGGCTTTAATTTTGCAAATGCTGCTTCCCAGTCCCATACACGGATGACGTCTAGAACATCAGCATTATCTTTAATGTATTGATCAATTTGGTTTGGAGAAATTGATTTTAGTGTTGGATCATGAACGTGTTCCTCAATTTGATCTAATTCGGCAAGGTATTTGTTAACGCCAATTTGTTGTGCAGTATATGGTCCAAGATATTCTATCTTTTTAGCATCAGCGATGCTGGTGTTAACAGATATTGCAATGCCAACAACCACTGCAATTGCGATGATAGTAAAAATTCTGATATAGACATCTCTTTTTAACATATGTGTTAGTATCCTAGATCTTATCTTATCAAATATTGAAAACGCAATTAACGCAAGACCAATAACAAGCGTTCCTCCTATGGCATATTTTGTATTGTAATCAATGTTATCAACAAAGAACATGTTAAAGGCAGTCCAGATTATTCCAATACCTACAATTGCCTCAAGTGTTGAAGTATAATTAAGCCACTTGGGTTTTCCTCCAGCAGCATCGTGAATATAGGACGTAACAACCTTGTAAATATGGTGTACGCCAACAAACAACAAGAGCCGTAGTCCAATGACAGCCAATATGGGAGGAACCAGAACTAATAGTGCCGGAACCATTGGAATCACTTTTTCAGTTGCGTAGGAATAGTCAGTTGGTGGTGTTACAAAAGGAAGTGAGAATATTGTAGGTATGTTCTCTATACCAAGATCATTTCCGTCTATTGCATACGTGATGGCAAAGCCGAACATAATGTTTGCAAAGAATGCTCCAAAGAGGACAACCTTGGTAATCTGCCAGATTACAAAATGTGGAACGGATACCTTGTGATCGTGGAAACTCGTAATGCTTTCTGATACAGCCGAAGTTTGGTTACGATTAAAAAAACCAATTGCAGTAGACAGAGAATACCAAAAAATCGAATGGCGTTTTACTATGTTTACACGTACTAGCGCTATTACTGATAGAATTAAGGCAGAAATTAATGCAAAGTAAAGTGGCGTTATAAAGAGATCTGCAAATTCCTCCACATTCATAAATAATGTCACAGCCTGGCTGCTTACGAGAACAAAGGCGACAATTGCGATTAGAGCTACTACTCCTATTCTGATATACTTCCCAGCATCCGGTGGTGGTGTGCTGGTTTCACTTGATGTGCTATACAAACTTACAAAACTCTACCTACCATCTATTAATTCCTTAGCAGTAAATGTATAATTTTGAGAGAGTTAAGCCAAACTAGCAATACCCTTACAAAGCATATAAGCAGCGGCGTATTTTGGAACGGAAACTTTTTCATTCGTATATGGACCAAATTTTGTGTTTTTTAATCTAAATTCAATTGGAAAGTTTGCCGAAACTTCAACTGAACTATCATCAATTAGGCACGTCTCTGTGTATGGATTGAATTTTTCAATGTTTTCGCAGGCTAGTTTTGCAAGACCACTTTTACTGTTGAGTGAACCTTCAAGTCGAAAGATCCTATGAATATCAACTGTCACATTTGGATCTATCTTAATCCCAATCGAGTTTTTCCCAATCCCTTCAAGTATTTGCTGATAAGCAAGTTTTCCATCAGAGATGATTTTAGTTATAGCCTTTGATCTTTTCGATTTAGAGCCAAAAAGTTCTTTTGCCACACGTCCACGCCATCCTGCTTCATCAAGCTCAGGAAATGTATGTCTCGAAGGATTTTCTTTTTTAAAACCAAACCTTTCAGGCATAACTCTCCGAAACATGATGTAGTCAATCAAATCACCTCTTTCTTTAGAACCGAGTTGGTTATAGGATGAGTTTGCTACATAAAGATGAAATCCTTCATTACCTGAAAAAGATGTTCTGACATTCTTATCATCTATTTGTAAATCATTTGTTAAAATTTTAATCAAATTCAAAACTTCTTTTTTTACACCAGAAATACAATTATCGCAAGTCAATGATAAAAGATCCAGTTTGTTTGATTTGCATTTAGGGCACGTATCGTGTAGCAAAGATACCTCACCACAAGAAAGACACTTTACGCATGTGTGATCTTTCCTGCAAGATAGGTTTAGATCCTTTGCATCTATGTCAAAAATAAGATCCGCTTCCTTCCAGTCTTTTTCTGCCATTGGTAAATTTGGAAAAGTGTAATATGCATTTGAGCAAAAAACATCAGAAGGTACATTTGTCATTAACATCAAATGTAAATCTTTGTCAGTTTTTAACGAAATATGTCTGACCATTCCAGAATTAAATTTTTTATAACCATACTCCCTTTCTAGTGATCTATCTGGAATGTGAATAAAATCGAAATGATCAAAATAATACTGCTTGAAAGTTTCTTCTAAAAACTTTAAATCATTTTCAAGCATTTACAATCTTTTCTTTCCAAACTGCATTGGATTTATAATATTATCACAATCTGGTGTAGCAAAGCACATGTCATGGCTTTCTATCTTATCACATGACGGACAAGAATATTTTGTGTTACTGCCTGTTTCACCTGAAATTTGTTTAATTTGGTACCGTGTAACTTTTTCATTCCAATCAGGAGCATTTTTGAATAATGGTACAATCTCTTCTATAGTCTGTCCTCTTCCAAGAAGAAATGTTGCTAACATAAATCTGCCAAAATGAGGCAAGTTTTCCCCACTGTTGAGCTCTTCTATTGCATGTTTAATGCACGGCGGATATTCTGTTGATACAATTGTATTAACTACAAATTTTTTGGCTAGTTCAGATAATTTGTTAACTTTATCCTCAAACCCTTTAGACATAGATGGTGTGTTGGCAGCTCTAATCCTAGAACTGATATAACCACCAAGTTCCTTTCGAATCAATCTTGCAGATTCATGTGTACTTAAAAAAACCATGCCGTTCTCAACATGTCTATTAACTAACTTCCATTCAAGCTCATGAAAATTTACAGCGTGCTGCAAGTAGTCAGAAATTGGAATAACAAAGTAGTCTCCAGCCTTTTTGATAGTTACAGAAAAAACATCTCGGAAAATTTTGATTGCAAATTCCTCGCTTGTTTTATTTGAATTACTAACTAGATCTCTTTCCAGAAATTTTTCAGCCCGACGAGCCTCGGCGAGAGAAAATCTGTTGATCAGTGTGTTAAGTCCGCTTAGTTTTAGTAGTACAATTGCTATCAAAAATGAAAATACATTTAGTGGAAGTACGGTGTCTTTTTCGCTCGAATTATCTGCTTTAGGATTGTAAATTTTTCCCTCTGCTGCAGACTCAATCCGTTCATATGCTTTATCCACAATAATCTTAAGATCCGGATCAGTGGCAAATTGTTCTAGTGTGAATCCTTTATCCTTTAGATACTGTCCTGCTTCCGCTAAAAAAGGATATTTTGCAATCTCGTCTTGTCCTAAACTAATCATATACAGACTACCCAAACCTTTCTAAAAAATTTGATTTAAAAGCTTTCAAAACAAAAAAACAATACTGTTTAAATTATGTTATGAAGGTTTTCAGGCGTGCAAATTGGGCTTCACGTTTCGATTTCAGGTTCTATTGCTAATGCAGTTACTAATGCCATAGAACGTGAATGTTCTGCATTTCAAATCTTTACAGGAAATCCTAGAGGGTGGTATACCAAAGATCTTGCAAATGAAGATGTTAGAAATTATAAGAAAAATCTTAGTGAGTGTGATATTGATAGGTTTGCAACAGTAGCCCATATGCCGTACCTTCCAAATCTTTCTACTCCAGATATTCCTAGCCATGAAAAATCTATCAAAGCTATGATAAGAGAGGTTGAACGGTGTGCCAAAATAGGAATACCATATCTTGTAACGCATTTGGGAAGCCATAAAGGATCTGGAGAAGAAAAGGGAATCCAGAGATTAACAAGCGCGCTAATGGAAGTTGCCAAAACAACAAATGATGTTACAATTCTACTTGAAAATACTGCGGGACAAAAAAATTCTGTGGGGTCTGATTTTATACAACTAGCAGAGATCTTCTTCAGCTTGGAACCTGCAGATCGATTTGGAATCTGCATTGATACGTGTCATACATTTGCGGCAGGATATGATCTAAAAAATCAAAAAAATGTAAAAGACACATTTGAAAAATTTGATAAAGAGATTGGATTGAAACATTTGAAAATTCTCCATCTGAACGATTCTAAGGGTGAGCTGGGATCTCATCTTGATAGACATGACCATATCGGTTTAGGTCAGATAGGAAACGCTGGATTAAGCAAAGTAATCAAATTAATGAATAAAAATAAAATTCCAATAATATTAGAGACCCCAATTGATGATA
>Ga0207919_100030_pt1 | contig 10671 bp, 9 predicted proteins | sample DeeseametaMP0262_FD_184216 | JGI IMG/M metagenome (GOLD analysis project Ga0207919, IMG submission 184216) | Marine microbial communities from the Deep Atlantic Ocean - MP0262 (SPAdes) | ecosystem: Environmental > Aquatic > Marine > Oceanic | place: South Atlantic Ocean | collected 2011-01-01 | reverse complement strand
AAAAAACAAAACCTGGAGCGTTAGAATGCTTGACTACAAGCCCAATATGGTCCTTTCCAACGAAGAATTTAACTCGGTCGGCAAGAGCCCCATACGTCACGACGGCGCCGACAAAGTAACCGGGCGCGCCAAGTACGGCGCGGACACCAATATGGCAGGCATGCTCTACGGGAAGATCCTGCGCAGTCCCCACGCTCACGCGGTGATCAAGTCCGTTGACGCCAGCGAGGCCGAGGCACTTCCCGGTGTCTACGCGGTGGTTACCTCCGCCGATTGGCCCGAGACTTCCATGAAGCTGACCGACCTGGCCGAAGGCTCGATCCACAACCTGGGCTTCCTCAGCATGAACATCCTAGCAAGAGGCAAGGCACTATATAAAGGTCACCCCGTAGCCGCGGTGGCCGCCGTCAGCCCTCACGTTGCCGAAGAAGCGATGGCCAAGATCAAGGTGGACTATGAGGTGTTGAAGCCTGTGCTCACCGCCGAGGAAGGCATGAAGGCGGATGCTCCCATCTTGCATGACCGCTTGGCCGCTGTCACCAACCCAGCCCTCCGGCCCGGCGGGCTGCTGGAAGACGACGCCGAGAGCATGCAGACCAATATCTCCAACAGGTTCGAATTCAGCCTGGGCGATGTTGAGCAGGGATTCAAAGACGCCGACATCATCGTTGAGAAAGAAACGACCACCCAAGCGGTGCACCAGGGGTATATCGAGCCCCAGGCCGGCGTGGCCCATTGGCAGACCGACGGCAATGTAACCATTTGGTCTAGCAGCCAAGGTCAGTTCACCGTCCGTGACCAGACCGCCCGCTTCCTGGGCATCCCGGTCTCGCGGGTCAAAGCGATACCCATGGAGATCGGCGGCGGCTTCGGCGCCAAGGGCATCACTTATGTGGAGCCCGTGGCAGCCCTCCTGTCCCGCAAGTCGGGCCGTCCCGTGAAGATCCAGTTGACTCGGATCGAGGTCTTTGAAGGCACCGGCCCCACGTCCGGCACCCAGATCAAGGTCAAGCTGGGCGCGACCAAAGACGGCAAATTGATCGCCGCCGAAGCTGAACTGATCTACGAGGCAGGCGCTTTCCCCGGCTCGCCGGTCACCGCCGGCATCCAGTGCATGATGGGCCAATACGACATTCCAAACGCCCACCTGAAAGCCTTAGACGTGGTCATCAACCGACCCAAGGCCGCGGCCTACCGGGCGCCGGGCGCTCCGGCCTCCGCATTCTGCATGGAGACGGCCATGGACGAACTGGCGGAGAAACTGGGTATGGACCCCTTGGAATTTCGTTTGATGAACAGCGGAAAAGAGGGTTCCCGTCGGGTCACCGGTCCCGTTAACCCATTGGTCGGTTATATCGAGACCCTGCAAGCAGCCAAAGACCATCAGCATTACAACACCAAGCTGGACGGCAAGCTGCGGGGACGCGGAGTTGCATCCGGTTTCTGGGGCAACAACTCCGGACCTGCTTCGGCGGTCGCCGTGGTCAACTCTGACGGCACCGTCAGTTTGACCGAGGGTTCTCCGGACATCGGCGGCAGCCGAGTGGCCATGGCCATGCAATTCGCCGAGGTCCTGCATATCCCGGTCGAAGATGTCAAACCTCAGGTCGGCGACACCGACTCCATCGGTTTCACCTCCAACACCGGCGGTAGCAGCGTCACCTTCAAGACCGGCTGGGCCTGCTATAACGCCGCTCAGAGCGTGAAGCAGCAGATGGTCGAGCGGGCCGCCAAGATCTGGGAGATTCCCAGCGATGACGTGGAGTACAAGGAATCGGTGCTCCAGCACAAGTCGGACCCCGAATTGAAGTTGACCTTTAAGCAGATCGCCGCGCGGATGATTCCCACCGGCGGTCCCATCGTCGGTTCAGCCGGCGTCAACCCTCCCGGCCCCGGCCCGTCCATCGGCGTTCATATAGTGGATGTGGGGGTCGACGTCGAGACCGGCAAGGTGGAGATTCTCCGGTACACCGCCGTCCAGGACGCCGGTAAAGCAATCCACCCGGCCTACGTTGAAGGCCAGATCCAGGGCGGCGCGGTCCAGGGCATCGGCTGGGCACTGAACGAAGAGTACGTGTACAACGACAGCGGCGTCATGCTGAACAGCAGCTTCTTGGACTACCGGATGCCCACGTCGCTGGACCTGCCCATGATCGACACCGTGATCGTGGAGATTGCCAACCCCAATCATCCGTACGGGGTCCGGGGTGTCGGCGAGGTTCCGATAGTGCCTCCCATGGCCGCTATATCCAACGCGATCTACGACGCCATCGGCGTGCGGATGGTCGACCTGCCCATGTCTCCCGACAAGGTCCTGGAGGCTCTCTGGGCCAAAGAGGGTAAGTAAACAGCGATGGCGGAAGTCTGGATCCCGCCCAAGTTGCAACAACTCACCGGCGGCCATCAGCAGGTGCAGGTGGAAGGGACGACCGTGCGCCGGTTGGTCAATAACTTGGAGGCGATGTATCCGGGTATCAAAGAATACCTCATCGACGAGTCTGAGGAGGACCTGATCCCCGGCCTCGCGGTGATAGTCGATGGGGAGGTGAGCGTGTTGGGCATGCTGGAAAAGGTGCAAGAGAACAGTGAAGTGCATTTTCTCCCATCGATTGCCGGAGGCGCCGGCGGCTGATACAGCCTGTCTCGGTTGAAACTAGGCACAGATTTGGCGGGGCCAGCGGAAACGCCGGCCCCGCCTTTCGGTTACTATCCCAAGGGCTATTAGACAGAGGTACGAGATATGACTCAAGAAGGACCGTTCAGGATGCGCCCCAAACGCAGCCCCCAGGCTGAGCGGGAGGTACGGCGCGACACTCGTCTGCGCCAGGCCCGGACCTGTTACGGCCACCTGGCCGGCGTGGCTGGAGTAGCGCTCATGGAAGAGATGCTGGGGCTGGACTGGTTACAAGAAACACCTGAACCCGTTTCCGGCAACCGGGTCGGCTATTCGCTGACCACCAAGGGACATCAGGAGATGGAGGTGTTGGGAGTGGACATTTCTAGCGCTGCCGCATCTACTGGCAACTTCGCTTTTGGGTGCCTGGACTGGACCGAGCAGGGCCTCCACCTGGGCGGGTCGTTGGGCCGGGCCGTCACAGCCTGTCTATCCGAGCAAGGGTTCGTCGGCCGGACCTCAGGCACTCGGGAAGTCACGTTGAATGGTGGCCCAACTATCTGGTTGGACGGCGGTGCCTCCCGCCGTTAGAATACCCGTGCCCTCGGACCATGATTCAAATCGATGTCATGTGTGGATGTGCTGGTGGGCATGACGTTATCTGGAGTAAAGACCTATGGCGGACCAACTCACCGATTCCCAGCAAAAATGGTACGACTTGGCCGCCGCCCACGCCGACGATTTCGCCAAGCGGGCGGCCCAGCACGACGCTGAGAACTCCTATCCCTTCGAGAACATGGAAGCTCTCAGGGAATCGGGATACACCTCCATGCCCATCCCGGCGGACATGGGCGGCGGGGGGGCGTCCCTCTTGGAAGTCTGCATCGCTCAGAACCGCCTGGCCCAGGGCGACGGCGCCACCGCCCTGGCTGTTAACATGCACTTCGGGCTGCCCTACGTGATGTGCGACCTGATCAAGGCCGGCGACGACCATCCCCGCCCCCTGCTTGAGAAGATCGCCGCCGAGAAGCTGATGGTCTTCGCCGCGGTCACCGACCCCCAAGTGGATTCGTTGAAGGGAATCACCGGCTTGGGCTACACCACGGTCAAGGCCACCAAGACCGACGGCGGCTTCCTGATCAACGGCCGCAAAGCGTTCGCCACCAACAGTCCAGGAGGAGACCTCTTCGCCAGCACCGCCATCTACGACGACCCGGATGAGGGCGAAGTGGCCATGATCTTCATCCTCCCACCGGACACCGAGGGCCTGACTTGCCTGAACGATTGGGACACCATGGGCATGCGGGCCAGCCAGAGCCATAGTTGGACACTGGAGAATGTGTTCGTGGCTGAAGAAGGTGTGATTCGCCACAAACCCTGGGAATGGGACCAGTTCGCCCGGGGCCTCTGGGCCTGGCACGGCGGCAGCTTCGCCAGCATCTATCTTGGCATCGCCAAAGCGGCTCGGGACTATGCCATCGAACAGACCAAAGGGAAGACCCGAATACCATTCAATCAGCCCGAGAGCTACTACCCTGGCCACCAGTTCCTGGCGGCGGAGATGGACATCACCCTGAACGCGGCCTGGACCTTCCAGAAGGATATCGCGAGGCGGTTGGACGGCGAGAACGCCAGAGACGACGCCATGCTGACCGAGGCTATCGGCATGCAGTATTTCTGTATGAGAGCGGCCCAAGACGTGGTCAACAAAGCGGTGGACATGGTCGGCGGCGCCGCCCTAGCCAAAGGACGGCCCCTGGAACGGTACTACCGGGACGTGCGGGCTGGGACCATGCACCCCGTCGGCGGGTTCGACGCGCTGGAGGTGATTGGCAAACACGCCTTTGGCCTGCCCTTCGACGTGGAACCCCGTTACGTTTAGACCGGCGAACCAAATGATTCGGGAGAGTAACTGACCGTGTACGTGATTGGAATCGATGTTGGCGGCACTTTCACCGACTTTGTGGTCGCCAGAAAGGGCCAGCCTCCCCGTTATTTCAAGACCGCCTCCACGCCCAACGACCCGTCGGAAGGGCTGATGACCGGCCTCAACGAAGCCGCGTCGGCCCACGACCTGTCCCTGAGCGATTTCTTGGCGTCGGCCGACATGATCATCCACGGCAGCACCGTTGCCACCAACACCCTGGTGGAACGCAAGGGCGCCAAGGTCGGACTGATCACCACTGATGGTTTCAGAGACCTGCTGGAGATGCGAGAAGGCCTGAAAGAGGACCGCTACAACCTGCGCATGACCCCAGTGGTCCCGCTGGTGCCCAGGTACCTGCGAGCCGAGGTCCCCGAACGTGTGAAGGCCGACGGCAAGGTCAAAGTCGCCCTGGACGAAGACGCCCTAAACAAGGCTTTAGACGGCCTGAAAGACGAGGGAGTCGAGGCGCTGGCCGTGTGCTTCCTGTTCTCATATCTGAACTCGGACCATGAAGACCGAGTGGGCGAAATCATCCAGGACAAGTTTCCCGGCATGTACACCTCTCTCTCGTCCCAGGTCATACCCCAGATAAAAGAATTTGACCGCCTCAGCACCACCGTGATCAATTCCTATGTGGGGCCGGTGCTGGGCCGTTACCTGGAGAGCCTGCAAGAGCGGTTAACGTCGTACTCACAGGCGGGCGATTTCCTGATCATGCAGTCCAATGGCGGCGTTGCCCCCATCGAAGACTCCAGCCGGCTGGCTGTGCGGTCCATATTGTCGGGCCCGGCGGGCGGGGTCAGCGGCGCGGCGGCTTACGGACGGCTTTCCAGTTCTGCCAACATCATCGCCTTCGACATGGGCGGCACCAGCACCGACATCTCCCTGATCGAGAACGGGGAGCCCCACATGAGCACCGAGAAATTCGAGGCCGGATGGAAGATTTCCGTGCCTATGATCGATATCCACACCATGGGCGCCGGCGGAGGGAGCATTGCCTCGGTGGGCCTCGGTGGGATAATGCAGGTTGGACCCGAGAGCGCCGGAGCTGTGCCCGGCCCAGCTTCCTACGGCAAGGGCGGAGGCCTCCCGACCGTGACCGACGCCAACCTGGCCCTGGGCTACCTCGACCCCGGAAACTTCCTGGGTGGCAACGCAAAGCTGGACAGGTCCCTGGCTGAGAAAGCCGTGGCCGGGCACGTGGCCCAGCCGCTTGGCCTTTCCATGATCGAGGCGGCTGAGGGTATCTCCACCGTGGTCTCCACATCGATCTCCGAGGGCGTCCGGCTAATGTCGGTGCAGCGCGGCGTGGACCCCCGCCGGTTCACCATGATGGCCTTTGGCGGAGCCGCGGGCCTGCAGGCAGGAAAAGTAGCCAGGCAGCTCCAGGTTGAGAAGGTGATAATCCCGGCCGCCGCCGCCGTGCTATCGGCCCACGGCATGCTGTCCACCGACCTTAAATACGACTACTCCCGGTCCTACCCGGCCGCGCTGCTGGGCATCGACCTGGATGCGGTCAAGGGTATCGTCTCCGGCATGGAGTCGGAGGGCCGCGATAAACTCTTGGGACAGGGCGTGCCGGAGTCGGATATCGAGGTTACGGTCTCCGCCGACATGCGCTACTTGGACCAGATCTATGAGGTCAATGTTCCGCTCCCAAGCCTGGCCCAAGACCCCGCGGCGTGTCTTGATCAATGGGCGGCGAACTTCCACAACCGCTATCAGGAACTGTACTCCTACAGTCAGTCCGAGCAAGAGATCCGTCTGGTGACGCTGCGGGCAACCGTCGTGGGTCGCCTGCCCAAGTTGGACCCGCCTCCCTTGGATACCGGCAACACCGGGCCGCCCAAAGAGAAATCACGGCGCGATATTTACCTGGGCGGGTGGGTCGAAGCGCCGGTTTACGAGATTGGGGACCTGTCGCCTGGCAGTTCGATCACCGGGCCGGCGATACTGGAGTCCGACTTCACCACGGTGTTGGTGGAAGCAAGGGATTCGGTGACCATCGATGCTTACGGTGGGATCGAGCTGCAAGTCTCGTTGGAGTCCGGGCCGGACACCGCTGCTGCGACGGACCGCCCCGATCCGGTGACTCTCGCTGTCGTGGAGCACCGCTTGGAGTCCATCGCCCTGGAGATGACCGAGGTGATGCTGCGGACGGCAATGTCCCAGATACTGAACTCCAGCCGTGACTTCTCCACCGCTATCTTGGATGCAGACTGCCAACTGGTGGCACAAGGAGAGGGCATCCCGGTGCACGTCAGTGCCCTACCCGTGGCCGGAGCGGCGGTGCGGGACTACTTCGGCGACACCATAGCCGAAGGCGACCTGTTCATCTTGAACGACCCCTATTTCGGCGGCAGCCACCTGCCGGACATCACCATCATCAGACCCGTCTTTGACCAGGGACGACTGCTGTTCTACGCCGTCAACCGCGCCCACCACAGCGACGTGGGCGGCGGCACCCACGGCGGCTACAATCCCCGCGCCACCGAGATATACCAGGAAGGCATCCGCATACCGCCCCTTAAGCTTTACGACCGGGGCGTTCCCCGGGAAGACGTGCTGCAGATGCTCTCGGCCAACGTGCGCCAGCCCGAGAACTTCCTGGGCGACCTGAATGCCCAGATCGGCTCGGTGATGATCGCCGCCCAACGCATCGGCGGGTTGCTGGAGAGCTACGGCGCCGACCGGCTGTTGGCTACCGTGGAAGAGATCTTGGCCGCTACCGAGCGCCAGGTGCGGCAGTTCATTTCGGAGTGGCCCGATGGCGTGTACTACGGCGAGTCTCTGGTGGACGACGACGGCTTCGATAGCAAGCTGATTCCCATCCGGGCCAAGGTGACCATCTCCGGTGACTCCATGACCATCGACCTGGGCGAGTCCAGCAAGCAAGTGAAGGGATTCATCAACAGCGCCTACGCCAACACCCGTTCCCTGGCCCACGCCGCCATCATGTACATCGCCCCGGCCGACTTAGCCAAGAATGAGGGATCCATGCGGCCGGTGGAGATCCTCGCGCCCAAGGGCCTGATCGTGAACGCCAACCCCCCGGCCCCGGTTTGCATGAGCACTAACCACTGCGCCGAGGAGATCGTCGAGGCGATCTTCAAGGCCCTGTCCCAGGCGGTGCCGAAAGAGGTCAACGCCGGGTTCTCCCGCCGTCTGCGTTACGCCATCACCGGAAAGGACCCTCGCACCGGCCGGCAGTTCATCTGGCACTTCTTCCTGGCCCGGGGCGGAGGCGGCGCAACCTACGGGTATGACGGTTGGCCTGGCGTCGGCGAGATCAACGTGGCCGGGGGCATACGCAGCCCCAGCATCGAGGTAACCGAAGAGCGTTTCCCGTTCTTCATCCGCAGGCACGAACTGCGCCCCAACTCAGGGGGCAGCGGGGCCTGGCGCGGCGGACTGGGCGGCATCTGCGACCTGGTCTACGAGGGTGAAGGCCCGGCCCTGCTGAACACGGCCGGCGACGGCATAGTCGTGCCGCCCTTCGGTCTATTCGGCGGCGAGGACGGTCTCCCCCACGACTACAAGATCATCTCCAACGGCACGGAGCGGCCCTTGGGCTCCAAAGAGACCGAGGTGGTAGTCAACCCCGGCGACCACGTTTATTGCCTATCGTCTGGCGGCGGCGGGTATGGCGATCCCGCTGAACGCAGCCCGGAGGCGGATGAGTGGGATAGGCGGAACGGGTATGTGGGGTAACCGCCTAGGTTTCCTCGTCGTTCTTATCCAGCAACCCGTGTTCGGCGGCGAAGACGGCGGCTTCGCTGCGTCGGGTTAGGCCGAGCTTGTCCAGGATGCGGCTCAGGTGGTTGCGCGCGGTGTGCTCGCTGATGACCAGCTTCCCTGCGATCTCTTTGCTGGTCGATCCCCGCGCTACGAGGGCTAAAACTTCTTTCTCCTGGCCAGAGAGTCCGGCTACCTCGCGTTCTTCGTCTTTCACGGTGAGTTGAGCTAGCCGCTCCATGACCCGCTTGGTCACGGCCGGGTCAAGCAGGTTCTGGCCGCCGGCCACTCCGCGGATCGCCCGGATGAGCTCCGACCGGCCCACATTCTTGAGCAGATAGGCGGACGCGCCGGCCATGATGGGCGCCATCACCGCTTCTTCCTCGCCGAACGACGTCAGCATCAGGACGTTGACCTGGGGATGGGAGCTCTTGATCAGGCGGCAGGCTTCGATGCCGCTCATCTCCTCCATCCGGACGTCCATGAGCACGAGGCTGGGGTCTAATCGGGCTACTTTTTCAACCGCCTCGCTGCCCGAGGAAGCTTCACCCACCACTTCCAGGTCGTCCTCCGGTTCCAGGATGGCTTTCAGGCCAGAACGGACAACTTCATGGTCGTCCACGATCATGATGCGAATAGTGTCCATTTTTCAGTCCCCTTTTAGCGGGGTCACTAGGGTCAAGAAGGTACCCGGATCTTGACGCAACTACCCTGGCCAGGCGTGGACTCGAGGCTGAACGACCCGCCCGGTTCTTCGGCCCGCTGGCGCATGTTCCGCAGACCGTTGCCTGGTGTCGCGGTTTCGGAGTCGAACCCTTCGCCATCGGCCCGCACTTCGAGGCTCACATCGTCGGCGAAGAATTCCAGAATCACCTTTACCTCCGAAGCCTCGGCGTGCTTGAACACGTTGGCCAGGGCTTCCTGCGTCACGCGGTAGAGGCAAGTGGATGCCGCCATTGAGAGTTCGCGCTCATTTCCTCGGACCTCAACTTCGGCTGCAACGCCCGCGACGCTCCCGAATTCTTTCACCTGGCTCTCAACCATGCTGGCGGCCCCTTTTTCGCCCCGACAGGAAGGGTTTCAGGTCGAAGACATAGTGGCGCACGTCCAGCAGACTCTGCTTGGATAGGGCCACCAGTTGGCGAAGCCGCTCGCCCGTCTCCGGCTGTTCTTTATCGGTCAGATCAGCAAATGTCTCCAGTTGGAGACTCAGCATGTAGATGGACTGGGCCACTCCGTCGTGAATCTCCCGGGCGATGCGGCTGCGTTCTTCCAGGGCGGCCAGTTCCGCCTCCTGGGTCTTGCGCTGCAGTTCCAGGTTCTCTTCGGACCTGCTACGTTCCGCGAATACCGCCTCGCGCCGCCGGGCCCGCTCCCATCCCACCAGCAAAGTGCCGGTGGCCACGATTCCCACCATGGTGATCACCCGGACGAAGAGCACTTTTTCCTGGTAGGCGTCCGTGCTAAGGGTAGGCGAGATTGTCAGCGCCATGACCACGTAAAGGGTGATGATTGCGGCCAGCATGGCGAAGCTCGCCCGCCGTGGAAACATCAGAGAAAAGCCGAGCAGGGTAGTAGAACACGTAGAACCGGTTCTGGAACCAGTTCAGGATGTACAGCCCGGTAGCGATCACGGCCAGTTCCATCAGGCTGAGGGCCAGCGCATGGTGCCAGCCGATGGGGCGGTTGGTAACTATCCGCCAGGATAGGTAGGCATTGGCCACACCCATCCCGGCGCCCATTAGATTGAAGGCTACCCAATCGGCGTCGTGGGCCTGCCGGTAGTTCGTCATCGCCAGCCAGGCGAATAACAGCAACCACCGAATAATTACAGTGATGGTGACTGTCGGCCGGTAGTCGTCGAATATCGCGAAGGCCGGGGCCGCTTGCTGCTGCATCGGTGTTTCCATGTATTCGCCGTACTGCCACGTCTAGCTAAAGGGTTCCGCTTGGAAACCAAACCTGGACAAAGGTAGTTGAATTCCTATTCGGGGTCAACATTGTCCCGGTCTGGACTAACTTATGGCCAAGTGTAGTCCGATAATTCCCCGGGCCACAGGGACAAACCGAACATTAAAGTACAGCCCATGGACTATATATCCATAGTACATAACCACTGCCGGAAGTTAGTAGGCGACTACCCCTATAAATTAGTCCATCTGTAACTTTGGCTGACTGCCGTGAGTCGATATATTTACGCTGGCAAGAGTCAAACCACCACTTTGAGAGGCCAGAAATGTCGTGTTGGACCGCAAGGAAACGCTACCTGGACGCTAGGGTGACCGAAGGTCAACGGGTAATTACCGCTAACTTAGGGCGGAATCGTAAGACTGAGAAAATGGCGATCGCCCCTCTCGGCGGAGAGTTGAGAAAAGGGCGCTACAGACCAGGAGAA
>Ga0207919_100023_pt1 | contig 11120 bp, 7 predicted proteins | sample DeeseametaMP0262_FD_184216 | JGI IMG/M metagenome (GOLD analysis project Ga0207919, IMG submission 184216) | Marine microbial communities from the Deep Atlantic Ocean - MP0262 (SPAdes) | ecosystem: Environmental > Aquatic > Marine > Oceanic | place: South Atlantic Ocean | collected 2011-01-01 | reverse complement strand
TCCGAAGTGTTGCAACAATCTTTAATACTAGCGTTTTCGGAACTGCTAGAATCTACTCTCATACCATGGCTCATGTTCGTAGAGCAATTCGATTCAGAATTACTATTGTAATGTTTGTTATCAATATCCATTTCAAAACTCATAGTATCTACAGCCATCGCTTGCCCGACGAGGGCAGATAGCACTGTAAACACTAATATTAGTTTTGATATGAATTTAAACATTTCTTAAGCATTAAACATAACCAATATGGAGAATAATGGATTTTCGCGAATTGGTAAACAGTTGAGGCTGATTTGTAATTAGAATAGCCCGTTCATCGGCAGAATTTAGGAAATAGTCATGATGAGGGAGATTGCCTACAACCATGCAAATTTTTGGGCGCGTCTCTAACTCTATAATTCAGATACTGCGGTAGAACTTGAACGCTTTAAGTAGCCGCCACAATACTTTCCTTTTGTCCAGTTCCATTAACGTTATAACGGGGGCTAACCAGAAATACTAGAAAATTGAGGAGGCTTGAGGAGCTATATAAATAAACACACCCGATAAATATAAATTCACCGGTAACTTGAAAGAGAAATCAGATATTCTGTTTAAATCGTTGAGGCACAAACTCACTTCAGCGATTTCAACTTAAGCGCCACTCAAGCGCCACTCAAGCGCTGGTCGATAAGTGACTTTCGCCCCGCGGTTATAGATACTCTCTGTTTCACTTATTTTTCTGCATATGAATAAGGCGATTAATATCAGCTTTAGGATAAAAAAGTTCAATCACTTCTATCAATTGTGAGCACGGTAATAAGTTGTCTATCCGTGATAGGAAAACCTCTTTATAGGGCTATCAGCGCTTGCTTTAGCTGACTACTGGCAATAATTAACTGTTGGCTCACGAGCAGTAGAAAATGTAACTTAACATGCAGTCATGATCTCACGTTAGGAACTTATTCGGATCTTCCCTAGTATCAATTGAATAACATTTTTATGCTGTTTCTAATTATTTCATCGATCTCGGGACATTCATTGAGACAGGGGTTCTAGGGATTTTCCCCTCTAAAAAGACATAATTCTCTGTAGACCACACCAATAAATGGCTGCGGAGGTGGGTTACTACTTATAAGTGTGGCAAATTAGGTAAATATCGTACATTTAATACGGAACAGCCCTGATATGGCCATCAAAAACGAAATTACTATTCTCACGAGAGCAGAACAGGCAGATCTTTATTCCCCACCCATTTTTTCAATCGAAGAACAACGTCTGTACTTTTCTCTGAACGATGCGGAATTGGCAGTTTTTCGGTCAATTCGTCTCAGAGCTCATAGATGTTACTTTGTCGCGATTTTGGGATACTTCAAATCAAAGCCCGTCATCCTAGATATCGCTTACTCGCAGGTTTCTAAGGATTTAATGTTCATCAGTAAAGAGCTGCTTGGCGGCAAGGGGCTCAGACCATTCACTCCCTCACAAAAACAAAAAGATCGACTCTACGCAAAAGTATTAGACCTTGCTGGTTATCACAAATGGGACGAAAGTCAGCACTTCAATTCTCTTTTCGACCACCTTGTTCAGGTGGGCAATGCCTGGCTGGAGCCGCGTTACCTCTTTGATACTGCTATTGAATTCCTAACCAGTCACAGCATTGCTATCCCTAGGTACACCGTACTCCAGAGACTGATAAGCAGAGCGATGCAGCAGGTCAGAAAAGACCTGGCGCACCAACTTAATCAACTCACCAGTCCTGAACTTCACGTCTTTCTGGACAGCATAACAGCCATTGATGACGGACTAAGCCTGAACCAGCTCAGAGGCGGTGCAAAAAGTCTGACCGTACCTGAACTTAAAAAAGAGCTTGCCCTTTATCATCAGTTAGCGCCATGGCGCACGCAAATCAATGGCGTTATCGATGGGCTTAATCTGTCTCTTAAAAATCGACAACACTTCGGTGAGCTCATCAACTATTACGGTAGTAAACTCAAACGATTCAAACGCGCACAGCAGCATCTATGGTTGCTATGTCACCTGACAGAGCGGATACAACTGGCACTGGAACGGTTAACTGATGGGTTCATTTACCATATCCGCAAGCAACAAGAAGCTGCCAACACCTTTGCACAACAAGCAGTGTTCCTGTCCTGGCAGTCAGCCGCGGACAATGTCACGAAAGCGGCAGAGTTACTGCATCTGTTTGTGGATGAGAACATTGATGATAATCAACCCTTCTCAGTAGTCAGACAACAGGCATTGAAGGTCATGAATGACAGGGATATCCAGACCCTCTGCCTTTACCTGAAAAAACAGAAACGGACCGTGGAAGAGTACCAGTGGCAACATTACGATGAACAATGCAATCTCCTGGAGCAACTGTTAAGGCAGGTGTTCTTGTGCCTTGAATGTGAGGCCGGTAAAGGCTCAGAAGCCGTCGTCGCCCAACTTCAACAGATGCAGACGGAAATCGCATTCGGTGGACCACTGAAGACGATGGATACGTCGCTCATCCCGAAAAAGCACCTCCCATGGTTGGTTAAACAGGATAACGTTAACCCGCAACGTTACGAATGGCTGCTCTACCGGCAGTTAACCTCACGACTGAATGGACGCATTTATTTGCCAAATGTTACCAAATACCGCGCACTGGAAGACGACCTGATCCCCCAGACATCGCAGGATACCTTGCTGGCCTCATCAACACTGGACAGACTAAAACAGCCCGCAGAGTTATTGTTACAGGAGAAACAACACCGGCTGGAAAGTGCACTCAAAGACGTTGCTCTCCATATTGATGAGGGAGACAATCGAAATGTGATCATGAAAAATCGTACCGGTACCCGCTGGCGTCTGCCGACCAAAAGCGCTACATCTCTGGTCAACAATCCCTTTTTTAAGCGAATGCAACCGGTCGGTATCGCGGATGTACTGCGGTATGTAGAGCGCGAAACCGGGTTCATGAAATGTCTGACTCATGTACTTCCGATACAAAAACAAGGGTTCACTCATCAGGATGATTTACTGGCCATTCTGATTGCCAACGCCACTCACCGTGGTGTGTATGGCATGGCGCAGATCTCCGATCGAAGCTATGAACACCTGAGTACGGTGCAGGCCAACTATATCCGGCCTGAAACGCTGCATGACGCCAGCGACGTGATCAATAATGCGGTTGCAGCGCTACCCATCTTCCGCCACTACCATATTCAGGAGGACCAGCTGCATGCCAGTGCGGATGGTCAGAAATTCGAAACCCATCTGGAAACCTTTAAAACCCGGTACTCCTCTAAGTATTTCGGCACCAACAAAGGGATCACGGCCATGACACTGGTGGCCAACCACAGCGCCCTCAATGCTCGGATCATCGGTTCCAACGAGCACGAATCACACTATATTTATGACCTGTTACAATCCAACAGCAGTGAAATCAAACCTGACGTACTCTCGACAGATACACACGGTGTCAATCATGTTAACTTCGCCTTACTGGATCTATGCGGTTACAGTTTTGCACCGCGATACGCGCAGTTCAGTAGTGTCATCAATGATCTGTTTGACGTAACTGAAAATGAACACGGCGGCACCAACCTTGCCCTGAAAAAGCCCATCAGGACGAATGTCATCGAAACGGGATGGCAGGATATTAGGCGCATTGTTCTGTCACTTCAGACAAAGCGAACGACACAGGCAATGCTGGTAAGAAAGTTGTCTGGTTATCCTTCGGGGCACCCGACATTACAGGCGCTGACGGAGTATAATCGACTGGTCAAAGCGCAATATTTACTGGATTACATAGACAATGCCAGTTTGCGGCAGTACGTTCAGCGTGCCCTTAACCGGGGAGAAGCGTGGCACTTCCTGAGACGGGCTATTGCGTCGGTGAATGGCGATCAGTTCCGAGGCAAAAACGAGAGTGAAATCGCTATCTGGAATGAATGTGCAAGATTGCTTGCCAACGCGATCATCTACTTCAACTCCGCGATACTGAGTCATCTGCTGGGACACTTTGAAGCGAGAGGAGATGAAGAGAAAGCGGGTATCACTCGTGCTGTTTCGCCCGTTGCGTGGCAAAATATCAACTTAAGCGGAACGTATAACTTCACTAATACTGGGAAATTGCCCAATATTGGCGAAATAACAAGGCCGATAGTGGATGATTAGGCTCCAAGCTGAAAGTAAACCACCTCCGCAGCCATTTATTGGTGTGGTCTACAGAGGATTATGTCTTTTTAGAGGGGAAAATCCCTAGAACCCCAAGGTGGATCTGAATGGAGGGCAGATAACTGATAATCTAAACAATAGCGGACTTCTTGGTACTTGCTCTCTCGGGCTGCTTTGTACGTTTTTCGGACCTTGAGACTATAAATTTCCCACCCTATTGATCAGTAGATTTACATTAAAATCATATACACACTGTGATGCCAATTCAAGATAAAGGCGCCATTGCTAGTAACTCACTCTCATACCTATAAACGACATCGTCCAGAGCAGACGTTACTGTATCAATTGGTCGAACGCCACTACCCAGAATTTCAGAAGCAGCTTTCACAAAAAGGGAAGTCGTTACCACTTCATGTGGTAAAAGAGTTTGAAGAGTTTCTTAGGTGTGGTCGGCTTGAGCATGGTTTTTTGCGTGTAGTTTGTGACGACTGCAAGCATGAGAAACTGCTGGCGTTCAGCTGCAAACGCAGGGGATTTTGCCCAAGTTGCGGTGCAAGAAGGATGGCAGAAAGTGCCAAGTTGTTAGTTGAAGATGTTCTTCACGGTTACCCTGTACGCCAATGGGTATTGAGTTTACCCATCCCGCTTCGTCTACTTCTAGCTAGGTATCCCAAACACTTAAGTAAAATCATGCAAATCATTCATCGTGCTATTTCTTGCGATATTGTGCATCGGGCTGGGTATCTTAAGAAGCAAGCAAACACAGGAGCGGTGACTTACATTCAGCGATTTGGTAGTGCACTGAATCTCAATATTCACTTTCACATGCTCTTTTTGGAAGGCGTTATCACTCAGGAGTGTGGACAGTCCAAATTCAAGTGCGTTAAAGCACCAAACCACAATGATATGGAAACCCTCGTGAATGTCATTAGCCATCGCATCGCGACCTACTTGGAGAAGGCCGGGCTCGTTCAACGGGATATGGACAACACATTTCTCGATTTACCCATGGATGACGAAGATAGTTTACTGCCCTTGCAAGCAGCCTCTGTCAATTACCGCATTGCTGTAGGACCAGATACAGGCAAAAAAGTCTTTGCCTTGCAAACCTTACCTGCCAAAGACGAACAACATTACGGTCAATTAGCTCAAATAAACGGTTTTAGCTTACACGCTGGGGTGTTTGCAGACAGCCATCAAACTGACAAACTGGAAAGGCTATGCAGATATATCTCAAGGCCAGCGTTAAGCGAGCAACGATTGAGTCTAACCGATTCAGGAAAAGTAAGATATCAACTGAAAACTCCCTATCAAGACGGTACCACACATGTCTTTTTTACTCCCTTGGATTTCATAGGCAAGCTCGCGGCACTGGTGCCAGTGCCGAGGCTAAACCTTACGAGGTTTTATGGCGTGTTTGCTCCCAATGCTAAGGTGCGTGCCGAGGTAACGGCTTCACAACGCGGTAAGAATAGCCCTCGCTTAGCAGAGCATCTGAAAGATTCAGATAAACCATACCATGCGCGAAGCATGTCGTGGGCACAAAGGTTAAAAAGAGTATTCAATATTGACATCACAGTCTGTGAGGCTTGTGAAAAAACCAACGTCAAAATTATTACTTGTATTACGGATCCGGCTGTTATCCATAAGATTTTGGCGCACCTTGACAAGCAGACTCTTCTTGAAGCAAAAAACGATTCTCTAATGCCGCCACTTCGAGCTCCACCAGCCACAGCCTCATTCAGTGACTACATCATTCAACGCGACTTCGATTTTGGCGCATGAAGCACAAAAAACAGACCATCACTTGAACATGCAACATGTTGAGGTAAGGGCTTTCACATATCTCATTGCGGATTTCAGTACCCAAGACCAGTTATATTGCGTCTATCTTGATGACAACTACTTCACTGATTCCTGAAAAGTACCCATTTGACACACGTGCAACTGGCCTTAAATACAGCTGACACAGTGGGTAGTACATAGCGTTAATATTTCTTATACTCCCGACAATGCTATCGACTATACCGCTGATTTCCCGATCGCTCAGTTCTCTCTTGACGACGCTGGTGTGATAATGGAGCGCTCCTGCAAGAGTATCCTCGACAAACGCAAGCACTTCCCGGCTCGGCGTAAATGCGCTGATTCGCTTCAAGGGCTGATACAGCTTTTCACTGAACTGGCGACGATACTGATGCCTTATCGCAGCCAACTCGGGGTTTCGAGGCACCACCTCGAGTATCTTCACCATGGCCTGGCCTGGTGTTCCCGTAAGAAATCTGACAATACGCCCGGTGTAGTCAATGAGCACTTCGCGGGGGTCATCATCGGGGCCCATGGCAGGCAGATCATCGTGGTACATATCCTGGAATAAACTCAGAATCAGTTCCCGCTTACTACTGTAGCGCCGATATACGGTATTTCTACCGCATCCCGCGCTGGCGATGACGTCGTCCATGGTAAGGCTGTCGTAGCCTTTTTCCGCCAGCAACTCCCAAGCCGCTGCCTTGATGGCATCGCCAACCCCGGCGCTGCGTGGGCGTCCTCTAGACTGTGTCACTTTCGGGCACTCCTTTCACTTCCCGTCGAGTCATACGAATGACACTTCTTTCCAATATCATCACGTATCGTCAGAGACTCACTCTCAGGGCCTGTTCACACGAAGTCGAGGCTCAAGTTTATGACAATTCCACAATGAAGTCCCGACTGGCCAGACCGGATATTACGCCGCTGGTCCAGTGTCGCCTTCGGGACAATCCGGAAAGCCTGTTTCTTTCATGTTGTCATATTTCCTTCAAACTTCTGCAATCCAATAACGATACTATATCGCATCGTTATTGGATGCCCCCCCTTTTTTTTACTCACAACGAGGTCACAACCATGAAAAACTTGAAATGGCTCCCCGGCCCCCTGGGGTTTGCCCTTTCCGCAACAGCACTTGCCGCTACCGGTGAGCCCTCAAACACGAACACCAGTAATATAATGGAGGTGATTGTAGTAACTGCTCAGAAGAGAGAACAGGAGATCACCGATGTTCCCATGGCAATGAGCGCCTACAGCGGCGAGTTTCTGGAGAAAATCGGCGGCTCCGAGCTGAACAGGGTCGCTGAACTTACTCCCGGGTTCGTGATACAGCTTCAGGATAGGTTCGCTCCAGGGTTTTCCATACGGGGCATCACTACCAATGATATCAACCCGGAGAGCGAACTTCGGGTCGCGATTTTCCAGGACGGCGTGGCCGTTACCCATGCCACCGCCTCTTATGGCGAGCTTTTCGATATAGACCGCATCGAAGTCGAAAAGGGGCCTCAATCCACATTGCACGGCAGATCCGCACTGAATGGCGGCGCCGAGTTCACTGTCAATTTCTGATCAACCCCAAAACGGAGCAATTTCATGAATATGATCAATGCCTCGCTCAAGAGCGGGATTCTTGCCTCATTTATCGCGGTATCCACCGCCGCACCCCTGTCTCTGGCGGCTTCACCGGATGATAAAACGTTCACCATCGCGGTGATTCCGGATACCCAGAACTACCTGGACTATACCCACCAGAAAGCTGAAGGGTTTCCCTTCGATGCCAACAAGCTCTTCATAGAACAGATGCAGTACATCGCGGACAACCTGGAAAGCCAGGGCGGTGACATCGCTTTCGTCACCTCCCTCGGGGATGTCTGGCAACACCAGACCTTGTCCATGGACGAAGATCACAAGGCGCGGGGATTCAAGATTGCGCCTAACCCCATTGTGGATAGCCACTTCGCTCCCACGGAAAAGGCCAAAACCGTTGAAATGCCCAAGGCCCATGAAGGCTTTTCCCTGATTGCGGGCAAAGTACCGTTTTCGGTAGCACCGGGAAATCATGACTACGACGCCATGTGGACAGATGCCAATCATCCTCCGTCTGCCAATCCCGACCCCCACGATCTAGCTACTTTGGGCATGCTGCATCCCGGAGGCCTGGACAATTTCCGGTCTGTCTTCGGCGCTAATTCGGTATTTTTCAAGGACAAACCCTGGTACGTGGAGTACAACGATGGCGGCGCCGACAGCGCTCAAATATTCGAGGCGGGAGGCTACAGGTTCCTCCATATCGCTCTCCAGTTCGATGCCCCCAACGCGTCGCTGGAATGGGCCGCCGGCGTGGTGGAGAAACACCCGGGCCTGCCAACCATTGTGTCCACGCACGACTACCTCAACACCGACGGTGAACGAAAGGCCAATCCGGTGATTGATGGTCATGTGGTGGATCCCATTCACAATAACCCCGAAATGGTATGGCAAAAGTTTATTAGCCAGCACGACCAGATTTTCCTGGTGCTTTGCGGCCATCAACTCGGCCAGGCGACCCGCATGGATAGCAATGCCCATGGCAATCCGGTCTGGCAATTACTTTCCGACTACCAGAGTCGGGCCCAAACCGCCATTGACGCCGGCGGCAAGGTCGAATCAGGCCTGGGAATCGGCATAGGAGATGGATGGATGCGCTTCATGGAGTTTGATATGAGCGGTAAGGACCCGGTCGTCCATGTCAGGACGTACTCCACCCATTACGATGTTCAAAGTACCGATCACAAGGAGTACGCGGAATGGTACAAGGATCACGAGCAACCCCATATGACCGAGGCCCAGTTTCGCTCCGGAGATGATTTCAAGCTGAAACTCAACGGCTTTTCCAAGCGTTTTGCCACCAAAGCTGCTCTCGTAAATCAATAATACTTCAGGACAGCACTCCGCCCTCGGGCGGAGTGCTTTTCCTCTTCAGCAGCTGGAAGCGCTGGCCGGGCGAATCAAGGTGTTCGACCCTCTGCTGGAGCATCACGCATTCGTGCAACAATTGCAGTCAGCGCATGGGCGTAAAAGCAGTTTTTGGGCACGCCTGTAGACTTGATGTAGTATTAAAGCCCGCTAATCGAGCATGAGTCTCATACGGATGCTCGGGTCGAAAGGGAATCCCCAGGCGAGTAACCTGTTTGCGGTGATCCATTAGCTGCAGGAGCAGAAGAGCATACATCTGGAAGCAAAGCCAGGAAAGCGGCCTATGGAGCTGTGCGGCAGCGCTCAGTAGGCAATTTTTCAAAATATTGTTAAGCCTTTTCTGAGCATGGTATTTTTCATGGTATTACCAATTAGCAGGAAAATAAGCCATTGAATATAAAAGATAAAAATGTCTTGTTTACAATAGAGTGGGAGTGACGGGCACTGGCTGGCAATGTCTAGCAACGGCAGGCATTTCGGCTGAGGGTAAAAGAACTTTCCGCTAAGCGATAGACTGTATGTAAACACAGTATTGCAAGGACGCGGAACATGCCTCATGTGGCGGCCAGGACGGCCAGGACGGCCAGCCGGGATCGGGATACTGGTCGTTACCAGAGCCACCGACCCGAGCAAACCCTTCTCTATCAGATCGTTGACGAGTATTACCCGGCATTCGCTGCGCTTATGGCAGAGCAGGGAAAGGAATTGCCGGGCTATGTGCAACGGGAATTTGAAGAATTTCTCCAATGCGGGCGGCTGGAGCATGGCTTTCTACGGGTTCGCTGCGAGTCTTGCCACGCCGAGCACCTGGTCGCTTTCAGCTGTAAGCGTCGCGGTTTCTGCCCGAGCTGTGGGGCGCGGCGGATGGCCGAAAGTGCCGCCTTGCTGGTTGATGAAGTACTGCCTGAACAACCCATGCGTCAGTGGGTGTTGAGTTTCCCGTTTCAGCTGCGTTTCCTGTTTGCCAGCCGGCCCGAGATCATGGGGCGGGTGCTGGGCATCGTTTACCGCGTCATTGCCACGCACCTGGTCAAGAAAGCGGGCCATACCCACCAAGTGGCCAAGACGGGCGCGGTCACCCTGATCCAGCGTTTTGGATCGGCGCTCAATCTGAATGTTCACTTCCACATGCTGTTTCTCGACGGTGTGTATGTCGAGCAATCCCACGGCTCAGCGCGTTTCCGCTGGGTCAAGGCGCCGACCAGCCCAGAGCTCACCCAGCTGACGCACACCATCGCCCACCGGGTGGGTCGCTATCTGGAACGGCAAGGCCTGCTGGAACGGGATGTCGAAAACAGCTATCTGGCCTCGGATGCGGTGGATGACGACCCGATGACACCCCTGCTGGGGCACTCGATCACTTACCGTATCGCTGTCGGTTCACAGGCGGGGCGAAAGGTGTTCACTTTGCAAACTCTGCCGACCAGTGGTGATCCGTTCGGTGACGGGATTGGCAAGGTAGCCGGGTTCAGCCTGCACGCCGGCGTGGCGGCCAGGGCCGATGAACGCAAGAAGCTCGAACGGCTGTGCCGGTACATCAGCCGCCCGGCGGTATCCGAGAAGCGGCTGTCGTTAACACGAGGCGGCAACGTGCGCTACCAGCTCAAGACGCCGTACCGGGACGGCACCACGCACGTCATTTTCGAACCATTGGATTTCATTGCAAGGCTGGCCGCCCTGGTACCGAAGCCCAGAGTCAACCTAACCCGCTTCCACGGGGTGTTCGCACCCAACAGTCGGCACCGGGCGTTGGTCACGCCGGCAAAACGGGGCAGGGGGAACCAGGCCAGGGTGGCGGATGAGCCACCAACACCAGCGGAACGGCATATCTCGATGACGTGGGCGCAGCGGCTCAAGCGTGTTTTCAACATCGACATCGAGACCTGCAGCGCCTGCGGCGGCGCCATGAAGGTGATTGTCTGTATTGAAGATCCGATAGTGATCAAGCAGATACTCGATCACCTGGAGCACAAAGCAGAAGCCAGTGAGCTCAGGGCGCTACCCGAAAGCCGGGCGCCGCCGGCTGGATTGCACCACGGGTTGTTTGACTGACGAGCCCGAAAACCAGGAGTTCAGGCCAGGATGCTACGCTCACCACCGCGGCAGGGGGGTGCTGTGCCGGGTGGCTGGAATGGAGCCGATTGTGAAGAGAAAGTAGGCCGGTTGTCAGCGACGAGAAAGGAATTCAGGTCCATTTGGGGCTATCGAACGGT
>Ga0207919_100008_pt1 | contig 13513 bp, 8 predicted proteins | sample DeeseametaMP0262_FD_184216 | JGI IMG/M metagenome (GOLD analysis project Ga0207919, IMG submission 184216) | Marine microbial communities from the Deep Atlantic Ocean - MP0262 (SPAdes) | ecosystem: Environmental > Aquatic > Marine > Oceanic | place: South Atlantic Ocean | collected 2011-01-01 | reverse complement strand
CAGAAAGGACGGCAGAACGACAGACCAGATCAGCGTCGACGGATTTCATCTCAACGCCACCTACCGAACGCTTACCACGCCCGACCAGAAAGAGTTCAGACTGACAGCTACGGAATTCCGCCTTTTACAGTGTTTCCTGCGTTCACCGGACCGAGTGTTTTCCCAGGACGAACTGGTTGAATCCCTCTACAACATAGAAAGATGCCCCACCAGAAATGTCGTTCAGGTTTACATAACCCGGCTTAGAAAAATAATAGGGGTCAATAAAATAAAAACATTGCGTGGCCAGGGCTACTACTTCGAAAAAGATCCTAACCGCTGAACGCCCGAGTGAACCAACCAGGTTAAAATATGTCTGCTCCGAAAAGTATCCGCAGAACAGCCATTCAGTATGGTGCTGTTTTCAGCCTCGTATATTTTACTCTGATATTCTTTTCACACACCTACGTGATAAAGCAACTATCGGACGAGTCCAGGAAGCAACACCTGAACAAAGAGCTGGGAAACTTTCAGGCAATCATTGAGGCTGAATCCCCCACAACCGACGACCTCAGCAACATGATCAATCAGTTTGAAATGCTTCTGGGGCATGCCATCGTCATCGAAACGGCTAGCGGAAGCGTCCTGGCGAGCCCGAACTTTGACCAGAGCCAACTGCAGGGCGCTGCAGAGAAGCCCGAGGGTTTCATCCACATAGCGCAGGGTGCGAACACGCTTTTCGGGCTCAAACGCATTTTCTCCGCCAGTGAAAAACTGGCCTCAATCAGCGTTCTTGAAACCGAGGGGGCGCTCTCTGAACGACCGCTGAAGGCTCACCTGACATTGCTCGGCGCCTCGGCCGTTCTTCTCGCGATACTGCTGGCCCTGATTGGAACCACTACACATCTGACGTTAAAGCCCATCAGTAAGATAAAAGAGGACCTGAGACGGCTCCAATCCGGGAAACAAAGTCGCCTGAACCCTCACGTACCGGAAGAGTTTCGTCCGCTGATCCGGCAGCTCAATGATTTGCTCGAGCTGTCAAACCGGCGGCTGGACCGCCACCGCCGCCTGAATTCCGATCTCTCTCACCTGGTCAAAACCTCTATTTCTGCCAATCTTGCCATTTTGTCGGATATCGATACCTTGCCTCCGTCCCGGGAGGATGTTGTGTTTATGGCCTCTAACTTGCGGGAGCTTGACAAATCCCTGAAATACCGGATGAGCAAAGCAGACATATCAGGCAGACAGATGGGACGGACGTGCATGCCGGTTGAAATCACGGCAAGTGTCATCACCGTTATGGAAAAAATCTTCCCTGACACGGTTTTTCGCCTCCACACCAACTTACCTGAAAACTTCAGCTGGCCAATGGAGCGACAGGATCTTTCAGAGCTGCTTGGCAATTTACTCGAAAATGGCGGGAAGTGGTGCCAGACAACCGTCGACGTTACAATCGCCCGCACGTCATCAGGACTCTCCATAGAAGTAGCGGACGATGGCCCCGGAATTTCTCCCGAGGCGGCAGCCACTGTCATGAACAGGGGTACCAGGCTGGATGAAACGGTCGCCGGTTTTGGGCTCGGATTGTCCATCGTGTCCGAGATTGTCGAAGACAACCTCGGACACCTGGAAATCGGATCCTCGAAAAACGGAGGAGCCAGGATTCTGATTTTACTGCCATTTCCGGACTAGATCACTGCCAAAAGGCCAGCCATCTTGAAAATCCGGCCTTCAAAGACTCAGTTTTAGCAGTAATCAGCTGCGTCATTAATCATTCTTCGAGTTTAATTCAGAATCAACGGGGTCATTCTGGCTGTCTGTTGGCGGAAGATCGATCGAGAATAGCTGGTACCGTTTGTTCTCCCCCAACTTCTGAGCGTCAGTGGCCCGCGGACCAAGAACCTCATCGACCGCATCGTTTGGAATTGCGGCAAAGACCCTGGCGTACCCGTCAGCGTCCAGCAGACTGTCGAATTCTGTGGAGGTGATTTCGACAGCGTCGCCCAACGAATAAAAACGTGCGGAAAATGGCATCTTGCCAATGTAAAAGATTGGACCGTCTCCCGCTTGCTGAATGCTCTCATACCGGCCTATCAATTGCTTCTCGGTTTTTAGTGGTTTTACTCCGCTCACACCTATGAACACAAAAAGGGTAATGAGAACGGGTGCAAGTAATACAGCACCCGACCTGATTCTGGACCAGGGACGTAAATTGAGCTGCGACACCCATCCGGCAATCAGAATGGCCGAGAACGGAAGAGAAGGAAGTATGTAAGTCCAGAGCGTGTTGCCTGCCAGGGTGAAGAACAGCATTGGCGTTATCGCACAAAACAACAGATACAGCGTTGAGGCGTCTTGAACAGCACCAGTGAATATATCCTTTGTTTTGCCTCGCGCCGCCGCAAGGCCAAAGCCAACCAAGCCAATGATACCCCAGGGGAATGAAGCCCAAAGCCAGAATATCCAGATCATGCCCTTGGGCCGGTCATGGGCACTACCGTACAAATCGCCGGCCCACCCGGGGTCCAGAAACCGGCTAAAGTGTTCGCCAATGATGAAATAGTTGAGGAACCCTGGCGTTTTCAATTCAGCGAGCACGTACCATGGCACGGCAATCGCCAGTGTCAGAAGTGAGCCAAGAAGCCAGGGTAATTTTTTCAACGGCTGTAACCGCTGCCTGAAAATAGCAGCCCATAGCACCAGGGGGATAACGGTCAGTACAACAGCCAACGGTCCCTTTGACAACAAACCGATGGCCAGGCCCATGAAAAACCACCAGCGCCAATAGTCAGAGCGCCCTGAAAGCACAAACCACACGCTCACCAAGGAGAGGGTCGTTCCAAATACCAGGAACGTATCCGTCATGACTGCGCCGGCACTGATATAGGTGAGTACCATCGTGGAAAGCACAAGAGTAGACCATCGAGCGACCGCAGCACCGCGCGCATGATTTGCAAGGCACCACGTCAGCCATACGATTCCAATCGTGGCGAACCATGCCGGTAGCCGCAGAGAAAATTCAGACAGTCCAAATATTTTTATAGAGGCAGCCTGAGCCCAGAACGACAGTGGAGGTTTCCCCCAGAACGGAACGCCGGGTTCAAACCAGGGCGTTATCCAGTCCCCGGTTTCAGCCATTAACCGAGCGATTTCAGCGTATCGGGGCTCCGTTGTATCCACGAAGGGAAACAGCGTCATTCCGATAAAGCGACTGAACAATACGGCAGCCAGTACCCAGAACCAGGGCTCAAATCGCTTTAGCATTCTTGACGCCTCTGAAGTTGCTGATTTGGTCTCGGCTTGATACCTCTTTGTTCTCGACCACTTCTTCGGTCAGATACAGTGGTCGCTGTTTCGATTCGATGTAGGTTTTGCCCACATACTCACCAACGATACCAACGCTCACCAGTTGTATGCCGCCCAGAAAACTGATGAGGGCGATTAACGATGGGTAGCCGTCAGTCGGATCGCCGAGCATTATTGCCTTCGCTACAATCCAGACACCGAACAATCCACCAACGGAGGCGGCCAGCAAGCCGACAAGCGTTGCCCATCTGAGAGGTGACACTGAGAAGGAAGTCAGGCCTTCAAGGGCCAGGCCGACCAGGCCCGGGTAGTCCCACTTACTCTCGCCAGCCACTCTCAATGCCCGGTCGTATTCGATGATCGTCGTTGGCATACCAACCCAGGCAAAGAGTCCCTTCATGTAGCGGTTGCGCTCTCCTAACCGGAGAAGGGCATCAACTGCCCGCCTGCTCATCAATCGGAAATCACCCGTGTCGACCGGGATTTCAGTGCGACTGGTCTTATTCAGCAAGCGATAGAAAAGGTGCGCACTCCAGCGCTTGAGAAAACTCTCGCCTACACGTGATCGACGTTGCATCAGAACGACATCAAAGCCGGACTTCCAACTCCTGACCATCTCGGGAATGTATTCAGGTGGATCCTGAAGGTCCGCATCCAGAACGATCACCGCATCCCCCTTGGCATGCTCCAGCCCTGCTGTTACCGCTGCCTCTTTGCCAAAGTTGCGGCTTAGCTTGACGAGACGGATGCTCGATTTCCTTTTAATGAAAGTCCTAACAAATTCGGCACTGCCATCCTCGCTACCATCGTCCACAACCACGATCTCCGAGCGAATATCGAGGCTCGCAAGGATCGGCAATACATGCTCAAAGAATAGGGGAAGCATCGAACGCTCATTGAACACCGGAACCACCAGGGAAAGCAGCTCTGATTCATTCGGCGCACGGGAAGTCTCAAGAGGTTTGTTCATGAAACACCAGCCTTTGGTAGACAACATAGTTAAATACAGCGACAGCCGCAGTGGTTAGAAGCTGAGCAGGCACAACAGAGATTTCAAACAGTTGATGCAGGACTAAAAAGATCAGAACGTTCAGGAGAGCTGCGAGTGAACAGGAAAAGGCATATCGCCAGATGGCCTGGATGTGTGGGCGTGCGTTTGGAAAGGCCAAAGTTCGCTGCAACCAGTAGTTGGTAACCGCTCCTACAACGCTTCCAGAAAAGGTGGCTGCTACGGGGGCCATGCCAAGCAGAACCAGGCCGGACATGGCCGCCCAATGGAAAAGGGTTGCCATTCCTCCGGCGGCAATAAATCCACTTATTCTTTTAAAGGGAACCTTCTTCATCCTGGCCGACACACCCGTGGCTATAACCATCGTGCCCGATGTTTCAACAACAATTCCGGAAATGGTGAACATTGACTCTTCAGAAACATCGGGCACCAGAATCACAGTCACAGCCTTCTTTCTAGGAGCAAAGTTCAACAGCAAGACCCTCGTCTCCGTTAAAACGGGCGGAATTACACTTCCATGCATGTAACCGCAACTATGCATTTCCGCCTCACATCTACCGCTGAATATCACCCACCTTGGCTCTAGAGAAGCGACCGAACAGAACCGGCAAAACAAACAGCGTCAGGAAGGTTGCAGTGACAAGGCCGCCAACAATCACGCTGGCTAACGGCTTCTGGATTTCCGCCCCCACGCCCGTCGACAATAGCATTGGTATCAAACCGAGCGCCGAGGTAATCGCCGTCATCAATACAGGGCGCAACCGGGAGACGGCACCTTCAAACACCGCGGTATCCACGTTCAACCCATCCTGTATTCGCTGATTGATGCTTTCGACCATAACGACCCCGTTGAGCACCGCCACACCAAATAGAGTGATAAAGCCCACCGAACTGGGCACGGAAAGATACTGGCCGGAAATCCAGAGCGAGAAGACGCCACCAATGACAGCAAGCGGCACGTTGACCAGAATTAACAGTGCCTGACCAACCGAACTGAAAGCAAAGTACAGCAGCAGTGCAATCAGCCCCAGAGATACAGGTACCACAATGGTCAATCGTTTCTGAGCTCGCTGCTGGTTTTCGAACTGACCACCAATATCCACCGAATAGCCGGGGGGAAGGTTCACTTCTGACGCGATGGTATCCTGAATATCGGCAACCACACTGCCCATGTCACGACCCTGCACATTGGACTGAATGACCACACGGCGCTGAACGTCGTCGCGGCGCACCTGGGGCGGGCCGGACTCAATAGACACATCGGCCACATCACCGAGTCTCACCCAGGCTCCGGAAGGCGCCTGCAACCTGAGATCAGCAATGGCATCCCGGTCTTCCCGGAAACGTTTGGCCAGGCGCACATAGATATCGTACCGCTCATTTCCGTTGATGATCTGGCCCGCGGCGGCACCACCCAGTCCGTCCCGGACGACACTCATCACATCAGACACGGCGAGTCCGTACCGGGAAAGTGCCTGACGGTCTGGCTGAACCACCAACTGCGCTTCACCGGCAATCTGCTCCATGGCCACGTCCCGGGTCCCCTGAACAGTTCGGACCGCCGCTTCGATCTGTTGGCCTTTCTCGGCCAGCACCTTGAGATCCGGGCCAAAGAGTTTGATGGCCAACTGCGCGCGGACACCTGACAACAATTCGTCAACCCGAGTTGCAATAGGCTGAGAAAAGTTAAACAGTAGCCCCGGGTGCTGTTCGAGCTTCGCCTCAAACAGGGCCTGCAATTCATAGCGATTACTGGCGCTGGTCCACTCGGCTGTTGGCTTAAGGCCGATATAGATCTCGATGTTGTTCACGGGCTCCGGATCGCCGCCTATTTCCGCCCGCCCCGCCCGGGACAGAGCGTAAGTCACCTCTGGAAACTCCATCAGCATGGCCTCCAGTTTTGGCGCCACTTCAAGCGCCGTATCGAGGCTTGATGAAGGGGCCAGGGTCACCCGGAGGTTAATCGTGCCCTCTTCCAGTTCAGGCACGAACTCCGTGCCCAGTCGTGGAACAATCAGCGCCGCCAGTACAACAAGAACCGCCGCCGCGCCAACAACCACGCGGCTATGCTTCAGTGACCAGGCAAGCCCCATGCGATAGAGCTTTTCCAGGGGTTTTAGAATGAAGCTTTCCCGCTCCCGGATACCCTTACGGAACATGTATGACGCCAGCGCGGGTACAACCACCAGAGCAACAACCACCGCCGACACGATAGCCAGCATGATGCTGATTGCCATTGGCTGGAACAGCTTGGCTTCCACACCTTCAAAGCTGAACAGAGGCATGAAAACGACCAGGATAATCGCCGTCGCGAAAAAAATCGGCCGTGCCACTTCCCGGCCGGCTTCCTGGAGACGAAGGGCAATGCCATGATCATCGTGTGACGCGTCCAATGGATCGGGGTCATCTCCAGCCAACTCATCCCGATGGGCGTCATGCTTAGCATCAGGATGGGTCAGATGCTTGAACATGTTCTCAACCATAACAACAGAGCCATCCACCAGCATGCCGATTGCCACAGCAATACCGCCCAGAGACATCAGGTTGGCCGAGAGACCGAACCAGGCCATGATCATCAGGGCAATCCCGATGGAAATCGGTATTGAAAGCAGCACCAGCGTTGTTGCCCGCAGATTCATCAGGAACAGGGCAAGCACGATCGCAATAAACACAAAAGCCAACAGAAGCGCATTGGTCACCGTCTCTACGGCCTTGGTCACCAGATCCGCCTGGTTGTAATAGGGCTCAAAACGAACCCCACTCGGAAGCGCCTGATTTATGCGATCAATGCGGGCCTCGATGCCGTCGATGGTGGCTTTTGTGTTGGCCCCCATTCGTTTGAGTACAATGCCAGAAACCACTTCACCCAGTTGTTCAACCTGACCGGCTTCATCCTTCCGGGTCATGGTTACCGCACCCTGGCGAATTTCAGTGCCCAGCGCTACCTCGGCGACATCGTTCACTGTCACTGTAATGCCATCACTGGTTTTAACGGGCACCTGACGGATCTGCTCGAGCCCCTGCTCGCCATTACCCAGCCAGCCCATACCGCGAATAACCAACTGCTCCTGCCCGCGGCCCATATACCAGCCCCCAACATTGGAGTTGTTGTTCTCCAGGGCTTCCATGACATCGTTCTGTGATAAGTCATAGGACAGCATTCGCGCCGGGTTCAGGTTAACCTGGTACTGGCGGACCTCTCCGCCAAACGACAGGATTTCCGTAACCCCTTCAGCCGGTATCAGCAACAGTTTGACCAGCCAGTCGTGCAAGCTGCGCAATTCCATTGCGTCGTACCCCGAATCCGGGTCCGCTATCAGCAAGTACTGGTAGACCTGGCCAAGACCGGACGTATTCGGCCCCATTTCAGGCACCCCGACCCCGTCCGGAATCAGCTCCCGCGCGGCCTGCAACCGCTCGAAAACCAGTTGGCGCGCGAAATAGATATCCGTGCCCTCTTTAAAGACCACGGTGACACCAGACAACCCGGTTTTGGAGATGGACCGAACCTCCTCAACATCCGGCAACGCATACATCACCGCTTCAATGGGATAGGTGATCAGCTGCTCGACTTCCTCAGCCGCAAGTCCGGGCGCCTCTGTATTAACAGCGACCTGGACGTTTGTAACGTCGGGGAAAGCATCAAGATTCAGTTTTGGTATCTGAAACGCGGCCGTGGCGATAAGCACTGCAAGCGCAATAAGAACCAACAGGCGGTTCTGAACCGCCCAGTCGACAACTCGGTTGAACATAATGGCTCCCGGAATCAGTGGTTGTGCGGATCAAAGCCGCCTTTGGCAATCTCAGAGGCCACAAAAAATGCGCCCCGCAAAACGACTCGTTGGCCCGCAGCCAGGCCGGAAACCTCACGGAGCCCGCCAATTGAGCGGCCCAGTTCCACTTCCACGGGTTCATACTCGCCTTCGGCCTCTTCCACATAGACCGTCCAGTCGCCGTCCGCGCCACGCATCAATGCAGTCTCCGGCACGGCAAGCACCGGCTCGCTGGTCTTAAAACGAAAATACACATCTGCGAACATTCCTGGATGAAAACGATCTTCAGGATTGTCCAGCTCAAGCCTGACAATCCGCGTGCGGGTCACAGGATCAATGGTGTGGGCTTCCTGGGACACCGTTGCCACGCCCACACGACCCGCTGCCCTGACTTCGGCTTCCGCGCCCTTCTCTAGAACAATGTCGGAGCTTGCTGGCAGATGGGCTTCTACCCAAAGCTCACTCTCATCAGCAAGAGTCACCAGCGGCTGGCCAGCCTCAACTCTTTGTCCTTGCTCAAACTCATCGGTCAGTACTGCACCATCCACGCGAGCCCTGAGCATGTATTCACCGAGACTATCCACCCCGCTGGCCTTCAACGCACCAATGTCATCATCGTTCAGCCCGTAAGCAAGCAGAGTCGCCCTTGCTGCTTCAATGTTGGCTTTCGCTGTATTGAACCGCTGATCGCCAACCACGGAACGACCCAGCCCGCTGATTCGCTTCCATTCAGGAAAAGCTTTCCTGTAATCCGCCTGCGCCTGTGCCACCGTCTCACTGAACAGGGTTACCAGCGGCTGGCCCTTGGTTACGTGCTCACCCAGTTCCACGTGACGCCGCAGCACCACTGAGGCAACCCGGGGGGACACGTGATAGCTGGTATAGCCGTTGGTCAGCAGCTCACCGGGAGCGTAGATTTCATAGTCAACGTGCTTGCTTTCGAGGGTTGCTACTTCAATGCCGGCGAGCTCTTTCTGTTTGGCATTGATGCTTGCGGTAGTTGCTTTTTCCTCTTCATGCTCACCTTCTTCACCATGATCTTCCTTATGCTCGCCCTCCTCACCGGTGACTTCCTGATGATCGTCGCCACTGGCAGCATGATCATGACCGGCTTCCTGATGAGCATCTTCCTCTGCCTGTACAAAAGAAAGTGGGGCTGTAAGCAACGTCAATGCGAATACAGAAATCAGAGTTTTTTTCATAATGAATATCCAGTTTCCAGACTAGTATTGGAAGAGGGTGATCAGTTCGCCAGACTGGCTCAAGAGCTCAATCAGACCCAACTGCGCCTGCTTTTCCAGTTCAATACCGGTTTTCAGGCTCTCCGCGCGCTGGCCCAGCGCCTGGAGATACTCAGAGGTGGAGAGGTCGCCGACCTGCCACTGCTTCTCAAGCAAATCGGCACTTCGCTGTACACGCCCCTGGGAGAGTTCTGTCCATCGGCTGAGTTGGGTGTCGTATCGCTTCCAGGCAGCTCGGGCGCCCGCCAGATCATACTGCTGCTTCCGATAAAGTGCCTGAAACCGAGCCTCGGCCTCTAATGATCGTCGGTTGGCAGCCTGGATTTCGGCACGGTAGTTATTACGGACATTCAGAGGGATCGAGAACGTCAGGCCAACCAGGTTCTCACCGCCATCACGCCCTCCGCTCAGCCCGACCGTGGGAGATGCCGCCGCTCTGCGACTGACCACCTCGGCTTCGCTCCGCAGCACCTGCCACCTCGCGCGGGCAGCAGCAATTGACGGATGATCCAGCAAATTGTCGTTATCGACCCTGGAAGCAAGAGCCGGCCAAATGTGCCCGGGGATCCCCCCATCCTGAGGCCGCCAATCCGGCAGAAGCTCTCTGACCCGGGCTTGCGCCTGATCAACCGCAGCCTTTGCCTGGGCGAGTTCACTGAGCTGCTGAGAAAGGCTTAAAAAAAGCAACTCTGCATCGGTACTCCCCAGGTCGCCCGCCTGCTGGCGTTGCTCAACCTGCTCCAGCAAGGCATCCAGACGGTGTTGCTGGGATTCCGCAATTTCTTCGGCACGCGTCGCCGCGCGCCACTCGACAAGCGCAAACAGCGACTCGGACGTTTGTGCCAAAACCGCCTCGTTCAAATCAGCTTCAGCGGAAAGCCTGATCAGCTTTGCCTTGTCCTTTAGCGCACCCTGTTGATCAGACCAATCGATCGTTTGTGATAGCCCTGCCTCAAAGTTGTTTTCACTGCCCGTTCTGTCTGCTCCAACAGACAGCTCCGGGTTATACAGCGGTTGTTCGCTTGCCTCAGCATCCTGATTCCGGGCTGCCGCCTGCTCTGTCGCCGCCATGACATCCGGATGCTTGCTTATCTGGCCAGTGAGCCAATTTGTCCAATTCACAGTCTCCGCTTGACCGAACAGAGGAATAGACAATAGTACTGAACACAGCAACGCCCTGGGCGAGTGCTTGCTTGCCTTCATCGACTTTCTCCCGAAGGGGTTGTTAGCCACAATTCATGGGGGCGAGACGCCCATGACAAGGTAGGTAGAGGTGGAGATAGTAAGTGAAAAGGTTGAAATGAACTTGAATTTGGAAGGCATTAGCTCAGGGAACTTGAAAGTGCTCCTCAATAAGGGCGGGGAGAAGCGGCATCGCGACTCATGGCCACGATGCCGCCATCCAATCTAGGAAAAGCGCTGGTTTGATGCCGGTTGAAGTGCGCTCTCGTCGGTCGCACCATCGTCGATACGAACAGCCCGAACCAGGCGGGATACAAGCACCTTGCCGTCACCCGGGTGCCCTTCCTGGGTTCTGCCCGTTCTGACAATGAGTTCCACAACTTCACCAGCGACATCATCGGTCGCTACGTCTATTTCCAGCTTGACCATCTTCACTTTCTCCAGAGGCGACTCATCGCCGACCAGATGACCAAATTCGCCGAGAGACACGACAGCAATACTTGCCACCCCCTTAACTTTGGCCAGAGCATCAACCACATGCTCTGCCATCACTTCTCTGACATACGCTTTTATTTCATACATAAACCGTCTCCTGACTATCAGACTGAAACGTCACGACGTTCAGATGCAAACCACTGGTACACACTGGGCAACACCACCAGCGTCAGCAGCGTTGAAGTGATCAGACCGCCAACCACAACCGTTGCCAGTGGCCGTTGGACATTAGAGCCAATGCCATCGGCCAGCAGCAGGGGAATCAGCCCCAGAATAGCCACAGAGGCGGTCATCAGAACCGGCCGCAAACGGCGTTGAGCACCCAACTTGACTGCTTCAATGACTTCGTAGCCTTCGTCACGCAACTGATTGATGTAGCTCACCATCACCACACCGTTCAGTACGGCTACGCCGAACACCGCGATGAATCCCACGGCAGCGGGCACAGAGAGGTAAAGCCCCGTCACAAACAGCGCGACAATGCCACCAGTAACCGCAAAGGGCACATTCATGAAGATCAGCGCCGCATAGCGAAGACTACTGAATGCCGAAAAGAGAAGCAGGAAAATAAGCGCCAGGGTAATGGGCACAACGATCGCCAGCCGCGCCATGGCCCTTTCCTGGTTCTCAAACTGACCGCCGAACTCCACGAAATACCCCGGCGGCATGTCCACTTGCTCCTCGATCCGCTTGCGCAAATCCTGAACAACACCGCCCATATCGCGACCACGTACGTTCATCTGCACGTACTGTCGCCGACTGGCATTGGAGCGCGAAATTTTCTTGGGGCCAGCGTACATTTCAACATCGGCCACCCGTGAAAGCGGGATGAGCTCGCCACTATTACCCCGGAGGGGAAGCTTTCTGATTTCATCGATGGACCCGCGATAGGACTCTTGCAGCCGGGCGAAGATCTCAAATCGCCGGACACCGTCGAAGACCAGCCCCGCGCCTTTACCGCCAATCCCGGTTTCGACCGTACTCATCAGGTTATCAATGCTGATGCCAAACTGCGCCAGCACTTCACGGTCGGGGCGAATAACGATCTGTTTTTTACCTGCGCTCTGCTGAGCGCGCACATCCGTTGCCCCCGGCACATCATTCGCCAGGGCCGCCACTTCCTTGCCGATCCGGCCCAACTCGTCGAGGTCGTCGCCGAAAATGCTGGCAACCAGTTGCGCCTGAACGCCTGAGAGGAGTTCGTCGGTTCTGAGCTGAATCGGTTGTGACAGATTGTTGGCAAGCCCGGGAACCCGCTCATCCAAAGACTCCGCAATCCGGCTCTGAAGGTCCTCATAGCTCACATCTTCTCGCCACTGATCCAGAGGCTTCAGATTGACGAGCGTCGCGACAACGTTCACGGATTCAGGATCACCGCCCACCTCGGCACGACCGATCCTGGCATAGGTGCCGGTGACCTCTGGAAATTCATCGACAACGGACTGAATCCGTTTGCCATACTTGATGGCGGATTCAAGACTGGCTCCAGGAGGCAGTGTCGAGCGAATCTGGAACGTGCCTTCCCTGAGCGTGGGCACGAACTCGCTCCCGAGATAGGGAAACAGCAGGAGACTGCCGGCAAAGGCAATGACGGCCACGCCCATTACAATTTTAGGGGCTTTGACGACAGTATTCACCACCGGCTTGTATAGCCGGTTCAGGAACAGAACCAGCTTCGGCTCTTTGTGTTGTCCACCCATCTTGAATGACAGCGAGGCCAGAACCGGCACCAACGTCAACGCGAGTAACAGCGCACCGATCAACGCAAAACTGATGGTGTAGGCCATGGGCGAAAACAGCTTGCCCTCGACGCCCTGCAGCGTAAATAGCGGCAGAAAGACAATAATAATGATGCCGATGGCAAAGACGATCGGACGAGCCACTTCCCGTGCGGATTCACCAACAAGCCTGAGCACGCTGATTTTCTCGTCCGATCGCTCTTCAATATGTCGGAAGATGTTCTCTATCATCACCACAGCGCCGTCCACCATCATGCCGATGCCGATAGCCAGCCCGCCCAGACTCATCAGGTTGGCCGACAGGCCCGACATGCGCATAGCAATGAACGCAAAGAGTACAGACAACGGCAACGTCGCCACCACGATCAGTGTGGAACGAATGTTTCCCAGGAACAGATAAAGGAACACCAGCACCAGAACCGAGCCCTCAAGCAACGCTTTCTCGACAGTGCCTATAGCCTTGCCCACCAACTCCGCCTGGGAGTAATACGCTTCGATCTTCAGACCCTCCGGAAGTGACTTGTTCAGGTCGTCGATTTTTGCATTGACGTCCTCAAGCACCTGGCTGGTGTTGGTCCCGATCAACTTCATCACGTAACCGCCAACGGACTCCTCACCCGAGGACACCTCTGCACCACGGCGAATTGCCGGTCCAAGACCAACCTCCGCAACATCCTTGACGTAAATTGGGGACTCCCCCTCACTCTTGGACACAATGATGTTCTGGATGTCTTTGATGCCTTCGGAACCAGAGTTGACCCAGCCGTAACCGCGAACAATGTATTC
>Ga0207919_100004_pt1 | contig 17938 bp, 29 predicted proteins | sample DeeseametaMP0262_FD_184216 | JGI IMG/M metagenome (GOLD analysis project Ga0207919, IMG submission 184216) | Marine microbial communities from the Deep Atlantic Ocean - MP0262 (SPAdes) | ecosystem: Environmental > Aquatic > Marine > Oceanic | place: South Atlantic Ocean | collected 2011-01-01 | reverse complement strand
AAACGAAGAAAAATATATGATCAACATTTTTCTGAAAAATAGTGACAGTTATATAGAAAAAAAGAAATTTTTGTTAAAATTTAAGTAGATTTTTGAATATTTTACCATAATGAAGTTAGAAAAACCCTTCAACTCGGAACTACTCTACAATCATATCGTTCATTATTATATCGATAAAAAAGGTATCACAAAAGAGGATGCTAATAAAATTGCGCAAAAAGTAATTACAAGAGAACTTCAGCGTCATGTTTGTAAAGATAGTAGATGTGGTCACTTGTCTTATGACCACATTAAAAATCAAGATACGTGTATCATCATCGATTGTCCTTGTACAAAATTTGTTAAATAAGTGATTAAAATCCTATAATCTACTGAGGAATTACAATTTGGAATCAGTTGATAGGTTAGTTATGTTAGGAAAAAAACAACTTGATGATGGACATTACAATGAGGCATTAAACTCATTTGAACAAGCTATATTGCTTAATCAAAAAGATCCAGACCTGTGGAACTTAAAGGGCATTACATTAAGAAGTCTTGGTCGCTACGATGAAGCAATAGAATGCTTTAACAAATCATTGGAAATTGATCCTCGTGATAAGAATGCATCGTGATAAAATTACCAAAATTCAAGAGATGCTATTCCAAAATAGTACCCAATGAAAATCAATGTGATGCTCCATCCACAAGAACCTAAAATTGTGTATGCAAGGAATTTTGCGAGTTTCATTTTAAGTAATCCTGCTGGTATAGAAACCATTTCTCTGAAAACTGGTATCATTCTTCCAAACAAAACTGCCTTATCACCATATTTTTGAAACCAACATTCCACCTTTGTTAATTTTTTTTCAGAAACTTTAACATATTTTAGGTATCTTAACAATGCAGTTCTACCTAATTTTAAGGCGATTAAATAAATTACAGTTGAGCCAATAGATGCGCCAAGCCCTCCTACAATTCCTAGTAAAATTAATTCCGGCAGCTCAAGACCATTTTGTGATGCAATAAATCCAGCAGTTGGAAATACAGCCATTGTTGGTATTGGAGGGATTACTGTCTCAATTATCGCAGCGAGAAATACACCTGCATATAGGTAATCTGTCATTAACGCGGTTATGAATTCAATAAGAGATTCAAGGGGCATAAATTACTATCAAATCTATCAAATTTTGGCTTTGTTTATACTTTCTGAAGCTTTTGTCAACTATGAATCCAAGTTAGAATTTATTATTTCAATATATCATTAATTATCATTGAAGCGTGAACTGTCAAAAATGCTAGAGATAGCATCTAAATTATGTGAGGATGAAAAATATACTCAAGCACTAAAATATTATGAAAATATTTTACGAATTGAATCTGATAATGTTGCAGCTATTATTGATTATGGTGTTACTTTACAAAATTTAGGACTTCATAAACAAGCATTGGAGATGTATGATAGAGCCTTAACCATTCAACCAAAAAATCTGGACGCTCTAATTAACAAGGGTTCAGTGTTACATACACTACAAAAATATTCAGAGGCGATTTCTTGTTATAATATTGTTCAAAGTCTTGACAAGAAAAACACAATGGCTATTGCATACAAGGGTCTTTCTGTTGGGGAGATGGGCAACATTCCATCGGCCATAAAATATTTCAAAAAAGCTTTATCTATTGACAATGAATATGAATTAGCACAAATTAGCCTTGATACTGCAAAACGTATTATGAAGTCATATTAATGGCAATTTATGATGAAGCAATACTAATTTTCAGTATTATATTTTTCATATTTATCAAAAAATTCTTTGTGTCTCGATTCTTGATGCTTTTTTAAATCTACCATATTTTCAAACATTTCATGACATAGGTAACATTTTGGTTTATTTTCATCAATTAGCGGGAGAACCAAACTGGCATATTTTTGGTTATCCACTACTTATCTATTTACTTAAAAAATTAATCAATGTTATTTTTTTGTAAAAAGCAAATGGAGATAATCTCCAAAAGATGTTTTGCTTGAAGTGATCACACCAAATTTTTATGAATATTACATGAATTACTAGTGTAATTTTTTCAACACTACCAGTACAATAGATAGTATATAACGTAAATTTCATGGCACAAAGAACAAAAGCCCAACGTAGTGCATCTGCAAAGAAAGCAGCACGTACTAGAAAGAGAAACGCTGCAGCTAAGAAATCTAAGCGAACAGGAGCAGCAAGAAAAAGAAAAGGTTCTAAAGGTAAGAAACGACGCGGTGGCGTTAAGAAACGCGGCGGCGCTAAGAAGAGAAAACGTTAGAACCTATTCATTTTTTTTAAAAAAAGTAAAAAGCCAGGATGTGTTAATTTTATAAAAACATTAACCCTATCGTCTGACGTATCCTCTTCCTGATCTAGTACTTGCTCTTTTTCTAGCCGCTTTTTTGTATGATCCTGCAGATGATCTGCTAACAGTTCCTCTACCAGATCTCATACTTGGTCTTTTTTTAGCTGCTTTAGGAGCCTTACCACTTGCTGCAATGTATCCTCTTCCGGAGCGTTTTACTCTACCAGATGCTCTGGCAGCCCTCATACCTGTTGCACGAGATTTGGATTTTTTTCCGCCACCTCGGCTAACAGTTCCTCTACCAGATCTCGTACTTGGTTTTGCTCTTCGCTTTTTTCCATATGATCCTGCAGATGATCTGCTAACAGTTCCTCTGCCAGATCTCATACTTGGTTTTACTCGCTTTTTTCCTCTGGAAGAACCAACTTTTGCGGTACTAGTTCCTCTGTTTACAGTTACTCTTACCATGATTATGCGGAATTGTTATGATTTTTAATACTTGCTATAAGTAGTAATTCGTTATTTTTTACGTATTTATTTACATACAATTCATGTAAAACATGCTGGAAAAACTAATTGGCGAATCAAAGGTATTAGAGCGTGCGATTGCTGGGGAGGAGTTAGGCATGCAAGACGGAATAGAATTAATGAAAGATGATAATCTCTATATGATTGGGGCTGTTGCTGATGCAACACGGCAAAAACTTGTTGGCAATAAAGTCACTTTTACTGCATCATCATATCTGAATTACACTAATGTTTGTGCTGCCAGTTGTCAAATATGTGCATTTTATAGAAAGGAAAATGATAATGATGCGTATACATTAACACCAGAACAAATTGAGGGCAGGGTATCAGCTGCAAAGATGATGGGTGCTACTGAAATGCACATTGTTGGCGGATTTCATCCAAAACTTTCACTGGATTATTATGAATCCATGATGAAGATCATCAAAAAAAATCACCCTGAATTAAAAATTAAGGCGTTTACTGCAGCAGAAATTTTCTTCTTTGCTAAATTAACAAAAAATTCTGTAAAGGAAGTATTATCTAGATTAAAGAATTCTGGACTTGATTCATTACCTGGTGGAGGTGCAGAGTTGTTCCACACAGAAATTAGAGAAAAAATTGCACGTGGAAAATGTAGTGGCCAAGAATGGTTGGATACTATGGAACAGGCTCATAATCTTGGCATTAAGAGTAATGCTACAATGCTATATGGACACATTGAGAAGCCAGAGCATATTGTTGATCATTTATTAAAGATTAGAAATTTGCAGAAAAAAACAGGCGGATTCTTAACGTTAATTCCGCTTAAATTTAGTTTGGAAAATACTGAACTTGAACAAAAGAGTATGCTAACTCAGGAGTGTTCATCAATTTATGATTTGAAAGTAATTGCATTATCACGATTAATGTTGTCTGGTTTTTTAAACAACATTTCAGTTTATTGGGTTGCAGATGGAAAAAAGCTTGCACAGGTTGCATTATCACATGGTGGAAATGATCTTGTAGGCACGGCATTTTCTGAAGAGGTGTACCGTGCCGCGGGAAAACCGACCAACTCATCACTTTTGGATCTTGTAAATCTTGTCAAAGAAATCAAAAGGGAACCAGCACAACGCGACACATTTTTTAACATACTTAGAACATTTTGATTTCATTCTAATGGTTTTTTTTCAATCTTTTTAGCACCACCCTTACGTTTTCGTCTTGCGCCAAAACTAATTAATATTAATAAAAATCCAATTCCGATTAATATTCCTGACAATGTGTGATAATCAGAATTTTCACGTTCAGCAAACAGCAAATTTATTTTTTCCTCCTCAGTCATACCAGCTTTACCAATTGGGGTGGTTTCTGTAAGATACCATGAAATGGTAATACCTACAATAATCATCATCACACCACCAACCATCATTTTTTTATCAATTAGCAAACTGATTCTTGTTCAGTATACCTATAATATAATTTAGTAAAAATTATTTGTATAAATCAAATTCAGGTTTTCGTTTTTGAATTTTTACTTCTTTAATTATGGCCTGTATTACTTCTGGGTGATTATATGTAAGATGTCGCATAAACTTAGTAGAGATTTCATTTCTTGCAATGTCATCCAACAGCAAAGAATCTTCACGTGTTAGATCTGCTATGAATGAATTACATTCATCACAGAGTTCAAAATCAAGAAATAATTTCATGCACACAATAATTTGAGATTATTAATAAGTATCTCGATTGAAATGATCTTGTAAATAATCACTTGATTAAATCTTCATCAACTATAGATAGCAGCCCAGCAAAATCATAGATCGAGATATTTTGATCATCATATTTTGATTTCAATAATGTTTAAACAGAGATTTTCGATATAAAGCGCGCGAATAAATCGTCTATTTTTATTGCATGAAAAGTTATGCAAATTTTAGATTAAACTTTTGAACTAGATTTTTTTGTATAGCCATTTCAAAAAATTTTCTGATAGATTTTTCCCCGCTTTCACCCATGTTAACAGTCACATCATTTACATACATTTTCACAAATTTCTCAATCAAATCTCTTGGCTTTCCTCTTCCATATTCCATTGCATATTCTAATGCATCATCAGCATGTTTTAGACCAAATTGAATAGATTCTTGCAAGAATTTATCAAATTTTCTTATGGTTTCCAAACCAAAACTGTCTTTCATAACATTGATTCCCAAAGGAACTGGAAGCCCATCTGTAGTTTTATCCCACCATTCACCAACATCCAAAATTTTGATAATACCTTCCTGCGAATATGATAATTGTGTTTCGTGTATGACTAATCCAGCATCTACTTTTCCATCTTTTACCGCTATTGGTATATCACTGAAATTCATTTCAAGATAATCAAACTTTCCAATCATTAATTGTAAAAGTAAAAATGCTGATGTCATCTTTCCTGGAATTGCAATTTTTGCTTTCTGCAATTCTTCAATTGTCATTTCTTTTGTTGCAGTTACAATCGGACCATAACCAATTCCAAAACTTCCACCGCTTCGTAAAATAGTATAATCCGGTATATGTGCACAGGCATGAACTGAAACAGCTGTTACATCCAGTTCAGGTGATTTTGCCTTACGGTTAAGATTTTCAATATCTTTGATCACGTGTGTAACTGTAAAAGATGGTGAAGTTACTTTTCCGGAAAACATACCATAAAACATGAAGGCGTCATCCGCATCTGGAGTATGACCGACAGAAATTTCCATTATTTATTACACAAAATTGAATATAAATAATATTCAGTTAGTATTCTGATATGGATAAATGGTTTAAGTGCGAAAAGTGTGGAGAGATGATAGAGCGTGATAAAGAAAAAACGCATAAGATTTTTTGTTATACTTGGATTAACGAAAAATGATCTAAGGAATTTTTTCTCATAAGATTTAATACCAGTTTATCGAGGATTATCGCCATATGGTAAAATACAAATCAACGGAACAAGTACTCAAAATAATTAAGGATAAGAGTCATATCCGTAATTTTGGTGTGATTGCTCACGTAGATCATGGCAAAACAACTATGAGTGATAGTCTTTTAGCACACTCTGGAATAATTTCACCATCTTCAGCTGGTACAGCACTTGCATTAGATTACATGAAGCAAGAACAGGAGAGAGGAATTACTATTGTTCAGGCTAATATTACCTTGCATTACAAACAAGATGATGAAGAATATGTCATTAATATGATTGATACGCCTGGCCATATTGATTTTTCTGGTAGGGTAATTCGTAGTCTTCGTGCAATAGACGGTGCAGTTGTAGTCTGTGATGCAGTAGAAGGAATAATGACACAAACTGAGACTGTGACAAGAATGGCATTAGAGGAAAGAGTCAAACCTGTTTTGTATATTAATAAGATTGATCGTTTGATAAAAGAACTCAGACTTGAACCAGAAGAAATGCAAGAAAAACTTGCAAGTGTAGTATCTAACTTTAATTCATTAATTGATACATATGCTGAGCCTGAATATAGGGAGAAATGGAAAGTTTCAATTCAAGATGGCAGTGTATCATTTGGTTCTGCAAAGGACAAATGGGGAATTAATATTGATATTATGAATAAAAAAGGTGTTTCATTCAAGGATGTTTTTACTGCATATTCAGATGATGGAAATGTAGAAGCATTGGCAGAAAAAGTACCACTTGCAGAGGCAATCTTGGGAATGGTTGTCAAACATCATCCACCACCACATGTTGCACAAAAATACAGAGTGCCAAAGATTTGGAAAGGCGACCTTGATTCTGATATTGGAAAAGCAATTCTGAATTGTGATGAAAACGGTCCCGCTGTAATGATGATTGTTAACATGCAAATCGATCCTGCCGCTGGTCCTGTGGCAATTGGAAGATTATTTTCTGGCACACTAAAAGACGGTCAGTCTGTTCATCTAATTGATACCCATCGCGAAGGAAGAATTCAATCTGTTAATTTCTTTATGGGAAATCAAAGGGAGATGGTGGGTGAACTTTCTGCTGGAAACATACCCGCACTTCTTGGTTTAGGTGAGGCTAGAGCTGGACAAACTTTGTCAACAGTTAAGGGAATACAAGTATTTGAAACCATCAAATATGTTTCAGAACCAGTTGTCCAGATGGCTATAGAACCAAAACACCCTAAGGATCTTCCAAGGTTGATTGAAATTCTTAGACGATTAACAATCGAAGACCCAAATCTGATTATTAAAATTAATGAAGAAAGTGGAGAAACCATCATGTCTGGAATGGGCGTACTACATCTTGATATTGCAACAAATCAAATTAAGGAAGCTGGTCTCGAACTCATAACATCCGAACCCTTGATAAACTATCGAGAAACAGTATCACAACCTACTGAACCAATAATGGCAAAATCTCCAAACAGACACAACAAGATCTTTATGAGAGTTGAACCATTAGAACCAGAAATTGCTGAGATGTGTAGAACTGGAGAATTAGGTGAGATGAAAGATAAAAAAGAAATGACAAAAATACTTCGTGAGCACGGTTGGGATGCTGATGTTGCTAAGAAAGTAATGAGGTTTGATTCTCGTGGAAATATAATGATTAATGGAACAAAAGGTGTTCAGTTTATAGACGAATCATCTGATTCTATACTTTCTGGATTTGATGATGTGATGAAAGAAGGTCCACTTGCTAGAGAACAAATGAGAGATTGCAAGTTTATTTTTACTCATTTTGTACCACACGAAGATACTGCACATAGAGGTCTCTCACAACTGGGACCTGCATCCAGGAGAGCATGTCTTGGAAGCACATTACTGGCCAATCCGGTAATACTAGAACCAATACTTGGAATTGAAGTGAGAGTTCCACAGGATCTGGTTGGAAATGTTGCAAGTGTTCTTTCTGGTAAACGTGGTAAGGTTCTTGACATGCAGCAAAAGGGAATTCTTAGTATTGTTATAGGAGAGGTTCCTGCCTCTGAAACATTTGACCTTTCTCAGATATTGCGTGGTCAAACAGCTGGAAAGGCAATCTGGAATACTTTCTTTAAATCATGGTCACCAATTCCAAAATCACTTGTTGGCGAACTAGTACCAGAGATTAGAAAAAGAAAAGGCTTGAGTCCCGAACCTCCAAAAGCTAACGAATTTATCGACAAAGAGTAAAAATAGAATTCTTAATCTAACTAATTTTTGTTAATCATCTTTTTTAGTAGATCATTAAACTCTAATTCTGATAATGGAGGGATTTTCATTATATCCATGTTTTCTTTTACATGAGACTCTGACTTGTGACCAATCAAAGGAGCAGTTATTCCAGGAGTAGACCTAACAAACTGTAATAGACGAACAGATACACTAGAATTTCCAAATTCTGGGATAATATTTGCTGTTAATAATTTACCCTGCATTAATGGCACGCTTGTAAATACACCAAGATTAAATTTCTGTGCAGCCTCTAGTGCAGAAACAGTTTTTCCATCTACGCCATGATTTTTTATCATGTATGCCTGATCTAACATCAGGTTAAATGGTAATTGTATAAACCGAAATCCATGTTCATTTCCTCCTGCTTGTATGGCAAGATCCATTACTTCTGCTAACTCCAAAAATAAAGGATTTTCCGGGGTTGTCCTAAAGCATTCCCATGTTGCCATACCATAGAATCTAATCTTTCCGTCTTTTCGCTTTTTTTCATAAAAATCAAACACTTCTTTGAGATTTTTTAAAAATTGATCTCTAGGAAGATGGGTTTGCCCTTCCACAGAATTGTGCAGATACATAAGATCAATACATTCCAATCCAAGATTTTTCAGACTTCTTTCCAGTTGGTCATTCAGATATGGCAAAGTCATGCAATGATATCCTGGCGAAATATCACCTTCGTTTACAATTCCAGTTTTGCCATATTCTCGCATTACATATTGCATTAGATCCTCCTGAATATCGCCATCATTTGTAACATATCCATTTTTTGTGCTAACAAAAATCTCTTCTCTAGAAATATCATTATTATTAATTAATTGTGATATCGCATTTCTCATAGAGCGTTCCGCTTTTTGGGCACGATAATTGATTGCAGTATCTATGACATTGATTCCACCAAGAACCGATTTTTTAATGGCTTCCTCAACTAGTTTATCTGTTTCAGTATCTGGATTTCCAAGATAAGTACCGACACCCACATTCGATAACGTAAGATTGTGAATATTTTTGTAATTTTGTTGTGAAGCTACTTGTTGCCTATCTGCAAACTTTTTTGTTCCTTCAGGTGTAGCATATCCAGTAATCATTTTAATTTAAATACACTGTGAAAAAAATTCTCATATGAAGGTTGTTGTAATCTCCGCAAGCCCAAGAAAAATTGGTAAAACTCAGACTATCATGAAATATGTGGCTGAATACATATTAGATAATGATGCAGGAATATCTCCCTTAGAAGTAAAATTCATCAACCTTTCAGAAGGCGGAATTGATTACTATACTGGTGATGGAACATTTAGTGATACTACTAAACAGGCAATCAAGAATATTACTGAAGCTGATGTCTGGATTATAGGAACTCCGATTTATAACTCATTTTTTAGCTCAGCATTGAAAAATCTGTTTGAGTACATTGATTACAAAAAAACAGCAGGAAAAACAGCTGGACTAGTTATTGTCGCATCTGGCAATAGTGGTTTTGCGGATGTTCAGACTCTGCTAACTCAGCTAATGTCTTATTTCAATGTCATCACAAATCCAAGGGCTGTATTTGTTACAGCTGATACAGTACATAATGGTGAAATAATCAAGAAAGATGTGAATTCTAGACTAAATCAACTAGTAGACGAAACTTTAACATTAGCACGAAAAGTTTCTAGCAGCTAATTATCATAACCTTCTTCGTGCAATGTAGTCATAATATATGCAATTTCACTAACAAAGCTTTCTTCACCTGTAGTAAATGCATACTTGTGAGCATCGTTCCAAAATTCATTAGATTCCGTTGGCATCATTTCAGTGATTATCAAAATTATATTATAATACCAAGTTTGCCTCTTTTGCTTTACCTAAATGCTCAAAAAATTTGATCCTTTACGTCTGCTTATAGTCAATTAATCGAATTTCAGTCAATCAACGGTTTACACATATTGAATAATCATCTTTTTAGTCATTTTATTATATAATTAATCATGAAGGCAAGATTTTCAACAAAATGTAGTGTTTGTGATGCAATTATACAAAAAGGAAAAGAAATTGTGAAAAATGAAGATGAGAATTGGGTACACAAGCATTGTGCAAACGAAATATTAGAAATGCCATAATTTTGGTTGTCGTTAAATCGTATATAGTCCCAATCTGTTAATTTTGCTATTGTTTAAAATAAATCCAATGGAGATGATTCTATGGACATTTAGAAGAAATGAGAATGACGTTGTGAATCTTTACAATACATTATCTCCAGTAATGCAATTAGCTACTGGTGGTAATATGCTAAATTTTGGATATTGGCATAAAGAAGACATATCACCCGTTAACGCACAGAATAGATTATGTAATAAGATTGGAAAACTTGCAGAATTAGAATCTGCAAGTTCGTTACTTGACATTGGAAGTGGTTTGTCTGCACCAGCAACAGTATGGACTAAGTTATATCCAGATGTTAATATTTCATGTCTAAATATTAATTATATTCAGTTACAATTTGCAAAAAAAATCGTTGAGAAAACAACACCATATTCTATGATTAATGAAATCAATTCTACATCCACAATGTTACCGTTTTCAACAAACTCACTGGAAAGAGTAATTGCACTTGAATCTGCACAACATTTTAAGCCATTTCATGATTTTATTTCTGAATCGTATCGTGTTCTAAAAAAAGATGGCATTCTTACATTCGCAATACCTGTAATTAAGAAGAATTCAAGCATAAAAAAACTTGGAATTTTAGCGTTAACTTGGTCATCAGAACATTATAAGCAGGATTTTGTAATCTCAAAAACAACCAAAAAATTTAAAATAATTAAAAAAATCGAAATCGGTCACGATGTTTTTGAACCATTATCTAATTATTACATTAAAAATAGACGCAGATTAAGAAATAACATATTAACACAATATCCATCATATGTCGAAAATTTATTATTCAAATCGTTATTGAAAATGAAAAAAGCATCACATGAAAAATTGATTGATTATTTACTAATAAAATGTATAAAAGTAAATTAGGTTATTCAATTATATTAGTCTAATTTTTGTGTTGTACCATGAATCAAACTAAAGATGAACAACTACTCAATATGGTTGAAAATATTTTAGCACTAAATACTGCAATGCGATTTGCTTCAATTCTTGATTTAAAAGGAAACATAATTGAAGGAATTATGAAAGATCGTAAAACCTCATTGGAGTCTCAAAAACAACAGGAAAAATTTTGTAAGGATGCTGCTAAGGCACGAAAAATGCGTGAAGCATATGATAAGAAACTTGGTAAGGTTCGTTATGTACACACAGAAAGAGAAAATGTCACTCAAATCACTGTGTATATTAAAAAATATACTATTTTTATTACAATGGAACCAGAATTATCTGTTAATAAAAAATTACAAATTGTAACAAAAATTAAAAAAATGTCTACACACCTTTGATATTAATCATAAACCAATAAATCATCATACTTCAAGTTGATAATAACATGGTAAAAAAACCATTAAAAATTCTAGTTGATGAAATGGATGATGGGATGGATGAAAAATTGAAGGAAATTGGCTTTGATGCTTATAGTGTGAAAAAATTGCGGGCGGATGGATTAAAACTTCATGCTGACTATTCTCTAATTAAATATGCCAAGGAAAACAATATGATTTTGATAACTCGTGATAAAGAAAATGGTATAGCATGCAATGAAAACGCAATTCCATGTATTCTGCTTGATAGGGAAGAAATTTTTAAAATCGTTTTAAATAAGTTGAATCAGTTTTGATTTATTTATGATTGCTTGGATTTGAATTTATTATGTTTTAGTGTCTAGTGGGTAGCCATCGTCTTTTTTTTGTATTTTTTTTGCAATGATTATTGGTGTTAATAGAAGAATTGGTATTGTAATACCAACAAAAAGTGTTTGAAGTTGCGTAAGTATAACAGTAAATGTAACTGCGCTAGAAGAGCCTATAAAAATAGCAAAAAATGTACCTACACACGTGGGGCACGCAACAAACAGACCAGTTGTTGCACCAATACTTGTCAAGCCACCACTTTTTCTTGTAATTGATATAGCTTTTACTGCAAGTGCTGTGTTAAGACCAACAAGATATGAAACAGTGAGAACAAGTACCAAGTTTATTGGGATGATTTGTAGACCAACATGCTCTGTCAGATACACAATGATTGTGGGCATATACCCAGGATCTCCACAGCATGCGTTCATGTGTGCTGAGGGAACAATTGCATCATAATGATATGAAAATATGATATCAGGTTGGTATACAATTAGTCCGGCTGTTAATGAAAAAAACATGCCATATACAATGAATGTGACAATAAAGATTTTTCTTGATTTAACATCCATAGTAGTTTTGGCAATAATTGATAACACCCCATGATCATTTTCTATAACTTTTCGTTGGTGGTAACGATAAATACCATATCCAATTGCGCCAAATGACATAAACAAAATTATATAGAATCCAATTGCAAGTCTTTCCATAGATTGTAGGGAATCTGCAGTTATTGAAAAATCACTTATGCTTGAATATATTATAAATATTGTTCCAATTACAGCGAAGCCAATAATTATAAATGCTCTGTCATTGGTTTTTGTTTTCGTATTATATTTTTTCATCTTCCAACAAAAATTTTTACAAACCCAAATTTATGCTTATTAGAAAGCCATTTCTTTCTGAAATAGGGATTTACAGCTTGAAAATTAATGACGTACAGGAGGAGGATTATGAAATAGTAAAAATCACTCATATCGGTTTTGTTGATGAATATGGTATTGAGGGATTACTTTTGTTAAAAGCTGATGATGGAAAAGAATTTCATATGCATGCGTTTTCAGGTGAGGTGGCTAGGCACATATCTAGCTTTCAATCTGACGGTCAATCGGTTCCTACTATTTACAAGATGCTTGAAGAAATTTGTGAAGAAAATGAAATATTCCTTGTTAAGGTGAAAATCTATGAAAATGGCCAAGCACTTAGAGCAAATCTTTACTATACTGGTAAAACAGATTTAGTACTAAGAAATTATCGGGCATCTGATGCAATTGCACTTGCAGTATTTTACAAAATACCAATATTGGTTAGGAAAAATTTGTTACAGGAAACGATGAAAGCCTAAGTAACAATTTTACTTAAAACATCTTCTTCGTATGCTTTTTTAATCTCCATGGCAATTCTACGCCCAACACCAAAGGTTTGACCGTATTGATATTTTGTATAAGGGCTAGTTGTTGCAAGGATAGGATTTCCTGGCACTCTAAGTGATACATCATAAACGATCATCTTCAAGTCTTTTGTGATAACACTCTGGAGAGAAAACGGACCAATTATTCCAGGCGGATATTCTCTTTTTACAGCTGACACAAACTTGTCACCCATCGAAATTACTTTTTCAAGTAAAGATTCACGAATGCTAGCTGGAGTGTGACCAACTTCAATGTTTTGTAAAGTAATATTCATCTCAAGTTGTTGTTTTGCTGGTAATGCATTGAAATCATGCAGGTTTGTTTGAAGCCTTCTTTCTATTCCAATAAAATCAACATTTTCAGAGATAGGTGTGTAAAAATAGTTAAAATTAAGATATGTACCAATAGCAAGCTCCTCAATTGTGGCATTCTGTAGGCCACTTTTTGAAATAATACCCTGCTTTATTTTTTCCTCTGATTTTTTTTTATAATCAGAAAATGATGATACGTTAAAAAATGCTCTTTCTAACTTTCGCTTTTTTTCTTGAACCTTAACAATTGAATGTTTGTTGATATCTTTTGGATTTTTGAAAATTTTTGGATGTTTGATTCCAGCTTTTTCTAGCAAATAGTATTGATTCCTTTTATTACTTCTTTCCTCGGCTTGAAATAACGCTCTATTTCCAAATATGGGTACTTTCAATGTGTTTTCAATTGTTTTGTATCCAAGATATGCTGTCAATGAACGGTGAGGAACTATGATTGTGTTAGTATCTCTCAGCATTTTTTGATTTTTTGTTATTGATATCTCGTTAAATTTTTTAAAAATTATAATTTCATCAGCAATCCTGCTAAATCGTTGATAAGGTGTCTCTCTACCTTTTTGGCAAAAGACAATTGTTTCTAAACCTTCATCTTTTGCACCATCCATAACTTCTAATGCTGAATGGCTTCCTAGCACTCCAATTCTTAGACCAGTGTAATCATTTACAATCTTTTGAATCTCTGATCTTTTAATCATATTTTGTTAAAACAATAACCGTAATATGAAGTTGAGTATATTTTTAACCAGCAAGATTTCTAAAATATTAAGATGAGTATAGAAATGGTTCTTGTTGGAATAATTTTATTTTCAGGTATGGCTGCTGCTGGGGTAAAAATTTGGCTTAACAAACGTAAAGAGAAAGAAAACGATATGCTTGATTCAAATATTTAATTGATTATCACATATTCATTAAAATTATCTAAAGTTTTAGTAAATGTATGAAATTAGTGGTTGGAATAACTGGTAGTACTGGTGTTATTTATGGAATAAGATTACTTGAAATACTCAAGCGATTAAACATAGAAACTCATTTGGTAATGTCACAATGGGCTGAAAAATGTATTGTGATGGAAACCGATCATGATCTTAATTATGTAAAATCTCTTGCAACAGAAAGTTCTGATGAAGCAAATATGGCTGCTAGCATTTCAAGTGGAACCCATAAAACTGATGGAATGATAGTTATTCCATGCAGCATGAAAACATTATCAAGTGTTGCAAATGGATACGATGAGACATTAGTTGCACGCGCAGCTGGTGTAATGTTAAAAGAGTCACGCAAATTGATTCTTGTTGTGCGTGAAACACCGTTAACTGCTATCAACTTAGAAAATATGCTGAAATTAGCACGACTGGGGGTTGTAATACTTCCACCGGTTACAGAATTTTACACAAAACCTAAAGGAATTGATGATATGGTAAATCATATTGTTGGTAAATGTTTAGATCAGTTTGACATTGAACATGATCTTTTTACTAGATGGGGTTCAAAAAATTAAAATTGTATAGTTAAGAAGTTTCGTTATTCTTTTTTTCTTTGAAGTCTTTCAATTCATTATCGCCTTCAATTTCACCCTTTCTATATTCAGATTTTGCCTTACCAAACGTCTTTGCAAGCTGAGGGATTTTTGCGGCACCAAAGATTAAGACACCAATTACAACCACAAGTATTACCAGTTCCATTCCACCAAGCATTTGATCTCATTTACTAAATTACAGATTTAAGTCTTCAGTGTTTGTTTTTCTTTACGCTCTACTAGAATCATGCCTGCTATATACAATCCAATCATTGGACCAGCTATAAACCACATTGTTACTCCACTACCATCAGGGGTTACTAGTGCGCCAAAAATTACAATGGCAATAATTGCATATCGTATGTTTTTTCGCCAAAATTTTGCATCAGTCATACCTGCCTGGCTAAATGCATACATTATCACCGGTAATTGAAATGATAATCCAAATGCTAATAGAAATTGTAATACAAATGTAACAAAGTCCATTATATTCAGAAATGTAACAAGACCTGAGGATGCACCATATTTGTACAAAAAGTCTAGCATGAATGGTATTACAACAAAATATGCAAAGAGGCAGCCAGAAATAAAGAGACCCATGATAGGAGCAGTAATTGTCCTTCCAATGTTTATCTCATTTTCCTTTAATGCAGGTTTTAGAAAGCCTACAATTTCTCTAATAATTACTGGCGTACCGGCAACAAGACCAACTAGTGCAGCAATATAGATTTGTGAAAAAAATGCTTGACCTGGTGCAGTTTGTATTAATTGTACACCATCTGGTACCAAATTAATCTTGAAATAGTTAGTAAGTTGTGCAGCAATATTATCAAGAGGTTCTGGAGTAGGGTAATAGAGTATAATCTCGTTGTATGTCATAGTTTCAATATGAAATGTCATCAGAAATACAGCAATGATACCAACGACAATAACTATTCGTAAAATTCGTGTTCTAAGTTCGTTTAAATGCCCATAAATTTCATCTAGTTCTGACATCTCTGTTTCTTGTTATGTTTTTTCATTATTAATTATTTGCCAGGAATAGGGAGTAGTTTAGAATTAGGATAGCCCCAATCATTTAGATCATCTTGTGTAACATCTGCTAATTCAATTGATATATCAGATTTAATGTTAAATTTTGCATCAAATTCTTCAGCTAACTCTCCAATCTCATTACCAGTATAGATCTCTTTTGAATTTTTTAGGAATATTCTGTCTCCCTTTTCAATTTCTTCACCACCGAATCGCTCCTTAAGAAATTTTGTAATACTAGGCAATTCATTTCTATCAATATTATTGTGGTAATAGACAATTCCATTTACTGCTTTGTAATCATACGGTGTTCCATTTCGGTATAAAAATATGCCAATGAATATTGCATCATTTTCAGGTTTTCTTATACCTTTAATTTCCCAATTAAGAATTTTATCTGGATTGTGCGTTAATTTTTTAGCTTCATCACTGGTTAGTTTCCAGTATCTAAATCGAACCATGTTAAACCAACCTCATACGAACCGTTACTAATACATTTTTGTTGATATATGATGATATTAAATACAAAATCTAAATCATCCAATTATACGTAGATTCAAAAACTAGTTTTACTGTATATTTTAGTAATGGCATCAAAGAAACAAAAGAAATCGAGACAGTATAAAAGAAAAAAAGGTAGGGCTAAAAGCCGTTCGTCATGATATATTATTATGACAGCAAACATATTACGTTTTGACTGGAAGTTTTATCATGTTAACGTATATTGTACATGTGATAATCGAAAATAAACCTAATATCAGTGATCCTGAAGGTGATACAATTTTGAATGATTTAGTTCTAAAAGGTAATAACTCATCTGTAAAAAAAATTCGTGCTGGAAAAATACTAAAATTTACGGTAGAAGCAAGTGACAAAAAAAAAGCAGAAAAAATTGTTGAAAAGATTTGCCAGGAATTAAGGATCTTTAATCCGCTTGTAAGCAAAGTTGTAATCGAAGCTAAAACAAACTAGTTTTTCTGAATATTTTTTATTGTTTTATCAACCAATAATTTATCCCTAAGAAATCCAGTAAAATCAGTCTGTGTTATAATACCAACTAACTTGCTATCATCTAAGATAACCAATCTTCGTATGTTATTATTAAGCATCTTTTGAATAGCATCTTCAATTTCTGTTTCTGGTTTTACCCATCTGAAATTGCTTGACATTATTTCAGAAACAATAACCATAGATGCTTTTTTGTCATTTGCTGCTAGTCTTTTAACAAAGTCACTTTCAGACAAGACACCAATTGGAACATTGTTTTTCATAATTACTAGAAAACTGATATCTTTCTCAGAAATCAAGCGCGCTGCTTCTAAAGCAGTTTTATCATGTTCGATTGTAATAACATTTTTTTCCATTATATCTCTAATTTGCGCCATATTCTGCTTGCTGTTTTCCAAAATAAAAACATGGTTATGTGTACCAATTTTATATGTGAAATTATAAGCAGAATTGTGAAAGTCGGGGTAATAGTTTTTCCTGGCAGTAATTGTGACCGTGACATGTTCCATGTTTTAACTGATGTTTTTCATCTAAATGCGCAATATTTTTGGCATGAGAAGGGCTTACCGCATGATATTGATGCTGTTGTTCTACCTGGCGGATTTTCGTATGGTGATAGATTACGTGCTGGTGTAATCGCGGCAAACAGTCCAATAATCGATGATGTTAAAAAATTGGCTAATAAAGGAATTCCAATTTTAGGAGTTTGTAATGGATTTCAAATCTTGGTTGAATCTAATTTACTGCCAGGTGTTTTACTAAAAAATGACTCATTAAATTTTATGTGTCAATGGACAAATTTAATTGTAAAAAATAACAAAACCCCATTTACAAACAAACTACAACTGAATCAAAAAATACCAATACCAATTG
>Ga0207919_100002_pt1 | contig 43631 bp, 59 predicted proteins | sample DeeseametaMP0262_FD_184216 | JGI IMG/M metagenome (GOLD analysis project Ga0207919, IMG submission 184216) | Marine microbial communities from the Deep Atlantic Ocean - MP0262 (SPAdes) | ecosystem: Environmental > Aquatic > Marine > Oceanic | place: South Atlantic Ocean | collected 2011-01-01 | reverse complement strand
TATAAATCTTCGGCTTTCAAAAGTTGAAATACCTCTAAAGTTTTTGATCACTTCATAACGTTGGTTACCAAGTTGGATCCAGATTTTCTTGGCACGAATAATACTTGCCAAGTGATTTACTTCTTCATCGGTATAAATTTCGCCTGTGTTGATCGAGAATGATCTTGGTTCTTTTACTTCGATGGTTTTGGTATATTCTTTACCATCTACCTGATAGGTAGTTTCATCATTACCATCGTCGAGACCTAACTCGATAGGACCGGTGCAATTAAAAACTTCGGGACAATCCCATTGGTTTAACCAAATGAGTTGCTGCGTAGGTAATTGCGAATCTTTTATAATTACTTCTGAAGTAATAATACCGCAGTTAATACTTACTTTGTCACCAATTGACAAGTCGTAATCTGCCAGATTTATAAAGGCTGTGTAAATATTTGTATTTTCTAAATTTACATTTACTAGATAGTTAACCCCATTAATAAGCACAACTGCATTTTGTAATGTATTAGCACTGTATAAAGAAAATGAAACGATAGCGTCTTTGGGTAAATATTGTTTTTTTGGCAAAAAACTCAATCGATAAAAATGATTTCCATTTGCTAGTGACCGCTCGATATCGTTAGTAGTAAAAAATTCTTCTAACGCTACATTCGGGTTTTTACCATTAATCCATTTTAAACCAAAATACTCCTCTAATAAAGTAGTAGATTGATTACCAATCACTTTATTATACACTTTTAAAACCATCGTGATCGGAATAATAGGTTTAAAAAAGTGAGTAAACAGCAAGGGTAGTTCTTGCGGTTTTAATAAGCTTTCGGTTTCTAAACCTATTACTGCAGATAATGCATTTTGATAGTATGGTATTTTCTTTTTGTACTGTTTTTGCCCGGCAGTAGCCTGTGTAACATAATCGAGAATTACTTCTGCATTTGGCGTGCCGTTGGTTAAATTTAATCGGTTACGGGCGTGCGCGAAGTAAAACCCGAAGTTTTCTAAGCCGGAAGAAGTTTCTTCAACAATAATTAATAATACATCGATGGTAAAGCTTACTGAGTTACCCGATAAGGTAATTTCTGCCGGATAACTGCCAACCTCTAAAGGTTGTGTGTTTGCGGTTGAAATTGTAAATGTTGAAGCTCCCGAAGCTAAATTGGATTCTGAAATCGTTAACCAAGCAACACTTGTTTCTATGGTTAAACTTTCGCTAGTATCGACCGTAATGGTTTGATTGCTTTGCGGAGCTTCGCCTTGAGCTTCTGAAAATAAAAGTTGCTCGGGAGTTACTGAAATATAATCTTCTTCGCTGCCGTCGCCTATAACCACTAAAACAACCGTACCTGTTTTGGTTGAATTACCATCATCTACAATAAAGTTAGCCGTGTAATTACCCGGTGCTAAACCTGAGGGATTTACGTTTAAACTAATCGTTTGACTTCCCGAGCCGTTGGTTTGGCTAAAACTTAACCACGATTGATTGGAAGCTATCGACCAGTTTTGACTCGTGGTAATTTGTAAATATTCTTGTGCCGGTGCTGCACTGCCAATAGTGTAATTAAAACTATAATTTTGAGGAGTAATCGAAAGTGGAGTTGCCTCGGTAACTTGTAATGTTACCTGAAGAGGTACCGATGTAAAATTGCCAAAAGGAAATACAGCCTGCTTTGACTTTATAACCACATTTTCTTGGTATAATCCAACCGCTAGATTATTCCCTTGGTTTTGATTAATTGAAAATCTATAATTGACAAACTGAACCATTCCACCGGCATACACATATTCATCTACTATTACATCAAGCCATTGTGGTTTTTGATGAACATATACACTTCCCGGTTCCATCGAAGAAGTAAAAGCAAAAAACATCTCTTCTTCCGGAAGGACACCCGAATATTTTTGATAGTTTAAGTAAAGGGTAGGATTAGGATTCCAACCCGCAACTGGATTGCTATAATCTGGCATAATTTACTTTATTTGAGTGCTTTCTTTTAATTTGTCGAGTTTCTTTTGTTGCTCCTGGCGTTTGAGTTCTTCTTCGGGACCAAAGTAAATTGGAGCTTCAAGCGGTTGATCTAGTTTTTGCATAAACGCTTGCATCATATCCATCATCATTTGGTTTGAAGAACTTGAGGCAGAACCAGATCCCGAACTTGAGTATTCGTTTGCCGTGTCGCCACCTGTAGCATATAGACCGAGTTTCTTTTTACGTTTGGTTTCCAGATAATCTAAAATCTGAGGAACTTCGGGGTCGCGTCTTACAATCTCCGGTACTACATATTCATTGGTATGTACCACTCCCGCCACTTCGTGACCAGACCCATCTTTATAACCCTGCCCGAATAGATCGGTATAACCACCACCACTAAAGCCTTGTATGGTTGCAGCACCAATTGATGCTAATTGAGTAGCAGCTGTAATTTTGGTAGCTAAAATATTCTTTGCGGTTGTAGCAGCAGCAATAGCATACATAGGGTTTGGTAATATAGTTCCAGGTATAGCAATTGGAACTGTCGCTAAATTAGCTTTTGCCGCTGCAATACCTTTTGCTGCTGAAGTTATTACTTCGCCGGCTGCTAGACCTTTTTCTAAAAGAAATAAGGCGTGATATATTCCGCTAGATTCATCAAAGAAGCCTTGTAATGAATTAATACCGCTTGCCAAGGCATTGCTTTTGGCTGCTTGCAAGTTTTCTTCCGCTGCAATTAATTCATCATAAAACTTTTTATTTTCTTTTGCACGCTCCTCGTTATATTTAGATTCAATATCTAAAAGCCGTTGTTTATGGTTTTGCTCCATTAACTCCAAAAGCTCTTCTTTTTCGGCTTTTGTGAGTTGCATTTGTTCTAATGCAGCTTCTTCTTTTTCTAAACGTTGCTCTTCTTCGAGCTCTTCCTTTTCCTGATCGGTTTCAGCTTTCGCTAATTCAAGTTCGTTTAAAAGTTCACGTTTGCGCTCTTCGAATGCTTGTAAGCGTTCAAGTTCTTTTTCTTCTTCTTCCTTTTTAGCTTCGTCGATTTTAATTTTGTATTCATCACGAATAGCTTGTCTTAATTCTTCACCGGCTCGAAGTGCTTCCGCTTTATCGAGTTCGCGTTGCATTTCTAGCTCTAGTTCTTTTACTCTAGAATTTGCTAATCGATCTTCTTTTTTACGGAGGTATTCTTCTTCTAAAGCTGCAATAGCATCAAGTCTTTTCTTTTCTGCTTCTAGGGCTTTTTGATCTACTTCTAAATTATTGGGATTATTTTTTTGGGCTTGCTTCTCTTTTTCCTTTTGGCGTTTTTGTTCTTCTTCTTTTTGTTTTGCAGCAGCTTCTTCAATTTTACGTTGTTGTTCGTCAAATTCTTTACCGAGTGCTTCCCAGTCTGCATCTGCGCCAATGGTAAATGCATCTTTTACATATTGAACCGATTGAAATACAAATCGTCTAAATGCGGTATCTGCATCGACTAAACCTTCTGCGATCGCATTTATAAACTGATAAAAATCTGCTTTTGCTTTTATCCAGGTAACTTCTAATTCATTTACAAAAGCATTATAACTGTCAGATTTTAAGGCATCATTTTGGGCTTCTTCTAATTCTCGATTTGCATCTGCAACATCTTTTAAATGTTGTTGTAATGGAGTAAGCGCATCGGCTTGATCCTTTAGTGCATCGTTAACGGCTTCAAAAATTACCAATGCACCACCGGCATCTTCTCCTGCACCTCTAAAAAGGTCGGCAGTAAGTTGTTGCGCTTGTTGTGAGTTTAAACCAATATTTTCTGCTTCTGTAGCAACTAAACCCAATGCATCTTTTACCGTAATAGATCCTGACTTTAAATCTTTGAAAAGTTTATCTGTAAATTGTTTACCGAAGGCATTTTCAAGTGCTTCTCGAGAAGCTGTAGTTTCTTCCATTACAGAAAGCGAAAACTCTTTAATTGCATCGGGAAGTTTATCGCTGTAAATACCTAAGTCGATACCTTCATTTACGATACGTTGAAAATCTTCGACCGTAAACCCTGCTTGTGCAAAAAGACGAGGATATTCTTTTAAGCTGTCTAAAAACTCACCATTCTGCGAACCACCTCGAACTAAGCCATCTTCAATACGATCAAAAGCTTCTTCGTAGGTAATGCCAAAAGCATTCACCAGATTTTTAGCAACGTTAAGCGTTTCTTTAAAATCGGTACCAAATGTATTTTCTATTGCAGTAGCTCTAATGCGAGCTTCGTCTAATGTATCACCACTTAGTTGAGTAATTTGTTGAGTTATTGCATTTGCTTCACGTGCAGCTTCATTGTATTTAACCCATTCTTTCGCAGCAAGCACAATACCGGTTAAACCAACCATTATTAAACCGAATGGAGTTTTTGCAAATTGCCAAGCTGCATTTGCAGCAGATTTAATACCTCCGGCTACACCGTGCATACCCTCACGAAAACCGACTAAATCGCCACTTTTAAGTGCAGAAAACATTTGGCTTACGTTACCGCCAAACTCATTAAGCGTGGCGTTATGGTCTTCTTGAGCTGCAATATTTTTTTTAGTATCGTTTAGAAGTTCACGCTGATTTTTTTTCATATCATCGTAAATCTTCTCGGTTTTGGCGAGTTCTTTATTGGCTCGGTGCCATTCTTCGGTACCTTCGGTTAAATTTTTGGTACGCGCACGTAGTGATCGCAGTTCTTTACCAACGCCGTTAAGTGTATTTTTTACTTCTTTACCATTAATTTTGATAAGAAGGTTGAATTGTGTATCTCTAATTGCCATTCTTATCGTTGCTTATATTAATGACTAAATTGCTAACTGTAACCTTGATTGCATTAGTTCTCGTTTCACCTAACGCTTTTATGAGGTAATCAAAAGCACCACTTTTTTGATAGATATCTTCAAAAATTTTATATGCAGGTAAATCAAACTCATGAGATTTTCTTTGAGTGGCGTTTTTATGATATCGCTCTGCTTTTAAAAAAACTGTTGTAGCACCTCTCACTCCTGAAAATCCATGATGAAGAATGTATCCGTGTCTTGAAGATTTTAAGTTTAAGCCTAGCAACCGGTAATCGCCCATTTTGGCTTTTACGGATAATCCTTCTAATAGAGGTTCTTCTGGCATACCAACTCCACGATCGTGAAGCCTTGCTTTCATTCGCTGCAATACATAATCCTGAGCCATTTTTGCAGCTTTGCGCCCAATGTAGCGTTCTTTATTGTAGATTTTTTGTTGCTCAGCGTTTCTGGCCATTGCTCAATTTTTTTTACCACCCCGACCTACGGTCACCCCTCCTAAAACAGGAGGGGATTTTTTAGGTTAGGCTAAATTGAGAAAGTTAGCAAGCGTAAAAAAGGACATCTTAATAACCACCCCGACCTGCGGTCACCCCTCCTAAAATTAGGAGGGGAAGTTTTAACAGACGGTATCGAGGTCGCTCCAATCTTCTGCTTTTACTTTTAGCGGCTCGTTGTCTTTAAACTCGCCAGAGAAACGATAGCCGTACAAATTTTCTGTAAAGACGGGACCAACTTTTACCCACTTTACGGAGGCAGCTTTAAATTTATTGTAAACAAGATGCTCAGGGTTTCGAGCATCTAATCGCATTCGAGAAACTATTTTTAAACCAATTCGCTCACATTCATCAAGCATTTGGTTTTGTTCCTGTGTATTTCCACGTTCGGGATTTTGGTAAATGGTAAACGCCCAGAAACGACCAATGACAGAATTTTGAATTGTACTTTCTGAAGCATCACCTTCGGGTGATTCTGTCGTCATACAAGGGAAAGTTATACCCGATCGAAAAGCCCCGAATAATTCATCTAGATCCATACGGAAGAATGAGTTTTCGTTAAAATCGATCAGGTTTTCGTTTAGGCTTTCAAAATAATCGACAATAGGTTTGTGGGTTAGAATTTCCATTATTTCTTTTGTTTTTCGATTTCGACTAATTCATTTTCATAAACGCTCAAGAACTCATTGATCGTTAGCTCTTCGGTTTCTCGTAATTTGGAAGGATCGAAGTTTACTTTGTGATGCAGCAGCTTACCAAATGGGGTGTAAGTAGGTTTTACCGGTTGGGTTTTTGGTTGCTCCGGATCTTGTGCAGCTTCGATTGGTTTTGGGAAAACGTGCGGATATAAACCAATAATGTAATTTCTTGAACCTTCGTAAGCGTAAGCAATCGCTAACTTTTGTCGGTAACTTAGTTTCGAGAAGTTTTTGAGCTCATTTTGCACGACGATTTTATGAAATGGCTTGCGCTGATCAATTTCACTATCGCTTCCTTTTTGGCGGTAAAGTGTTACACAAAGTAAATCGAGGTAGTTTTTGTTGCCGGTTTCTCGCCAGTGATAAAAAACTGAATCTGCAAATGAGAATTCTTTCATTTTTACATTCTGTAATCGAATGGCAGGAGGGAAGTAAGTCTCACCTTTTATCTTGAACGCTTTCGGGAATTGGTGGCGTTTATTTTCATTGAGTAAAAACTGAAGATGATCTAAATAGGTCGCCGGTGGTATTTGTCGCAATGCTATTCTTACTTTGAACCAACTGTTCTCGCGCAGTAAATTCTTGATGAAGTGTAAATAAAGCTTCTGGATGAATTTTGGTTGGGCTTGTTTTTCTTCGGGGAGTTTTCTAAAATATTCTAAACCTTCTGCAATGTGTTGCAATTGCTTTTCTGAAAGCTCGTTCCAAGATTTGGGAAGTTTGATATTTAATTTCATATTGCTAAATTGTAGCAATCGAAAAATTTAAAAAAGGACAGGAAGATGAGTAAAGACAAATGGACTTGTGAAGAAATACAAATTGCAACTTCGGTGTTGCTTGCTATAATAATAGGAATTTTTATGTTGTATCATTTTACATGAAGAAACCCACTTTCGTAAATAAAGACACTCAAGCGCTAAAAGAAACACTTCAAAAATTAGGAAAGCCACTAATTAAAGAAGCGCTCAAAGGTCGTGATTAAGATGCAACCCGCATCGATGCGGGTTGGTTAATTTTTAGGCAAGTTATTTGGTCGCCTACCAAGCTCAGTCATTGCTTTTTCAAATAACTGGTTAAGATCTGTTTCAGAATTTCTACTTTCAAAAAAGATATTCAATTCCAAAGCGTGAACTATTTTTAGAATTACATCAAATTTTAACGGAAAATCTAAATCGAAAAATCTCTTTAAAGTCGAGCGATGCACACCTATTTTCTCAGCTAATTGTGAGCTGTTCATTTCTTTTTCTTTCATTGCTTCTTGAAAGAAAAGAGCGAACACTTTCCAATGTTCGCTCGGTTGATTTTTGTTATTCATATTATAAAGTATAATCGTTATCAGCTCCCCATTCTGCTGTATATTCCTCATTCCAAGATTTAGCAACTTCTAAGATTCTTTGTAAGTTATTTCTAAAACCTAAAAACTCGCCTCCAGTTACTCTTCTGTTACTTGTAACGCCGTGATCGCTTATTCTAACTTTCATCACTTCAGCAAAATCCTTATCTAAGAATTTAAAATAAAAGGTTTCGCCATTTGAATAACAAGAAGATGTTATAAAGTTGTGAATGTTATTTTCTTTTAAAATTTCAATAAAATCTAAAGCTTCTTTTTTAGTTTGAGTTGCTTTTTCTTTTAATCCCGAGTAATCTACTTTTTGAAATTTCATAATGCTTTGCCGTATTGTGCTGTTGCCGCCAGCGTTTAAATTAGTAATTGTTTCTGTTACAAATATAATACTTTGTTGCGTTCCTGCAACAATTAAAATGTTAAAGTTTTAATTTTAAACAAAAAAATAGTGTCGAATTCGAAACCTTTAAAAACTCCCAAGCATAAAACCAAGACCAAAAGCACTCAGACCAATTAAAACATATTCCCACCATTTTGATTTTGGTTTAATCGCTTTCTCGGCTTCGTATTGCGTTTCGAGAATGTTATAATTTTCTTGGAGTAGATTAAATTTCATTTGCTCGGTGTCGAGTGCTTCTTGCATTAAGCGTAGATGATCTTCAAGATTTGCATAGCCGGATTCTAACATCATCAACTTTTTGTTAAGTGTTAGGTTTTGCTGTTTGGTTACAATTGCATCTTTGGCCTGCTCAATCGTGATCTGGATAGTATCTTGAGAATAGCTGCTGAATGCTATCAGCATCACGCATATTGCGAATAACTTTTTCATCTTGAGTTTGTTTTTTGTCAAGGATTGACAAGTTGTTTTTCAGACTTTCTTTTTCAGCTCTCAAAATTTCGATGCTGTCGAGTATCTTTACTTTCACTTCATCAAGGCTATCGATATTAATGAAGTTAGCTTCCTTCTTTTCTTCAAGCTGCTCATCTACGATTGATTTGCTTTTTTGTAATGCCTTGTTTTCAGTTTTGATCTGAAAGATATAAGCGATAGATCCGATCAATCCAAAAATCAAAACAAGTGCGAAAATTGATGTTTTGTCTATTTTCATATCTAACTATTTTCTGTTATCCCAACGCGCTCTGGTTCCACGAATATCATAATGAACAAATGTGTTATATATGCCGACACCGCCTTGCTTCATTTCTCCTTTTGAAATTAGGTTGTAAATTATTAAAGCTATTTCTGCAGATGAATAACCTTCGATTCTAATGTCTGCAGCTTGCCCAAAAATATGTCTGCTATCTTTCACGCCACCTACTTTTGCATTATGAGTTGGTGATCTATAACCACTATTAATATGAATTGGCTTACCAATATGATCACGTAAGACTTGAAGGTTATCAGCAAGTTCTAAGATATTCTCAAATACATTCTTTGGCATCTTTGATCCGTCGTGAGAATCAAACTCTTTAATATTAAAGTTCTCTGTTATTTTCATATTCTTCATATTTTGAATTGATACTTTCCTTTATTGGCTTCTTCTTTGTCTCTTTTCCGAACCAAGAAGTTATTCGATTGATTATTCCATCTTCAATAGTTTCTGCCAACCTATCGAAGAAGCTGTAATATTTTGGCTTGTAACCATAAATCCGCTTGTGATTTTCACCGATTGAATGATACTCGTATAAGATTACCATTAGCATCACTGCAGGTATGGCAATCAAAAATGTGGTATAAAAAAACCGACTTTCAAAAACCGTCATCATTAACGAAAAAACGGTGAGAATTAGCAGAATAACGGAAACGCCAAAAAACTTCCAGAAGCTTCGCCATAGTTTTGAAGACTGAACAAAATCTTTTCGGTTCCTCAATGATGCTTCGATTTTTGAAGCTCGAAGTCCGGTCAAAAAATCACCGATAAAAACAATTCCGTACAACACGAAACTTATGAATGACAAGAATAATGGTAGGATCAAATCTCTTTGATCTACATTTCTAAATATGGTATTAAAAACTTCGGTCATTGCTATAGCTATAGGTGTTGATATGAAGATTAGCGCTCCACTTGCGTAAGAGAATGTTTTCTTGAAAAACATTAATGCTGCTAACGGTATTTGATTATTGATTGTCATTACTCTTCTATTTCAAAATTTAAAATTGGTGTAACATCATAACCGCGACCGGTAAAGTTTTCGAAAGATGCACCAACTTCATTATTCTATTTGATTTTGATTAATTAGTTCTTGCTCATACTCGTTTATTTTTGTTAAGTCATAGCCATCATAAGATAGAGTTCTCTTTACTTTTGCAATAGGTCTTCTAATAAATTCTTGCATTATGGATATTCCTTTAATACCATTTGTATTTGGCTCTTGAACGTGTAAAATTTCATTTTCATTAAAAATTACATCTATTACTCTATTATCTATTTCTTCTTGTGTCATATTACTTATTTTTATGCGTGGGATATTACGTGTCCATATTGATTTTGAAGAACATATACTTTTTCACCCTCATTGGCAGGTGTTCCATTTGAAACGCCTTGTATATAACCTTGTGGTGCTTGTTTTGTACCTGTAAATGCAAGTGAACTATGCCCCCAGCTTATATCTCGAAATCTAAGTGGGTACTCGCCACCAAAAGCGTTTGGGTCTTCTGTTATATTGGCTTCGTTGGTACAAAGGGTGTATAAAGCGTTTATAAACTCGTCAAAGCGTGCGTTGGTAGTACAAATTCTATTTGTATTTATAATTTCTTTTAAACTTACAAGATGTCTGAATTTACTCGGAATTTGACTAAAATCTAAATTTGGGATAAGGAGCATTATATATTCTAAATTATTAAAACCTTGAAAATTTGGTAAATTAACATCATTAAAGGGTTGGTCATCTCCAATATAAAACCTATTTAATTTAGTAAGGTTATCTATTTCTTCTGGAAACTCTCTTATAGGGTTGTTATGAACTCGAAAATCTTTTAAATTAATTAATTCTCCAATCTCGTTAAGTAAAATACTAATATTTGAACTATCTAAATATAAGCTTGTTAATGTATCCTTTAATTGGTTAATCTTAAAAAGATTGGAGCTAATCTTGTCGGACAAATTAAAAGTATTTCCTATGTGAAGTGTTCTTAGTGGCTTGTTGAAAAAAGCATCAGGTATTTTATTTAATTTAGTTTGTGATATTGATGCTATTTGAAGAACTTCAAGAGTTTTAATGTCAATAATAGATTCTGGAAACTCCTCTACATATCTAGAACTTGAAATACCAAATTCTTTTAATCCTCTTGCATAACCAATTTCAGAAGGTATTAATCCATACAATAGACAATGTATAGTATTAAAAACTATTATTTTACTCAAATCATCAAAAGTAAAAGTTATATTTCTTCTACCTGTATTACCGTCTTGAAATATATGATTACCTGCAAAAGTACCATAATCTGGTGTACGGCTAGTTTCTAAATTATCATATTTCCATAAAACCCCATACGTTCCATATATTGTAGGTGTTAGTGTGAAAGTTTCACTTGTACCATCACCGTAATTAACAATTACACTTTGCTCTACTTCGCTTTCAAAACGAAATATTCCCCACTCTGTTTCTCCTATAGAATTTTCAGGAAATTTATCTCCTTCATATTGAAAAGTCAAAGTGTCAACCACCTGCTTAAAATAGGTAGTACCCGACTTTATAAGGGTATCTCCGCTTTTGTAATACATTTGCCTGAATTTCTAAATAAAAATTATATACTAACCCTTTTTTCAACATCGTGCTTACTTCTCCATTCACATTTACATTGAACACTTGAGAGGTTCTATTGCTAATTGCCCCCACCACTCGGCAAGGCTGAGTAACTCTATATCCTGTGGGCATAACAAATGCAATAGCATCTCCGCTAGTTTCATCAACGGCTGAAACAAATGAGCCTGTAACAATTAATCTGTTATTTAGCTTTTTTACTTTAACGTCGCCGGCAGAAGTATTTGTGGGATCGAGAGTGCAATTAACATAACCACTATCGTATTCATCTACAAAGCCTTTAAGCCATTTACCTGTGCTTCCGTTCTCTAATTTTTGAGAAGCTTGTAATGTTTGTGGGCAAAAAACAAACTCACCTTTAATTGCATCTGGATAATCTGTATTTAACTCTGTATCTGAAGTATAAAGCGTTGTTTTTACAGCATTAGTATTAAATAAGTCTCGCGCTTCTCCTCGATATAAACCGCCTAATTGATCTACTTCTACAATAGTAGAATCGCTTCCCACAAGTTCTGGCTCGTAACCGCTGCCTTTTGAACCGATAAATACCCATCGGTTATAAGTAGATGAATATTGCAACTCAATTACACTACCTTTGCCAAAAGGAAAAGAATCTGTAGGCATTAATATTTGACTGGTCGGCGAAACGGATGAACTTTCAGAAATAATTCTAACCGTTTCTGAATTAACAACCCTTATTTGTATTCTTTTCTCATAAGTCGGGGGTGTTAATCCTGTAAGTACTGCTTGTGAATTTGAATGATCGAAAATATAAATATCACGGTTAGAATCAAGATCGGGATAGTTACCACCGCTAGAAATTACCGTTTCTATTTTAGCTTTGTTTTCTTTTTCTGCAAGCTCTTCATTGATCTGCGTAATCGAAAGATCAAAATCTTCATTGATCTCATCTTGATTATTCCCGTCTGAATTTTCAAGATTTGAAGGTCCTGCCGGTAGATCGTCTGCTGTGGCAATGATGTTTCCGTTCTCGTCCGGTTCGATGTCGTTCCAAGATTGCACGGTGCCTTCACCGCCACCGCCCGAAAACCAAACCGTAAATGGTTGCTTCGAGTTGAAATTAAAACTGTTAACAGGGATTTGACCTACTTCAAAAATATTGAAACCGTCAATAGTATCTTCGGGTGTAGAAAGTAAGTAACGTTCTTCGCCAGCTCGTAAGAATTTTACCTCAGAATTATCAAAACTTCTATGAAAGGTTTCTTTAACTCCGAAATAAAACATTTCATCATCCTGGTCGTAAATTAATGCAAAATCATCTTGTAAATGCGCTATTTGAATTGATGAATAATTTTCAAAAGACACACTTTGGTGACGATCATAATAGGAGTCGTTTGAGAGATTAATGCAGGCGTAATTATTATTCAACCACAAATAAAGAAGTCGAGTATCTTTTGCGAAATACAAAGTATCTACAACTCCAGGATTTGGGAATTGAGTTTTTGAGTTATAGCTTACAAATGCTTCGGTCCCGAAAATGAGCGTCCAGGCATTATTCTCCCATCGGTAAATTTGTTGGGGAATGTTTGAGCTATTTACGATAATTGCAAAAGCATTGTCCGGAGCAGTTGGGTAAGTGGCTTGTAAAAGTGATAAGCTACCATAATAGCCCACAAAATTTGCGTGATATAATTCGTTTTGAAGTTCATCAAGCCGGTCGGCGTGATCGTCAAAAATCTGTCCGATCTCTCCAAAATCTTCTGCAGTCGCTTCCGTCTGTCTATTTACTGACGGATTTACATTTGTTTTTTGCGCTAATTCTTGACTGGCTCTTGATGCACTCATTCTTATTAATTTTTATCGAATTTCAGTTTTGGGGTTACGTTAAAAAAGGACATCTCGACTACGCTCGATGCAGGCTGATTTTAATTCGGTTTTATTTAGAAGCTTACTGTACTTTTAGTATTGTAAACCGGGTTAATTTTCTCTGTTTCTTCTTTTAAAGCGTATTGCACGAAAACCTCTGGGTTGTCTTTAAGGTAATTCACTAACTTTCTCAAATACTCATTACCGTCTTGCTGTTTTTTAAGACTGAAGTTTTCTCGCTCCTTTTGAGTTAATCCTTGCTTGCTTTCGCCCTGAACTTCATCGGAAACAATAAATAGTCCGCTGCGATCGATGAGAAATAAACCTTCTTCAGCAACTTCTGCCAAGCAAAGCATTACTTGAGCCGATTGGCAAATTTCTAGGGCTTTGTTTTCTTCCGGAGTCGAGCCATTTTTAATTTGAAAAATGGTTTCGCTACCTAATAAGGCATTGAAATATTTATCTTCAACCTTCAATAAATGAGGTCGTAATTGCTGAAAGGTGAGACGGCTGTTATTGATGTTGTACCAACGTTGAAAGTTTTTAGTTTGCTGCGTAAATAGTTCTTTAAACTTAGTGTAGCTTTGAGTGTTTACCCATTCTTGAAAGTCGGTTTCTGAGGCTTCCATAATTTCAAGCGCTTCATCAATTGCATCAGTTCCAGATTTGAAAAGCTCTCGCTGCAAGTCTCGCACTTGCCACCATTCTGCAGGTTTAGAATTTTGGCTTTGTGAGATCATTAGTCCATTGTCACCAATGGTGATAATTGCCGTTTTACTGTAAGCTAACAAGGCGAGTTTTGTTGAAGCTTCTTCTAAAAGTTCGATAACATCTGCACGTAAACCTTCCGGAGTTTCTTCTGTAATTAAAGCTGAAAGTAATTCTCGGCTAACCGCAGGTTTTAAGTGCTTGCGTTCAGCCTGTTTGATGTAGGGTTCAAAAACATTCCAAGATGCGTTATAGCTTACCGTTGCGTGTTTTTGTACCGTTTGTATAGATTTTACGAGTGTTGCCATTACATTTCTGTTTGAGTTCCTGTTGGGTTTTTATCTAGCGTAGTAAGATTATCGACAGCAAAATCACCTTCGAGCGTTGGATCCCATCCATTATAATCTCGAATAAGCCTCCAAATATCTAAAGTGATCTCTCGTTTAGATTTGAATAATGAGTTAAGAATGCTAAAGGCTTCACGTTTGTTTGAGCCTCCTTCACCCCCAAGTTTACTGCCGGGTATTCCCGTACCCATTAAATTTGGGTCGGTCCCGATGGCGTTCATGATTTCTTGGTTTCCGGTACCGGCATCGAGTAGGCCTTTGCCATCGCCATCGTTTTTGGTTTCAAGCGGTACCACTTCAATACCTTTTACCCATTTACCTTCACGGTCTTTAAAAACGGTGGTTTGTATCGATTTTCCTGCATTTTTATTTCCTGATAAATGATCATCAATCGAATCTGTTAAGTTCTGACGAATTTCTTTTTTCTTATCGAGTTTATATTTATCCCAGTCAGATCCGTAAGTGCGTAAAAAGTATTCTTCGCTGATGTACACCATATATTTGATGTTCAGCTGATTTTTAGAGAATGCTTTTTTGTATTCGGGAATGTTATTGACCACTTCCATCCATCCATTTCGATAAGGCGAATGGTGATCGGGTTCGGGATAATAAACTTCATCCATCAACGGGTAAAAGATAGGCATCACGAATTTGTGGATCTTCTTCGATTTGCAGTAGTCTTTAATTTCTTCCGCAGAAAAATAAGAGTCCATCACCGGGACTTTTCGAACATAGGTTTTATCGTCCGGATCGGTAGACGTTTTCCAATTGTGACAGAAGTAAGCGTTTTCTATTAATCCTGATTTGGGATTGATTAATTCGAATCGCCATTTTGCAGTTGGTTGCCTTCTGACTGTGTAAATTTTATTAAAATCGTTTGACAATACGAATTCTGGATAACCAAGGTTAAAGGTTTCTAAATCGTGAATCGATTCAATCCACATTCTTTGCATTTTCGAACGTTTAAAGAATTCGGCTATTTCAGGAATTGAAGATACCGGGACAATCTGTTTTTGCTCTTTGCCATCGTCTGAAGTATCTAAACGATGTAGTTTGAATCCCTGGCCGTAATGCGTAGCTTTTAAAAAACGATAAGAAGCACCGGCAGCACCATTTTTTCGAACGGTGGCTAGAAAATTTTGAGGGTAGCGGTTATCGTCGCCCCACTTAGCAATTTTACCGCCTGAGTTCTCGCTTTTTTCTTCGGGTTTAATATAGGTATGGTCCTTCTTGCTATCTATTTGAAATGCAGCAGTGGTACCCATTCCGTAACTTAGATGCTCGTTGATGTGCTTAACGTGTGTCATTATGGTATTACGTGTTTGCCGTTGAACTCGATGATGTATTTGATGTTGATCTTTTTAATCTGGCCGTTTTCCAGTTTTATATTCCTGGTCTTATTGCTGAAGTGGTTAGGGTTCTTCTTGACGATTTCTCGCTTTTCTGAAGGCTTGAAATTTTGAAGTGCGTAAATACTGTCGGGATCGTTCCCTTTTTCATTCATCACCAATTTTGCATTCTCGTAGCGATAAAATTTACCACCTTCTTTACTGTATTTATTGAAACTTCTAACGGCAATATCAAATTTAATGGCACGGCCTTCTTTGTTTGGCGTGCGCATTTCTTCTAATACATCTTTGAGGTAGACGGTTTCTTTCATATTACGAATATGCCACGGCAATAGTCATCAAAAAAGGACAGCAAAGCGTCTGTCCTTTTTTAGCGCTCTTTAGCTATGCACTTTTACAGTAAAACCTGTGAAAATTGGCGAATAACAACGAATTAAAACTCACATCGAGCGACACGCATTTTGAAAACATTCTCGCGTATTATATGGATGATAAAACGCCAGAAGAAGTTCGTCTGGCTCGTTTATCTGAAACCGATAAAAAATTAAAGAAGCGTTGGGAAGCTGCATTCACTATGCTCTTGGAATTTAGAAGCCCTGAAGATGCAGCAAAAAAACTTCAGGAGTTATTCAAAATAAGTAAAGCTACCGCTTATAGAGATGTGCAACGCTGTGAAATGTTGTTTGGCTCTTTTAAACGGTTTGATCGGGAAGCGTGGCGATATATTTCTATTGAACGTAAACACAAACTCTATCAAAATGCATTAAAGAAGGGAGACCTCGAACTGGCATATAAAGTCGATAAAGAAATTGACAAATTACTAGGTCTTCACGAGGAAGAATCGCCTATCGACTTAGATAAAATAGCTGCTCAAGATTACAATATCATTATGAGCAATAAACAAGAACGCTTGATAAAACAAATTTTAGCAAGTGGAGGCGCTGTCAATATGAATGTTGATAATACTGTAGAGATTGATTTTGAAGAATTGAAAAATACCTCTGAAGATGGCGAAGAAGATTAGAGGTAAACGCGGGAAGATCACTTTGAACTTTGCTCAAATGGTTGCCATTATGGCCAAAGCAAAAGTCAAATTTTTAGAGTGGGGACGTGGTACCGGAAAAAGTACCATTCTCGCTTACTTTATGTTGATGATGGTAAAACATTTACCTCGTGCCACTTTTATTTTGGTTGGGAACACTTATGCTCAAGTGCTCTCGAATACCTTAAAATCTACCAAGGCAGCGCTTGAATTTTTCGGCATCTATGAAGATATAGATTATGTGGTTGGCTCAAGCCAAGGTAAACGAATGGGGTTTAAAATGCCTTACGAAAAACCAAACCATTGGAAAAATATTATTCATTTTTCTAATGGGACCGTTTTTCAATTGGTGGGATTAGACAATCCTAATAGTTCCAATGGTGGGCGTGGTATTAACTCTTCAGGGATTCTCGCAGATGAAGCTGCACTTCTTGATAATGAAAAACTTTCAATAAACGTAAAGAATACCAACCGAGCATCTAAAAGTGGTATTTATGGTGATAGCCCTTGGTTATTATCTGAAACTTATGTGAGTTCAACTCCACTAACTAAAAAAGGGAAGTGGTTTATTGATGGAGAAGAGTTGGCCAGAAAACAACCTGATAAGTATTTCTTTCACTCTGCAACGGCTCACTGGAATCTTGATAATGTACGTAGTGACTATTTCGAGTATATGCGCGACTCATATTCAAGTGAGTTGATTTACAACGCTGAGATGTTGAATAAACGTCCTAAAGAAATCGCAGACGGTTTCTACCCGCAGCTTACGGAAGATCACTACTACACGAATAAAGACAACGATTATTTAGAGAGTATTCCTTTATGTGATATTAATGGCGATCCGCTTACCAATGATGATAAGCATTTTAATTCAAAACAGGATGCTGATGTAATTAAGTCTGAGCCTTTGATTATCTCTGTAGATTGGGGTGCAAACATTAACGCAATGACCGTGCACCAACTACAAGATAATACTTGGTATGTATTGAAGGAATTCTTTGTGAAGTCTCCCAAGATCTTAGATCATTTATTTATTGAAGAGTTCCTGCCTTACTATTCAAGCCATCAAAATAGAACGGTTTATTTCTATTATGATCGCACTGGTAACAACCGTACAGCCAATAGTAAAATGACTTTTGCAGACCAAGCGAAAGAAATCATGGAAAATCACGGATGGACCGTACACAATATGACTACTGGTTTGAACCCGAGTTACATCGATAAGTTTAGACTGCTGAATATTATGTTTAAAGATGATGGGCGCAAGCAGTTGCCCAAGATTAGAATCAATAAAACAAACTGCCCTAACCTAATCGTATCGATGGAACACGCTGAAGCATACGATCGTGGTCGTGGTCTTGAGAAAGACAAACGATCTGAGCAACGCAAGGGAGTGGAGCAGGAACACGCTACCCACTTGAGTGATACCTTTGACTATCCCATCTTTGAAATGTTCTGGGATAAGTACGTTGGTAATCACGTTAAATCTGAAGACCTCCCAATCTCGACATTCTAAACCCCGTTTCATATTTCCCTTAATTTTTAAACGGCAAAAGTCATACGAGTATAGGTCACGGCGTGTTCAATGGGCGAATAAATGAAACTCTAAAAAAGTATCTTTAGGGTTAAAAAACTGAAAATCAATATTTTGATTTTTAAAATATGAGAATGGTAAAATGAAAGCTAAATATAAATCTCACCACACTTATGTCATTACCAAAATTAAACTGGGATCAGGAAATAAGAAATTTCTTGGGAACCTATTTTGAGCCTATTAGCTCACCGATCGAAGCCGACGAGGAAACTGAAAAACTTTCACTTTCTGTAGTTACTGATAGAATAAGAAGAATTTTACCGGGGCAATATATCTACGAAGAGGACGTGTACGAAGCCTTACAGGAGTTAGGTTTTAAAATTTTCAGTTATACGACACCACCTAAAATTGATGAAGAAACTGGAAAAGAGATTTTTCCGGAGAAAACGGCGTATGCCTATTTTATGAATAAAAAAACAGCCGTTCTTTAACGGCTGTTTTTTTTATTAATCTTCTCTAGAAAAGAGTTTATCTTCTGCATTAATTCCAATCCATTTACCAGATAAATCTTCAATTTCTTCTAAATCGTAAATTTCCAAAAATTCAGAATTATCACCTCTAACTCCAACCTTGGTGTCTGCGGGATATTTCTTTAAAATATTTATTATTTGGTTTGCTGTCATATCCAAATTTAAACATTTAATTTATATCCTATCTAATTTTAATATATTTGTACGTCTCACTACAATAAATTAAAAAGCATACCTACAAGAAGGCTTTGCCCTCGAGTAGCAGGTATGCTTTTAATTCTTTAAATTGTGGTGAGACGCTTTTTATTGAGCTCGAGGGTTTTTATAGAAGATCCTCTATCTTCTGCAGGTCGATTTTATTTTGGTGTAGTTTCTTTTCTGTCCGGATTATTTGCTGATTAATTTTTCTAGCTTTCAGTTTATCGGTTTCTTTTTCTACATTATCTCGCCAAGCTTCCAAGCGTTTATTCATTTTATGGATCGAAGATTTTAAACTGGCTTTCTTCAATAAAAGCTTATGCGGATCCAATGCTGAAAAATCATTTTCCGTTTTTGTGGGCAGTAACGTTTTATGCGTTTGCCAATGGTCGAGTTCTTTCCAAATGGTGGTTCTACGATCGTCTAAAGCTTCTATTTGTAACATTATCTCCAAAGCATCATCGTCGTATTTAGAATCTTCAGGAACTTCGAGTAGTGCGTAATGCAAATCGCACATATCATAGAATACATCTTTCAATAATCGAAACCTTATTTTAAGTTCCGGTGGTAGTTCACCGTATTTAATTTTCTGGAAGTAACTCTTCGCGCTATCTTCTTTTTGTTGCTTTCTGGTAAGCTCTAAATGAATAGCAGTATCGGTTTGCGGTAACTTTACCTTTTTAGGCTTGGTTTTAGTAGAAGTTGTGGTTTTTGTTAGCGGTAAATTTGCCTTTTTAAGCTTTCTTAGCTCACTAATCAATAAAGACATATTTCGATTGCTCTTGCCGCGTTTTAATTGCGTGAGCGTTCTATTTTTTGCATTTGGGGCGTTTTGGTAAAGTTCTACTCCCAAATTATAATCCATCGATGTGAACCAATCTTCTATTTTCATATTACTAAACTCAGAAGATCGAGAGCCTTTAAAAAGGACATCTCGACTACGCTCGATACAGGCAATAAAAAAGCCACTACAAAATGCAGTGGCTTTTCCCTAACTAACCAATAAAACTTATGAAAAAAAATTACGGGGTTTTTAAAGCATTCAACTTTGTCTCTTTTATTCGCTCTACAGTTTTAGTGTCGCTTAATTCAGAAAGTGTTTCCACTTCTTCTACACTTCTTGCGTTCTGAATCATCTTGGCCACATCTTCGGCTACAAACTTTTGTTTTTTTAAATAGCCGAGTGACTCTTTATTCAATTTGATCCAAGGAAATATTTTTCTCGGAAGTCGATAAATAGCTAAAGCCTTTTCATCTGAAACTTCTTTGCTAAAGGTATTTACCTTACCAACTTTCGGGATATCATATTTCCCTGGTTCGATATCAAAATACTTACTCATTGCTTAATGATTAAGTTTGAGGATCTGGCGCAGGGAATTCCTGAATGGTTCCTGCATATTCCGGAGCAGGATAGTTTTGGGTGTCCTGAAATTTAACTATTGTATTTTTGCTATCTCCCGCAGCTTGCCCAGAAGTTCCTGTAACCTCAATTAAATAAGCAGGTGAAAGTTCACTGCCTATTTGCTTCGTGTTACCACTGCGTTCTTTAACCATAATAATTAAAGGCATATTTTTATACTTTCTTAAAAATCCTGCCGTTTTTGCACCAGTTCCCTGTAACGTACCGGTAAAAGAATTATTAAAGCTAATACTTCCTTTTTCTCCACCATGAGCAGTTTCTACCAAACCACTGTCGGGGTTTATATATACTTTAAAAAAGCCCCTGTCTAATTTAAAAACATGAGCGGCATCTATAGTCGCAATGTTTTCTAAATCTGTACCCGCAGTTAAATCGGCTGGTTTTTCTATAGTATCAAAATCTGCTACAGCAGCCACATACACACCTACTTCACTAACACCAGGTGCAAGTTCTGTATTGGGGCAGTAATCTAAATTTTCTAATGGTATTGCATCTGTACAATCTGCCATATCTTAATGTTTTTGAATTAAAAAATTTGAGTTACCATATACCAACTCGGCCATCACGTCTTTGGTTTGAAGAATTTCTTCTTGCGTCATCGGTTTGCCGTCGATGTTAATGGTTTTGGGAGCACTCTTTTTAAATTCCCACTTCAATCCGCGGTCGTCTTCAAATACGCTCGCAGCTTCTTTTTCTTTAGCTGAATTTTCTTCGTCCTCTTCACTTTCTTCTGAAGTTTCATTTACTGCTTCTTCTTCAGTTTCGGTTTCAGATTCAACTTCATTTTCTTCCGAAGCTTCTTCCTGTTTAGCGATCTCAGCTTCTTTAGTTTTTATTAAAGCTTTCAGCTCTTTATTGGTAAGATCTTCGGAGTAGTTTTCTACTCCGAGATCTTTACATTTTTCTAATAATTCTGCTTTTGTCATCTAACTAGATTTTTAGATTATGGTGCAGGAGTTACACCATCAATACCGTAGTAAAGTTGGTTCTTTTCTAACTTACCTAAACCGTAAGTGGTATCTGCATAGTTTGCAACACAAACTAATTCTTCGATTAAGAAATCGTAACCTTTCCAGAATTCCATAAAAGTTTTTACTTTATAGTCTTGCTTCTGTACATCGGTAATTTTTGGCTCATCAAAAACATCGATCAATCTACGGAAGTTGTTTTCGGTAGTTCCGAAAAGATCATCAGTTTCCATATCTGGAATTGAAACAATCTCACGTTTTCCTAAACGAGTTTTTAAAACATCGCTTTGGAATTTATTTTGACCGAATTTCTCCTCGTAATCTAAAATGTAACGCTCTACGTTGTTTTCGCTCATAAAGACCTTTTTGATCTTTCTTTTTAATTTAGAAGGAATCTTTCTTTCCCAAGCCGTTACCTGATCAACAATGTTAGTATCGGTTAAGGCATTGATAGGAATTTTAAACGGAGTAGGAGTCTTCATGTCAGCATCAACCACGGCGGCTTTCATATCTGCAAGAAGTTTTACAATACCGTTCATAGAATATCCAAATTCATCTAAACGAGCAGGATCAAATACTCCATTTACACTTAACCAACCCATATTTTCGATCACTTTTGGTAAAAGTTCATTATCGATAATATATTTGGAAATCGGCATATCTTCCGGCTTCTTATCTTCTGCATATAATTCAGCAAAATAAGAGCTCAAGATTTCAGCAGGGATAATTGCAAAATTTACTTTTTGATGGTAATTCTGAAGAATTTTGTGTTTGATTCTCATTTCTCCCAACTCGTTCCACTCAGTACTAAAACCTTGCACTACATCTGTAAGCAAAGTATGCGCTTGAGGATATTTACCTTTTACCTTCGTTAAAGGTTTGGTGTGTTTGTCTAAAGGAATTTCTGCACGGTTAATCGCTGCAGAGATTAATTTAGGGTTGTTAACTAAGAATGTATTTAATTCTTTAACAACGTCGTCTATTAAAATAGTTTCTGCCATTTTATTTTACGTCTTTATAGATTGATGAATCAAGGTTTAGGTAAGCAAACTCACCTTCTTCGTCTTCCTGGGCTCCACCTGTGGTATGGGTTGCTCCCGGTTTACCATTAAGCACTTCAATTTGTGCGGTAAGTGCTGTGGCGATGTCTTCTGCAGAAGCGTCTTCTGCTAAATTTTCTACACCGGCTAAAGTGGCAGCATCACGTAAATTTTGAGTGGCTGCAGCAACTTTTGCCGTTTCTGCATCTACTGCTTTTTTACGCTCGTCTTTTTCTGTAGCCAGATTATCTTCTGCCTTTTTTTGCGCATCTTGTGCGGTTTTGATTTTTTCGGCATTTGGAGCAAGTGCAGCTTCTAAACTGTCTAACTGCTCGTCATTTAGATACGTGCCTTTTTCTGAGTTAGCTAAAGGGCTTTCTAAACCTAAAGCATTCTCAATATTAGGACGTGAGTTTTGTTTACTCATAGTATTAGTGGAATTTGAATTTGTTTTGTCTAATGCGAATACACGATCAACGGCATCTTGTAGAGTTCCTAAAGAATCGACTAAACCTTTTTCTTTCGCTTCGGGACCAGGATAAGTTGCGCCTTTAAAAACTTCGTCTTTAATGTTTGGGCGAGTTTCTTTAATGTCGGCAATAAAATTGTCTACAAGCGGGTTAAGGTCTTCTTTGATGTAAGTTTTGTAATTACCTTCTAGAATGTCGCGGTAAGATTTGTTCTTTTCAGAACTTTGATCGGCGTAAAGCGTGTGCACTTTTGCACCTTTACTTTCGTAGAAACCGGTTAAATCTAAAAATTGAGCATACGCGCCAATGCTACCAATTGCTTCAGCTCTTTTGTTGGCAATAATTTCTTTAGATCCTGAAGCAAAATAATATGCAGCAGAACAAAGTAAACCATCGGTATAAGTAACAACCGGTTTTGGGTAGTTTAAAATATAATCTCTAAATTCTGGCGTTCCGTAAGCTTGGCCACCACCACTATCTACATCTAAAACAACACCTGCAACTTGATCGTTAGTTTTTAAACGATCCATTACTTGCTGATGAAATTTAGTTCCTCGTGGTCCGCACTCTTGGCTGTATTTGTAAATAGGTGTTTTAATACTTATTACAGATACAAATTTTTGAGCGCTTTCTTCTTCACCAGAATAAATACCCATCGAATTCATTTTTGTAAACTCTGGGCGTTTCTTATCGGTAGATTTTATTTCCAGACTTTTACCGTCTAGTATTCCAAACAAAAGCGGTAGATGACTCATACCGTAATTCTGTTCGATATACCAAGGTCGGTTAAAAAGACTGTGTAGATTAGAAATCATTAATTGCGATTCAATTAGATACTATTATTGAATCACAATATTATAAGTGAAGTAAGCGCGTTAAAAGGACATTACAATGAACCGGCCAACGGGAAGGCAAGACCTTGAATAATTGGGTTGCTTCCAATTTCTTCGGGAGTAAAGTAAACAGGCGCTCCATAGGTGTCGCCGTCTAATTGTATGTTATAACCTTTTAGTCCGGCAGGGGTTGGGTTGTTCATTTCTTCAAAAGTAAAGAGTAGGGGTTGCATCGAGGTTCCGTACAATCTACCGGACCGGTATTTTCTTAAAAAGGCAATGACCAGTCTGTTGTTGTAGCTTTCTAACAATTGCAGCAAAGCTTCATCTTGTGGCAGTAAAGGGAAGTCTATTTTGTTTTGCCACGTTTTACGATGGTTAGAAATACGTGTTTTTGCATCTACGCTATGTTTTTCAGGTATTAGCGGGATTCGCATTGCTTGAAAATCTTCGGGCAAGGAGTTGAGTATTTGCAGAATATTGGTGTTGCTGTCTAAGTGATTAAACTTCGGAAGTTGTGAAGCTTCGATAATATTTATATGATGAAAAGTATCAAAATTTTCATCGCTGTACAGGTTGCATAAATCGTAAATCATAAATAAATATTTTAGGGACAATTTTCGAGGGCTCGAAAATTGTCCCAGTTGGTTTTAAGCACTTAATTTTTCTTCGTAATCGTCTTTTTTTCTCTTAAAATCTCGATGCAGCGTTTCTAATTTTATGTCTTCTTCGGTGATGTCGTAAATGGTAAGGAAGCTTTTTAAGCTTTTTAAAAAATGCTTTTTGTCTTGATCTTTATTAATAAGCATATGCACAAAAATTTCATCTCTAAATAGTTTGTCGATCTGGTCATTAAAAAGCTGAGCATTTACCTCACTAATGTGTACTCCCGTTTTATCGTATAAACTGTAAGGAACTTTTACGCTAAAAATTTTAGAGTATTTTCTGGTCTTAGAATATTTTACATCGGTATTGCGACCGTGAAGCGATAATATTAAACTACCGATAAAGTTGGTGCGTGAAGCTTCAATAGCATCAGATCCGCAGCGTTTGAGTAGGAATTTGTACACGTGATCTGCGACAGGAATGTGTTGCGTGATAGAGTAGTCTGCCATGTGATGAGAAATTACGTGTAAATATAAGTAAAAAATCCAATGACAAAATAAGAATTTATTAACGTTATTACTAGGGTTTTGAATTTTAAAGGTGGAATTTATATTCTTTTTTTTAAATAATTAAAAAACATCAAATACCCTCAATAACCGTCAAAAACCCTCAATAACCGCCAATTTCCCAAACTGTATTTGAGTATGTTGTATCATTGCTTTAAAATTTAACAGAAAAACCCGTAACAGTATTTGAGTAATTTCATTATATGAGTGTATGAACCTATTTTACAAACAATAAATGGTAGTTGTAAACATACAGATTGTTTATAACTAGTGACATATCTGGGAACCAAATCAAAAAAAGGGTAAACAATTTATTCTTAATTTTGAAGGATAGGTATGAGAATAAATTTTTAAGTGTGCATAACTCTTTAAAAACAGGGAGATGCTAAAAAATGAGTGCTTTGATTTTATTCTTAAATTTGAAATATGAAATCCTTGGTAATAGGATATCCAAGGTTGAAATAAAAAAGCCGAGAACGGGAATTCTCGACTTTCATTTATTAACTCCTGTAAATTTCTGGAAATATGGAGTCGGTTATAATTTTGATTCTATCATTGGCTTGCCTCCTTGACAAGCTAATCGAATTACGACAAAAGTAATTCTAACAACCCATTTGCGATGCAGGTGGGTTTTTTATGGTTTGTTCCATAGAACAAAAATATATAATTTTTTTTATATTATATAAAAATTCTTTTATCAAAAGCAAATAGAGTTTTGATTAAAAATTTATCCCATCGAACTTTTTCGTGGTTCTGGAGGTTTCTTCATTGATGTTATTTTGGCAAGATCACACTTTTAGAATTGGTATCAATGTCTTGAGAGTAAAAGTTAGGAACGGTATGTTCTTTAAAATCTTCATTAATAAATGCGTGCGGAATAAACTCTTCGATTTGTTTTTGGGTAAGATTTGGGTTAAGCCATTCGCCTTCCACTTCTGGATCTAGAACTAAGGGCATTCGCTTTTTCTTATTGTGTACATATTTAAAAAAGTCGTTGGCTTCTGTGGTGAGCAGCGTTACCGAAAATTCGGTATCTCCATCCATATCGATATCGCCATTGCCAATTTTGTTGTAAAGACCGGCAAACGCAAATAATTGATGATCGGGTAAATAACAATATTTTGGTTCTGCTTTTCCTTTAAAATTATTGTCTGGATAGTGCGGTTCAAAAAAACCATCGGCAATAATTAAACAACGTCTGTGTAGCGCAGGATCTTTATAGGTTTTCTTTTGAAATACTTCTTCGCCTTTAGCATTCCAAGTTTTGTATTTGGAGTTTCTAAACTTTTCGATGTTGTTTTCGCTCCACTTCGGTATTAAGCCCCATTCCATCGGGTAGATGTGTTGCGGGTCCTCCATCGGGATGCAATACAGATTTGGGTACATATAACCGGCAGCAAAATAATAAGGTTCGTAAAGCTCCGGGATAAGCATCGTAGCTTCAAAACGCTCTACGATCTGTTTTTCGGGTTTGGTGTTGGATGCGATATAGCACATAAAAGTTAGTTTGTGCTAAATATAAAAAAAATGCTAACATCGAATATCACAAATAAACGTATGTAAATGCTTACAAACTTTTTTACTTGTGATATTCGGTAGTTGTGTCGCAATATGCTTTTGCCTTTGCGCTTAAAGATAGATAAAAGCAGGGCGTATATCAGCACGCAGTCCGCCGCTATTTAAAAGCAAACTGCGCACAACAATGTATAACAACAATGCGTCTCCTGGATAAATGAAAATGCTAGTCTTTATTTTTTTAGCTAAATAAACATTTCCCTTCAAGCTTAGTTATTTTTTGAATAATAGCTTTTCTTTTTTGTTTTTCTAAGACCTTATTTACTAATTCAGGTATTTTCTCTATATTTTCATCTGTATAAAAAACACCTCCACCTTGGTTAATATTTCCTGTAGTTCCGTCAGGCATAATAGCTAATTTAATGTAATCTACTTTGTAACTCATAATTTCTAGTTTTAAATCGCCAAAAAAATGTAATGGCTTTGTTATTAATTTATTTTTCGTGCCGTAGCACAGTTGTTATACTTATTCGTTCTAAGTAATATTTTTTGCCTTTGCGCTCAATATGATTTCTTACTCAAACTCTTAGCGAACGCCCGCAGTACTTGTGTTTAGCTTATGCAACCCTCATCAATGCGGGTTGGTTAATCTCGAAGTTGGCTAACGCCATTTGCAAACGCTTTCAAAAATACTACAAAGAACTACATATAAATCAAATTATGGCTTCGTATCCTGCGGATACAGACGCTCACAAATTAAAAATTATTCAAGTTCTTTAGGTATTTCAGGAGTTGTTTTGTATTCCCACCATTCAGAACCGTCATATTCTCCTCTTTCAATCCAAGATCCGTCCACAAACCACAATGTGCCAAAAAGTTCTTGACCACCATATCCACTATCGTAGTTAAAATCTAAACTATTTATAAATCTATCGAGATCTTCTTTGCTGTGGTTACATTTCAGAAGATAGCTAGTTCTATCATCATCCCAATCATCGCCTTTATATATTTCGGCACATTTTACTTTTGGGTTATTTTTCAATTGATCTAATAATTCAATCTTTGCATTTGTCATAATTTTTAATTTTAAAATCGTTATTTCCTTTTAATTTCTTCTGTTTTTAATTCCCATAACTTAGGTTTATACTTTCCGTTGGTTGTAATTTCACAAAGCCTTTGCGCTAATTTTGAATTAGCAAGTTTACGTTATCACTCTGCTTCAGTTTTTGTACTTGCAACGTTTTAGATCAACCCAAGTTCATTATTTCAACGAGATAGCCTAACGGCTTATGCTTACGCTATTTTGTAAAACTACCAAGCCCTAAGGGGCAACCAACACTGCATAACAGTAATAACTACCTTAGTTTTTCTTTAATATATTCTTTTAAGTCATCAAGGTCAATCTCTGTAAAGTCTTTATCGTAAAAAACTTTAAAATTAAAATCATCTACATTGGTTTGTACTATTAAAACGTGGTAGTCATTTAATTTATTTTCTAATACTTTTTGTGTGTTTACAAACTCTTCTTCTGTTTGCATCATTGGTGATTCTACTATAAATATTGGTTTTGCCATTTTATTTTAATTTTAAAGTTTATATTCCGTTACTACTGTTATACAAATCCGTTGGTTGTAATTTTGCAAAGCCTTTGCCCGCAATTAGATTTCTTACTCAAATGTTATCACTCTGTTTCAGTTTTTGTACTTGCTTAATCTTAGATCAATCAAAGATCATTATTTCAACGAAGTTGGCTACGCCATAAGCCTGCGCTATTTTGTAAAACTACCAAGCCCTAAGGGGCAACCAACAATGTATATAAAAAATAAACAAATAGGGCGCTTACTCGGGCGGAATAAACGCCAAACTATCTACTTTTTAAAGAACTCCTTTATTAGCCAAATAACTAATAAGTAAAACAAGATTAAGATAGGTATTCCAACAACTATCCATAAAGTGAATTTCATCCACATAATTACTTAGCTTCTAAGATTGGAAGTCCTGCTTCTGTTGGTATATAAATTCTGTCGCCCTTACCTTCTTTTAAAGCAATAACCATTAAATATTTCAAATATTCATTGTTGCCTTTTAAGCTTTCCCCTATAATTTCATTTGCTTTAGCTACACCTTTTGCGCGTTCAATTTCGGCTTGTGCTTCAGCTTTAGCAATTTTAATTTTTGCTTCTGCCTGCAAGGTTGCGCTTTCGTTTTGCGCTTTAGCTTCTTCGATCATTGCTTTTTTAGAACTTTCAGCTTCTAAAAGAATTGCGCGACCTTGGCTTTCTGCGTCTAACTCGTTTTGTTTTCTGTTAAAGTCATAACAAGAAGTTAAACTCAACACTAATACTGTTAATAATAAAAATTTTACATTTTTCATTTTATAAAAATTTAATTTTGTGCCTACTCTATTCAGTTTTCAGCTTCCCTGTGTTTCGTAGTTTGCCGGCTACCGCCGTCACGCCCTATTATTTATTACTTTTTATATACTTATTCGTTCTAAGTCATTTGCATTTCCCAACGCTCAATTAAGATAGTGGGCGTTGCGGTGGGGTACGCAAGCCAACGCTCACAATGCAAACGTCAAAGAACAACGTATAACAGTAATTTGGCTACGTGATTATTTGGTTAGGTTTAGGCTACTTTATTTTTCTTCAATTTGATAAGATAAAACCCTATATGGATGTGTTTTTTTAGATTTCTTTATTGCTTTTTTAGCTGCTATAATGGTTTTAAATTCATCTGCATTTTCTCTTTTCAGAGTTCTGCCAGGATCTCCCGCCCAAGGAGCTAAGTAAAGCTCTTTTTCATTGTTTCCTATTCTAACTATATACATAATTTTGTTTTTTAATCCCAAAAAATAAAGTGGGATGGTTAATGTTTATTTTTAAAATTCTGTTCTTAATCGCCAAACTACGGTTATACAAATCCGTTATATGCAATTGCCAAAAATCCAACAGCTTAAAGATAGAGAGCAATTACGCGTATATCTGGAGCGCAACCAGCCGCCTAATTTTTTGGCAACAGTCTGCTTCGCCATATAACACGTGGTATAGTGCATAGCTTTAGGTTCGTGTTTATTTCAAAGTTTTGTGCTTGTTTGCCCATAATTAAAATATTTTTTACCTCGGTATATTATAAACTCTTTCATTCCAATCCGCAAAAACAAGAGGCTTATCATATTCATTTGGTTTAGACATAACACATCTTTCACATTCCCTCGCACACCATTTATTTAGCCTTTCCGATTTATTAGTAGGTTTAGCTTGTCCGTCTTCGTATGTTCCTGGGTCTATTGGCGCTTCCTTTAGTTCGTTATCAGATAAAAAACAGTAGTCATCTTCATCATCTGTTAGTTGTTCTTTTGGTCGTGAGTTATTTCCCCACGCTTTATTACATTTTTCATCACAACCAATTTTTGCTTTTTGTCCGAAGAAGGTTATAGATTTTTCCATTTATTAAAATATTTTAATTATTAATTCAGTTTTTAATTCAAAGTTTGTGCACTTCAAGGCTACGCACCATACCACTATCCGTTAGCATTGATTAAGCTACAACTGCGCGAATTAAAATTTTATTCTAGGTTTAGGTTTTAGTGGTTTTTCTGCTTTTGTTGAGCAATTTTGGCACACGTCTTCCATTTTTGTACAATTTCCATCTTGAGGATTTATAAGTTTTTCGAGAAATAAAGTTTCGGTACCACATTGATAGCAATACTTTTTATGAAATCTCATCTTGATGATGTATTTGTTCAAATTTGTGATCGCAACGCTTAATCACTTTGTTTAAAGCTTCCAGATCATTAAAGTTTAATCGAATACGATCACCGTTTACTAACTCAATACAAAGCCAACCGTTTTCGATGTAAGATTTTTTTAGGTTGGGTAAATTATTGATGTTTGTTTTTTTTGGCGGCGGTGTTGGAGCTTTATAATCTGAGATTCCTTTTTTGCCTATAAAAGAACTATGAGCCAATCCCACGATGTAACCTAAAATTCCAGAACAAAAGAAGATCCAGCCTATACTTAGAAATTCGCCCATAGCTTAAAAATTTCGTTTTGCGGTTTCTTTATGAATACTTAAATCGAATATTGACTTACCCACCTTTACAGCTTTAGCATTTTTATGGACTAACTCGTAGTAAGTAACTTCATTAATATTGGTGATCTTTCTCACCATTTTGGGCTGAGAACGTTTTATTAAATTATAAATGAGTGGCTGGTATTGCTTGAGTTCTTTTTCAATTTTAGAAACTTCTAGCAGAAATCGCTCTTCTTGTGTTAATCTTTTCCGCTGCGGATTGATTAAATGTTTCTTCTTAAAGATCTTGGCATATTTCTCCGGGATCAGTTTGATGTATTTCCCGTCGAGTAATACTTTTGTACGCTCATTTTGCGTGATAGATAACCGACTCATAGCTGCATATTTTCTTTAAGTTTCTCAAAACGATCGGTGTCGGCTAAAGTTTCACATTTTAAAACTTCGAAACCTCTTAATTTTAATTCTTCAATTAGCAGATGGGTTTCAAAAATGGTTGTGTCTTTTACTTTTTTAGATTCCTCTTCTACAACATCACAATTTTCGAGTGCATAATCTTTAATGGTCTGGTCGTTTAAATGCTCAAGCACTAAATCTTCTAAAAATGGTTGATCTTCTGTAGTGTATTCTTTTTCAGTGGGAATAAATTCTTGTATTTCAGAATCCCAAGAGTTTGTTTTAATGGTAATTTTAGTGATACTCATAGTTCCAGTCTTTTATGTAACAACTTTCCGCAGCTTTGGCATTTATTTGCGAGGACTTCAACGTTCACCGAGCCGCCAATCACTACGAGAGAGGTTTGCTTATGGCTGCAGAAGAGTTGTTTGAGTTTTAAAATCATTTTTATTTTTCTTCCTTATTAAAGTAAACCAGGTAGTAATACATCTGGCGCTCATCGTCCCATCCTTTCTCGATAAACTTTTCGGCACTTTCAGGATTAATAAAGTTGAGCTTGATCTGAATGTTGGTGTCTAGGTTTATGAGGCTTTTCAGCTTTTTTTGTACGGTAGTTACGGCGGTGTTAGAAATGGGGAACTCGGTTAGATCTTCAATTTTGTATTTTGCGCCTTTTTCAGCTTTATAATTGCTGAACTCCGGGACCAACTCGGGGTTTTCGAGTACTTCATTTAAAAATGAATCTTCCTGAAACTCATCGTGCGATGCAAAATGATTCACTGCGCGGTTCATAAACATAATTTCTTGCTGCTTGTCTTCTGCTGGACGCACGACATCTTTGGCAAAATTCTCACAAAACTTCAGGTACTTTTTGGTATGAAAATCGCTGTCTTCCATTTCTTCTACACCTAGAAAATCTTCAATCCAATATTTGGTGTCGTAGCGGTTAGAATCGATAAATAATACACGAGGTTCTTCTTCCAAAGTAATAATCGCACCTTTGTCTAATTTATTCAGGTTAACACCTTCCTTTAAGATGGCATCCAGACGGGTTTCTTTTTGCTCAAACTGAATAAACTCTTGCTTCACTTCACTTTTGAAAATGCCAATAGCAAAAACCTTTTCATTATTGATAAGTATATTTTCAATTTTACAGATATAGAGTTCTCCGGTTTTTATATGCGGATGATTTCCGCAGCTATATAAGTGATATGCAATAGCTTCGTGTATTTTATTTGGTGGTACAAAATCACCTTCATCTTCAAAAATTTGTCTTTTACCAAATAATGATTGAATTGTTGATTCTTCAGAAAATTTATGAAACTGTAAGTCTTTCTCACGAAATGGTTTTAAGAAGAATTCTTTTAACAGTGGTCTAATCTCGTCGTTAAGCTCGTAAGGTTCTTGGCTTAAAAACAATTGCTCGTTGCGAGCGCGGTTGCCTACCTTATGGATGTAAAGGTTCTCTAATTGGGCATTGTACAAATTGATGTTCATAGTAAATAGTATATAATTTAAGCGTTAATAATGTTGTCTAATTCATCTTCGATATCTTCATAAAACGGAGAGAATGAAATTGTTTTCCAGTACTTAATAAATAGAAACGATCTTTGAACTTGAAGGTTCCAGATCGGTCCTTGAAGACCAATTCTGTATTTTGATTTTTTATTTTTCATATTCAAGTTTAGAAAATTACTTTTCTGTTCGTGTTTTTATGGTTGTAAACTCTCTCGATATTAAAGATGTAATCTTTGGTAGATCCTTGCCGATCCATTAACATTGGTGCTTGTTTGATTTTTTCCTTTAAAACATCAAAATCACAAAGCCCTTTTTTCTTAATTTCCTGTGTTGCGGAAATTAAATTTCTATCTTTAAAAAAAACATAACGATCAAATAATGAGTGGTTAAGCTTTAAAAGCTCGATGGTTTCATCATAATAGTTTATTTTAAAATCTCCGGATCTAAATTCTTCACCAATATTTTTGCTTCCTCTTACTTTTCCTGAAGCTAATAACTCTGTTGTGGTAGAAATACCTGTATGAAATTCTTTCATTACTTTGTGAAGCGTTTCATAATCTTCAATACCAAGTTTTTCGTAACATCTTAAAAAATCCATTTGTGTCCATTTATCTTGGCGACTATTTAGTGTTGCTATTTGTTTTAAATCTAACTCTTCACTAATTACATAGTAAACAGGATTTTCTGAAATTACAGAAGCTTCAAAGCGGTGTTGACCATCAATAATATTTAATTTTTCATTTTTTGAATACACTATAATCGGGCATAATGGAAGAAGGTTTAATCCATTTTTTATATCCTGAACTATCTTTTGGATTTTCTTTTTATTCAGGTTTCTATTACCATTAATGTTTTCAAAATCATCGTAGTTTGTTGAACTTTTAATCTGTAAATTTTCCATAGTTATAAATATTAAGCGTTAAAATTTAGTTTTGAATGGATACTCAGCTCTTTTTTATCTGAAGTATTGGGGAGTTTTGAGAATAGCTCCATTTTCATCTGGCCAAGGCGTGAACTATCTAACGGATTTGAAACGTAGTTTTCAAAATTTTGAATTGCATCGAAAACAATGAAAGCACTCGATATTTCAAATTTTATCGTGCTGTGCATCGGCGGATCTCGTCGCATCAACTTTTTTGTTAACTCAAAGTGTTGCAAATTCGCCAAGTTGAGATGGATGTGTTGCTGACTTAAGTTATCGCGATCGGTAATTTCGCTTAGAATGGTGATGTACTTTTCAATAGCCTGGTTAAGCAACAAGATCTTATCTGTCGTTAACTCGGTGAGCGATATTTTTTCAAGTTTTATCATAATTGTACTTTGTGTATGTAGTTAGATCTGTTGCCGGTTAAGTAAAACAGCAGCACGTTTGCCGCTTGGCCATATTCGGGATGTAGTCTTACTTTTTCTTCCATTTTTTTACAAATGGTCATCATATCTTTGCGGTTGTCTTTTAGAAAGTTGTACCAAACCGGGTTGTATTTATTGCCGTTAGCTGCGGTAAGCTTTAAGTTTTCGTGACCGTTTTTTAAGCAAATGATCATTCGTATTTTGCTGCAGTTAGGGCAGTACACTTTTTTACTTCTTCCGCAGGTGCAGTTCTTAGCATTACTCATAAGGGAAGATCAATTGTTGGTTAATACCTTCTCTTACTCGAATTTTATGGTCCTCGACCAATTGCGATAAATGCTGAAAGGTTTCTTTAATCGAAAAGCCCGAAGCCTTCGCCAATTTTACCAAGCTAATGCCACATCGATTTCCAGTCCGTTCGGCATTTTGTTGAATGAGTTTTAATAGTGTTTCCATAATTAAGCGTTATTTTTTATTTACTTTTTAGATTTTCTCGAAGCTCTTTCATTCGTCTTGCCACACATTTCTGACAACAGAGAAACTCACCATTGTAAATTTGAACCGGTTTTTCAAACCTTTCTCCGCAGTTCATACAGTGGTTGATATAAATTTTATCAGGCTTCTGCTGCTTTTCCTTTTTTTCTTCATACTTATCAATTTCTTTAAAACCCCATTTGATGAAGAGAAATCCTAGAAATAAGAGTGCGATTACTTCCATAATTATACATTTTGAATTTTCTCAAACTCCTTTTTAATCAGTTCGTTAAGGTTATCTTGCACCTGCTTGTTGCAGTTAAAATTCACATATTCATACACCTGATCTAAGCTGATGCGGCCAATGAGGTAATCTTTAATTTTATCTTGTGCTTTCTTTACATCGGTTTTTGCTCTCAGGCTTTTTTCTGCCCAAATTTTACGGCGGGAGAAACTTTCTACCTTTTCATCATCGAGCCTAAAGAAGCGATAAGCGTATTCAAAACTGTTATTTTCCTTGAAGGATCGGGCAGGATCAAAATATTTACTAGGGTAGACCGGTTGCCATTCTGGGTGATTCTTTTTCCATTTTTTCACTTCCTTAAGGACCTGGAGACACTTCATCCAACGTTCGAAAGTGTTCGGCTTGCTTAATCTTTGCCCGTTAAAGTTGATAAACTTATCATTCATCCAAAGCTTATAAGCATTTACCCAAGTACCGGGATGGCAATCGAGATCTGAAAAGATGCTCGCAGCATATTTAAAAATATCTTGGATGGCCAGTTCTTTAAAATCGTCGGGATGCAAAGCGCCGTAGTAAGCTTCGTGTCTGGCAATTTGCTCGGCAATCGGTTGGTATTTGTCGTGTTTACCGGCAGAAAGTTCGCGGCCCAGTGTGGCTTTTTCTACTAGATTGCACGCTAAAACCTCGCTGAGCTCGTATTTTTTCGCGGCATTGCCCGAAATTTTTTCGGCATCCTTAAATTTTTTCGGCACCTTGCCTTTGGGTTTTTTGGTAGTATTTTTAGTAGCAATATAATCTGATGGCGCGTTAGCGACATCTCCTTTATCCCTTATCTTATACTTATCTAACAGATTCTTTCTACTAGATACATTGTTATGTTGAACTTTGTTGGTTCTCTCTTGGGTAACTGCCTGATTTTCAGTAGTACGATTTTTCGAACTTCCGTTGTCAGTAACGACTAGAATTTCAGCATTGAAAGCAATTTTAATGGCTCTGTTGGCTCCGCGAAATTGATAACCTACTAACACGCCACATTCTTCTAAACGTTCTCTATGGTGTCTTATCGTCTCTACAGTAACGGGTAAATTTCGGCATCCGTTACGTTCAGCTTCGACGATCTTGTTCGGGTATAGATCCATCTTGGGTAAATCACCCAAAACTTCAACGCCAAGTTTTTTGCGCACTTGCTTGCGCTTAAAAAGCTGCATGTTGTATTGGTGTAGAAAAGCGAGAAAGTATTTCTCGGTGTCGGGTTTTACTTCCTGGCGTAAATTACGCTTGCGAAGTTGCGGGCCGTGTTTGGAGTTGTATTTCTCGACTGCTTCATTAAAAGCTTCCGGGGCGAGGTGTTTGTGTTGTTCTTTCCAGACTTGTTCTTGTATTTTTTGTTCGAGTGGAATGGAAGCCTGGCGACGGTGCCGGATCACTTCTTTGTTAAACTTGCGCACTTCAGCATTCTCGATCCAAACCTGCATATTGTACTTTTTAATATGTTGGTTGTAATTGGCGAGCGTGGCCTTAAAATCTTGATTAGTAAGAATAGGGAAGATAAACTGTTGGCTTTCGCTCCGGTTTTCTTCTGAAGTGGTTGCGGGTTGTTTTTGCAAACCGTTAAGCTGCAAAATACTATTGGTAATACTACCAAGGGATCTAGGCGTGCTCATATCAATGAATTATTAATACGTTTCTAGAATTTTCAGTCTCGTCTTTTTCAATGATGAGCCTTTCTTCTATAAATGCATTTTCCGCATAGATAATTTCAAAGCTTCCAGATCTGTCCGGAATGAAAACATCTAAGTTTTCATCTACTTTTTCAAAAAACTTTTTCAACTCTTTTACCTTCATAACTCTTCATTTTAGATTATAAAATCCCTTACCCGCTAATGCGGGGTAAATTTTTAATATGGTTAATCGGGCGGGGAGTTATTTTTACTCGATTCGCCCGATTATCGGCGTTTTGCCTCTGGGTGTGAAACAATCAGGGAACGATCCTGAAATTAAATGCGCCAACCGCTGTTCCTTTTACTTTCCGTGCATAATCTCTGCGATAAGTTGCTCTTTGTTATCGGGGTGCCAAATGGCAGGCATATCATCGTAGATCGTTTTCTTTTTCTTTTTTGGTTTTGGTTGTACGAGTTCTTGTAATCGCTGCAATAGCACTTCTTGCTCCTTCTTAGGTAAAGAAGAAACAATCGGCATCACGCTATTTGCAGTGAGTTGACTCATTACTGTGCTAGTTTAAGTTTAGGTTGATTAATTTGATGCAGATCGAACTGGATCTCGTTGGCGATCACACAAAATTTTCTACCTGTTTTTTCCATCTCTTTAAAAAAAGTACTACCTAATGGTGCCACTAAAGTTTCTACACAAATTTTATCTTCGGTTACTCGAAGTTCATCTTCCAGAAAATCGCACCGCAGTAAAAATTCTATTAATTGATAATCTTTCATTACAAAGGTTTTATAGTTAGGTATTTTAAAAAAGGACGCGCATTTCTTGGGTATAAAGCTTTAACTGTCGCTTATAGATCTGCTGCAGTTCTTCCTTCTGTTGTGGGGTAACATTATAAAGTTTATCTAGCCTTGTGAGGTTAGCTTTTAAGCGGGCAATTGCCGTTTTATAGAATATGCGGTCCTTCTTTACTTTCATTAGTTTATTACATTTGCGCGCATCGCACACATTAATAATCCGGTTTTGCTAAACACGTTCGCTTTTCTAAAAAATGAACGCTTATGTTGGTTAAAGGTTGAAACGGCAACACCAAGCTCCATCGCTACTACTTCATCTTTATAGTCTTCTGCAAATAAGTCTAGCATTTTCAATTCTCTAGGCTTTAAGGGGCTGCCGTTAAGTTTTATCGTTTTAAAGTTGAGTGAAACGCAATCTGTAGAATGCCGGTAGTTTTCCGGTTCTTGCAGATCACCGTTAATTATGTCTGGCGTATCGTCGAGGCCACCGTACATAAAATACGTGTATAATTCTACTCGTCTGGTAAAAGAGAGGGGTTGGTGGTTATGTTGTAAAGCATTAATATGCTTTTGTGCTTCTTTGTTGGAGTTGAAGGCATTGGCAAGCAACGTAAAGTCTTTTTTATCGAGTTCTTTAAACTCGTGTGTTTTGCCGTTTTGTATAAATTGTACCTCCATCGTTTCTGGGCGACCAAAAAATTCTATTCTGGTGTCGTTTTGTAGCAACCCCGCAATTAGGTGTTGCACTTGTTGGTTGTTTGTTGTAAGTTTGTCCATAAGATGTTTTATTGATTCGTTCATTAAAATATTAAGCGTTAAGTCCTGAAGGGAGTTCCAGTCCAACTTCAGGACTTTTTTTTGTGCTGTTATCTCCAACAGCGATGAGCAGGGTTTGCTCGAGTAACCTACGGTTCATTAAATATGTGGTGAGAAACATTATTTTTATTTTTTGGTGTCGTATCGCGAAATGCCATAATGCCTAAAGCTATGATCACTACTAAAACGAACCATAAAAAACGGTTGCCGGCGCGATACGCTGCTTTTTCTGCCTTGAGCTCGCGAGCGCGGTCTAAGGCTTTTTGGTGTTTAACTTGCTTCTTGTACATTGGTAAGGTTTTTAGCTTTATCGAATAATGAATTTCGCGCTTGGCTTTGGCGAGTTTTACGCTCTACCAATTCTGAGATAAATGCCCAGATTCCTTTTTCTACTTTCTCGTGTCGAACTTTACCGTGAAATACATTTGAGATAAATGGCTGAGAAAACGGGTTTTTCCATTGGTTTAAATAACCATGCTCAGTGAGATAATTTCTAATCTTGGTAATATGCTGTGCACCAATTAGATCGATATACACTTTTTTTTGCTCCTCCGACATCATAGTATTCTGCTATTGCTCAAACAAATACAATATTATATATTTGCTAGTAGTTAATTAATTGCTTGTTAAGGCAAATATAAAACAATGTTGCAGAATATTGCAAGTAAAATTGCAAAAAACTGCTATAAATATTTGCAATATTTTGCTTTATGCTGAAAATCAAAGAGATAAGAGAGAATAAGAATATATCACAAGATAAGCTTGTTGAACTTACTGGAATTCCTAAACGAACCTACGTAAATTACGAAAATGGGAAATCCGATATACCATTCTCAAAGTTGCAGAATATTGCAAGTGCTTTGAATGTAAGAGTACAGGATTTTATTGAGGAGAAAAAAGTGGATAAAGTAAATGAAACTCCTCCACCTTATGAAGATGAAGTAAATCTCTTGAGTTTAAAAAAAGACCTTAAAACAATTTATCAAGGTTTGACCACTAATTTTAATACCATTAGTGAAGGTGTGTTTCACGTTCTGCAGGACACACAAGAAATAAAAAGATTTATTGGTGAGCTAGACCCCAAAGCCATTAATAATGCAAGTGAAGGATTGAATAAATTTTTAGAAGAACATAAATAATGGGGTATGGAAACTAACCAAGATTTAAATTACCGCGCTTTTACAGGTAAGGCCGAATATGACAAAGCCATCAATTCATTAAAAGGAATCCTTCACGGAATCCGGCTTGATGATGAAATAAATTTTAAAGAGTTACAGGAACTTGATCGATGGGCAGAAATTCATTCTGAATTGGTTCATCAAAATCCATTTTATGAATTTATCCAGACAATTAGAACATCTATACGTGATGAAGAAATTCCTGTTAGAGAAGCAATCGAAGATTTATATTGGTTAACTCAGAAATACGATAAAGAAAACGTGTTTTATGATACTGTATCATCAGATCTACAGATATTGCAGGGAATTTGTCATGGTATTTTAGCAGACGGTATTATTAAAGACAAAGAAGTTACAGAATTGCAAAAATGGCTAGATAATAATCTGCATTTATCTAGTTATTACCCTTATGATGAACTTCGAACTGTCTTAAGTAAAATTCTTGCAGATGGAATTGTCGATGAAGAAGAGAAAATTTTACTGAAAGCTTATTTTAATCAGTTTGTTCAACTTACCGATAAAGAATTAACCACTAAAATAAAGGATGAAGTCAAAGCCACTAAAATTTCAGGACTATGTGCATTAGATCCTGAAATAAGTTTTGAAAATAATCTATTCTGTATTACAGGAAAGCTACAACGGGAAACCAGAAAAGTACTTTCTGAAAAAATTGTCGAGCTTGGCGGCACCTTTAAAAATGGTATTACAAAATCTACCAATTACTTAGTGGTTGGTGACAACGGTAATCCCGCCTGGGCATTTGCCTGTTATGGTAGAAAAGTTGAGGAAGCTTTAAAAATGAGAAGGGATGGTGCGAATATCACCATCGTACATGAGCTTGATTTGTGGGATTATATTGATGAAATGAATAGTTAATTATGAAGGGTCTTTATATAGTATTGTTTCTATTACCAAGTTTTTGTTTTGCGCAGTTAACCTATAATTCTGATCGTACTTTCTCCTACGAAGAAGTTGTCGAGATCGATAGTCTTTCAAAAAATGAAATTCATCAAAAGGTAATGAGTTGGTTTCAGAAAAAATATAATAGCACCAATTCTGAAGTTAGAATAAACTCACCCGAAGAAATACTTTTCAATTTAGTGGAGTCCATAGATTATAAAGTAAACGGTGTGCCTTATCCCGCAACTGTCGATTTCACCATGAATATTAAACTGAAAGATGGTAAATATAAATTGACAATAGAAGATTTATATAGCAACATCAATGACTTTAGAAGAAAAGTTAGTGATCAACAAATGACTTTTGAAGAATATAAAATTTTCTATAAATCTCAAATTGAAGAAATGGAAGGCTACACGAAAGAAGCTGCTTTAAAAATGCTGAAAAACGATAAGCAAATGATAACTGTTTACAATGTAGCTATGAAATCTAATAAAGATATTTTCGAGAATAGTAAGGCAACAATTATAGAGACAGTAAATAGCTTGAAAGAAAACCTTGAAGGCTCAGATGAAGATTGGTAACTAATCCTCTGTAAAGGCTTTTTCTAATTGGATTTGTTCCTGTTTTGTGTATAAATGTTTGTTTTCTAAGTAGATGAGATAAGCCTGTAATTTTTCTTGACTTGACAAGCCTGACGGTACTTTAAATGTGGTGAGAACATCTAAAATAGTAAATATTTATTCGTTTTTACCTTGGATATAGAAACGGACATAGAAATTTTTAAGAATTACAATTTTGATAAAATAAGTATAACTGAAAATCAATAGGTTAGGGGTTAAAAAAGTATAGGTGCAGAACTTAAAATCCAATGAACATTAGTTCGTACGGGTTCAAGTCCCGTCCCGAGTACCAAGCGCAAAACCCCTGTTTTTACAGGGGTTTTCGTGTTTTTAGCCTCGACTTTTTCAATATGAAAAAAGACGAGAACACAACAAATGAGCATAGAAACGGCCATAGATTTTTTGAGTTTTCTATGAATAAAAAACGCTATTCTAATCCGAAAATTTATATTCCTCGTAAGAATGGAAGGCCGTCGGTAAGTGCAAAAAGTAGATGGCACGTTTATTTTTATTGGCGAACCGAAAAAGATGGTCCGCTAGATAAATTATTTACCTTTAGAAAAGACATCAACCGATTAAAAACTCCTGCAGAAAGAAATGCTGCAGCAAAGTCTCTTCAATCAGCCTTACAAGTTGCGCTTGATCGTGGTTGGAATCCGTTAACCAATACGACCATCGATGAAAGGAATTCTCGCGATTCGATGTTATTGAAAGAAGCACTCGAATTTTCTTATAAAATATTAGAACGCACCAAATCGACTGCTACGCTAAACGGTTATAATTTTCATCTGAACAAATTTTTAGAGTGGGCAAAGATTAACGGTTATATTGGGATGGACGTGCGAAAATTTGGAGTAGATGAGTTTTACCAATTTTTCGATTACTTAAGGTTTGAATATGTAAACCCGAAAACCGGAGACAGTTTAAGCGGTACTTCTATCAATAACACCAAACGATCGCTTTCATCTTTATTCGGGACCTTAAAGAAAGAACGCATCATCGCTGAAAACTTTGTAAAAGACATTCCGAAGGTTGACCAGGAACCTGTCAACAATAAAGCGTTTACTTTAAAGGAACTGGAGCAGATCAAAAAAGCGGTACTTAAAGAAGATCCTTACCTGATCCATATCATTCGGTTTATGATGTACCCATTACTTCGCGTTAGAGAAATTTGCCGTTTGCAAGTGAAAGATATTGATGCCGAACTTTCGATGTTGAAGGTAAAAACCAAAACCGAAGTTTTGAGTTACCGCAGGATCATTAAAAAGCTTGAACCTTCTATTAAAGAACTTAAGCTTGAAAATGAACCGCCAAATTTTCATGTTTTCACGAATCTAGATCAACCCAAAGATTGGAGCGATGCGACTTTAAAAAGTAGAACCGATCATTTTGGGAAACGCTTTAAGAAGATTAAAGACAAACTTGGCTTCGGGCGAGAATATGGATTGTATTCTTTTCGGCATACCGCAATATTAGACCTTTACAATTCTAAAGTTGATGCAGGATTGCCGGAGCAACAAATACTATTTGAGTTAATGCCCATCACCGGGCATAAATCTGTCGCCGGGATTAAAAATTATTTGCGCCATCATAAAAAATCGATCCCTGCAGATCATTCAGATATTTATACGATTGATATTTAAAAAGTCTCACTTTCGATATCGACTTTCATTCGAGTTTCTGAAATAAACTTCTTATCGAGTTTTCTAAAGATGTGGAGCTCGTTGTATTTTTTGCTGTATTCATCTGTAAAAATTTCTTCAAAAACAGAACATTCAAAAACCTCTTTTAAGGTTTTGGAATGTACTCGAAAATAAAGCCATTGGCTCCAAAAGTTATCTTTTACGTTTTGCAAGCTTAATAAATTAGCAATTTCAGGTTTGCAAGTTGGTCGAAGTCCAGATAAGCCATCAAATAAACAGAAATCAATTTTTGCAGCATCTTCCGGGGCGACTGCAGTAATAATATTTTTATTGCTTTCTACCAATGCCGGTTGCAAATCCATATCGATCGTGATCGTTTCGCTTTTTCCCTGTTCAAGTTCAGAATATACCTGGCCATCGATACCGTAATACACCGTTTCATCATTTTTATAGGTAAGTTTATAAAAGCGCGTGCGATTACTTTTCCATCGAGGGTTTGGGATCTGCAAATGCTCGTGATCTTTACGAGGTTTATTGAAAAGTGTATTTTCAACAAAATCTATTTTCACCAATCGATCTTGGTGTTTTATATCGAGATTGAGCCAGTTCTTTAATTCATTCACAAACTCTCCAAATTTCATATCCGGCATAAAATCGGCTAAAGAAAAAACATTCGGGAATACATTTAACTGACCTCCGGAAAATGAAAACTCAAAATTGTTATAAGAAGAAATATCGGTTTGTTGATATCGCAGACGCATTCTAATAATGATCGGGTCGTAATTATCGCCATTTTCTACATTCACCGTTATTTTCTCTTCAATCTGTACGCGCGTATCGTTAGAAGCGTAACTTCTAATCACGGTTTCATCTTGCGAAAGCGCATCTTGGCGAATCACTTGTAAGAAGAAAAGTTCAGCAATACCGGGAGGCATATTCACATTAAGATTTACATTGTAACTTCCTACGGTGGTCGGGGTGAACGATGTTTCGTAAATATTATACAATAAGCCACCAATGCTTTGCGCAGATGTACGTTGGTTAAACGATATTTGTTGGTTTTCGCTTGCATCAAATCTTTCCAGGTAATTACCGGGAATGTAAAGTGCCTTTTTAAAATCGGGATGCGTGAAAATTTCGCCAATCGCTTGTTTGCCGGCTTGTGAAAAGCCAAACTTTAAAATTTCTAATAAATACGGGAACGGCGCCATTACATTACGATTTACATAAACATCTTCTAAATCGCCATCATCGTTTTCTTCTTGAATTACTTCGTTGGTTAAAAAATTACCACCTTCATAATTATTTACAAAACCCAAGTAGCGATCATAATCATTACCGTCTGGTAATTCCGGATGATAAACCATCGGGAAGTTAAACCCGGTTTGTGGCCAAGCTTGTGAGATCGTAGTTTTAGCCAATTGTGTAAGATTCTGTGTGATAATTGTGGGCCAACCTAAATCTTTTAGAGGCGTTTCATAGATCGGTAAAATATCGCTGCCGTATCTTAAATTAAATTCGACCACCGTATTTTCATATTCTTCAACGTATAAAACGGCTTCAAAATGTCTGTTTTGAAGAAGAAGGCGACCTTCAATCTTTACTTGCTTATCGATCACATTATCTAATGTAACCAGATCGAGCTTTTCTTTTAACTCATCGTCAAGCTTTGCCGAAAAGGGCAACGAATAGCTTTGATGAATATTATCGGTAAACAAGGAGTTTTCTTCCTTTAAAGAAACTCCGTAAGCGCTAAGATCAAGTTGAAATAATTTAGTCTGAAATACAATCATCGGGTAGCAGCATCAAATTTTAAATCATACTCTTTTATAAATCTTCGGCTTTCAAAAGTTGAAATACCTCTAAAGTTTTTGATCACTTCATAACGTTGGTTACCAAGTTGGATCCAGATTTTCTTGGCACGAATAATACTTGCCAAGTGATTTACTTCTTCGTCG
>Ga0207919_100001_pt1 | contig 186836 bp, 200 predicted proteins | sample DeeseametaMP0262_FD_184216 | JGI IMG/M metagenome (GOLD analysis project Ga0207919, IMG submission 184216) | Marine microbial communities from the Deep Atlantic Ocean - MP0262 (SPAdes) | ecosystem: Environmental > Aquatic > Marine > Oceanic | place: South Atlantic Ocean | collected 2011-01-01 | reverse complement strand
GAGGCCTATACAGTACTTGACGTAAATGCAGTTAGTACTATTGCTAACCGTCTCTCACTGTCTACTGATGGTACATTAACTGTTGTGGATGACATCACCATTAACTTTGTTTTACATCAATAAACGGCATAAGCTAACCACCCGGCCTCACGGCTAGGTGGTTAGGCTTTTATGCGCCTAGGTTACATTGTATTCATACTGCTCTTTAACACGTAGGAGTTCACCGTAAAGTTTACCTTCAAACGTAGTCTGAGCCGCAGCAAAACGACCTAATGACTGAATTATGATAGCACAGGCTGAAATGATCTGCGTATTAAAACGACTTCGATTCCTGAAGTATTCTAAATAGACATTAACAGACTGTTGAACACGTGAACGCAGCTCAGGATCCCAGCCCCGTTCTACTAATTCAAACGTATTCTTTTTAATACCATTAATCCCACGGTCCAGTTTCTTCACCTGCTTTTCAAAATCACCAAACACCTCAAGTTGTTCAAGGTCATAACGACTTCTTACCATTCGTTTAAGAATAGCAAGCTGGCTCGCATCACCTTCGTAACGGACCTCATCCTCGTCTTTAAGTGTTTGAAGTAGTGTCCCTAGACCATGACCCATGAGGTTATGTAAATCCTCTGACAAGTCATTAACCCCAACTACTTTTGCAATACGATAGATGTCATGGAAGTGTTCACGCTCTTCTTCATTGCGTAGCCATGATACCAATGCCTGTAGAGTTTTATCTTCTGGGGATTCATTAAACGCATTAACCGCCCCCACAAATTCTTCATAACGCGCATTAGTAGATTTAGCATCTTGTACGGCCGCCATGATGTTGTGTTGTAGTTCGCCGGGCGTTAGGTTATTTTCAAAGACTTTAACAACCAGCGGCGATAGTGCTTCTTGGATAATGTCGTAGTGTAAGGTGAGTTTATAATCCCCATCCTCAAACTCAACTTTATCATTCAGCACATAGCTGCCGTCTTCTGGGTTATAGTCCTTAATAGCCTCTCCATCTAACTTACTACCAAGATCATTACTCTTGGCTTCAGTCTCTTTAGCCTTCTTCTGACCACGGACCACAGAAGCTAGTTTATTAAATAAACCGCTAATGACATCAATGATGGATTTGTAAAGTTTAACGATAAACTCAATGACGGCCTTAGAGGCTTTACCTAATGCCTTTATAACGGCCTGTACGGCGCTCTCAGCGGCGATCGACAAGTTAGTAGGCGTTGGGTCGATAGTAAAGCTTTCTTTCGGGTAACGCTCTGGTAGGGCTTCTGTGTCAATTGACTCAATCATAATAGCTATTTCTTGGGACGCACCCTCGCTATTAAGACGTTGAGTAATCTCTTTAAGTAAGCAGATACCCTCGACGGCGTGCTGAATTAACGCATTAGCACTTCTTTCCTGCTCTAAAATAGCAGGATCATCAAATGGGATCAACATGAGATTACTCCGGTTGGGTAAATTGTACTAACGTACCGCAAAGCTGGTTACAGAACCCACTCCATTTTTCAGAGTATTCGGCGTCACTAAACTTCTTCGCCTGACAAAGACCCATCAATCCCTCTAACGACAATGACGATGGATTAAAGAGTAGGTTATAACGCATTGTCCAAATTTTAAAGGCCAGGTCAGCCGTTGTTTCAACATCGATAACAAACTGCTCATTAATAGATGAAAGAAACTCATCCATTGTACCCTTATGCATTTCAATAAAATAAGAGCGAGGATTATGCACTTCACTGGTTGGGAGATCTAACTCATAGCCTACATAACGCGCAATACCCAAGCACATTACTGCCTGACGGTCCTGAGGTTTGATGCTACAGCGGTTAAACAGTTGATTGAACTCACCAACTAATTGGGCCGTTTTCTTTAACTTCTTCATGATTCATTATTCCTTACGCAGTCGCGTGTTTTAATTCTGCTGATTTAACAAAGAGATCGTTAGCGAGCATAGACTCTAAGTCTTGCTGGAACACTTTAGATTTAGCTGCTTTGCGTTTACTTGGGATGAGGTGGTTAAGTACAAGTAACGATAAAGAAACATGCTCGTTAACAGACTCGACCATCTTATCTAGCTGGTTAATTTCTGAAATGAGTTGTTTTTCCTGTTCGCCAGTAATCTCTTTTCGTTTTAAACCATCGACTAATTGATGGCGTAAACGCTTATACCGATCAGGAAGCTCATCGTATTCAGCGACCCCTAAGATACCCGATAGTAGTTTAATAGTGATGACACCTACTACAATTCCAGCAGCAATAGGAGTAAAGACGGCAGCAGTAAACAAAGATGACCAAATGGCTACTTTAATAGCAGCAAAGGTGAGCGTTGACCGGTGAGCCGCATCACCATACATGCGGGTGACTTTATCCAAACCAGTTGCCAGAGGTAACGCTAGACCGTGTCTAGCAGCAAACTGGTCGGCGAGTGATTCAGCACCCGTCGTATCATAGGCACTAAACCCTAACTCACTACGTTGAGCGTCATCAATCTGTTTAAATAACATCACACTAACTGCTTTTATATCAGCAATGTCGGCGATATCATCTAAATCACCCAATGGTATACCAGATGTCTTTTCGGTATCTTTAAGGATAGTGATCTTTGATTTTCTATCCTTAGCTTCCATTAACTGTTCAAGGGTGCCACGTAGAATGTAGTTTGTAGTAGCAGTACGTGACAGCATCTCAAAATACGTAAAGACATGCCCTACTTCATGCAAGATAACCGCCGCTATCTCTTCTGGTGTAAAGGTAACCAAGGGATGGTAGAAATATTCTTTACCAATATAAAGCGTTTGGGTGGTTTCACTAAAGACACCATCAACCTTACCTTTATTAAGATCGATACTCCCTTCAATCGGCTTATTAGCCTCTTTGACTAACGCTTCGCCTTGTTTTGTCATCCAGGGACCACGACGCCAGGCATTAACGATAGGGTTGTTTGCTGACAGTGAGGGTAGTTCTACAAACATACCCATACCCTCCACAAGCTCAAGCTTAAGTGAGACGCCAGTGTGTGTTTTAATAACATCAGATAACGTAGGTAATGCTTCCTGAATAACGTTTGATTCTTTCTTACCGATGAGAACACCGATTCGCTGAACCAACGCTGCCTTTAACACACCGTTAAACTGATGATCAATTGCCTCGTTAGAGGCAGTAAAATAATGGGGTAAGCGGTTCATTGTTATTTACTCTCTAGTAATGTACTTTCATCAAGATTAGATTCGTACCGCGAGGCCGATTCTTCAACGTACTTTATAATGGCGCGACAAGTTTTAATAGTGTAGCGAACAGTATTTAATGTCAATCCCTCGCTTAGTTGGTAAACTTCTTGACTCATGTTAGATATAACTTTAAAAACACTACGCGCCTCAGCGGCCTGATCCCTATCTTCGACCTTGCTATAGATAGTATCAGACAACTTATCTACCTGATCAAACATCGCTTCTGATGATTTTAATGAACGCTTGGTATAATAATCGTTAAAATAAATAACATCATCTAACTTTGAAGATACAAAGGTACATAAATCTACCATATCGCCATAGCTAAGTACCGGTAGTTTGTTTTCTGTCAATTTAATACTGGGATTGATTAAAGATAAACTACCCAAGCGCGCTGTGAGGTTGAGATGGGCTGATTTAACTTTAATGTGTTCATGTTTTCCAATTAACTTACTGGACAACACATAAATTGCCTTATTGCCCGGCAATGTTTCTGTTGAATGAACCTGGCTAGCTTTAAGTGTAAATTCAAAAATATCCGAAACTACCACCCTTGGAAATATAACTTGGATAATCCCCTCTTTTAAAGGCAGTTTCTTTTTAGATAGAACAATACCACCTAAAACGCTATCTACCTTTTCTTTAACTGTAACTGCGTCTTTAAAAACTGAAATAGTCTTAATATCAGTAGGGTCAACTTTAGCCATTCCCGTCAACATGGAAGTAACGGCTTCAACGTTACCGACCATTTGTTTACTAAATAAAGGCGTCACGAGGGATAGTCTGTCTTTAATCAATAGTGGACTTACCTCACCTTCCACATCTAACGCCGCCGATATCAACGGGGCTGTTATGGGTGTTTTGTCTTTAGATTCTGTAGATACCGTAGTTAACCTTTCACTTAACGCATCAACGCGGGTTTTGAATTTCTCAGTACCATCAAGCAGTGTCTTTAACCAAATTTTAACCTGGCGAATACCTTTACGAATAGCGTTGTAAATTGTTCTCCATATACGACGAATGGTCTCTACAATATCTTCAACCACATCCTTGGCCTCTAAGCCAACTTCACCGGCTATGGAATCTACACATGCTTTTGTTAAACTGTCGTTTATGTCAAGTGGTTGCTGTTTTTCAATAGCTTCAAGGCCATCGGCTATGCGTATAAGATCTTCAACATCATCATTACACTGTTCAATGGCGATGAATTCACACTCGGCTTTATTGAACATTGTTTCGACACCGGTAGAATGGGTAGTGTCCAACGTCTGTTTATTAAAACTGGAGGTTTGCGGCGTTTGCTCACCTAGTCTGTTTTTAATCGACTGTCTCATGTGAATCCTATATTTTATTAATAACACGTCATAGAAATAGTATAGCCGTGTTAATTAAGGAGCCCACCGTGACAGTTAATCCAGAGGATATTGCCGGTCTTGAATGTATCCATGCTAACTATTTTGTTAACCAATATACTAAGAAAGATGATCTAGTTTTAGTTAAAGAAAGAGTTCACTTTAAAGACGGAACGACCCGTTCGCGCCTAGTCCCTAAAATAAATGTTAAGAAATCATTCTATATCACACGTGAAGGTCATCAGACACACCATGAGAAAAAAGAATGGGAAGACCGTAAGAAAGTCCAGCGTTACGAGTCGACGCAGGTATTATTGGCGGATAACCTTGCACGTGCATTAGGTATGACACCTGGATTTATGCGTCTAGGTATGTTGAATCGTAGTCCTTATGTTTATGGTACAGATATAATGCCAACGGTATTGGTCAAACATAAATACATGAGAGACTATCCAGAATATAACGATGCGCGTTATGATGCCAATAATGCGGTACTCGATTTAGAGACAAATACCGTTTTCGAGCACTTACACCCTGACGATAAAGCAGTATGTAAACGTTACGATGAACGTATTGGACAATCCCAAGCTCGTATGGATCATCTTCGTCAACAGGCAGAAGAGGCAGCCAAAGATCCAAAGGGTGCTAAAGATGTTAAGCGCATTAACGAACAGTTAAAGTTAGAACGTGAAGAGATCGTTAGCTTACAGAAAGAACGCAAGCCATACGAACAGCCAATTATCTCTGGTTCATTAACCATGAAAGATAAGGTGTTTATTGCTGTCACTAAGCGTTTTGCTGCGCGCATACAGGGTAAGGCAGTGCCTATCGTTGAAGGGTTATTTGAACTTTATCTTGAAAAATACAAGAAAGAGAGAAACATCAACCTTGAAGTTGAAATTGTAGAAAATGACTTTGAGGTAACCCGTGCTCTATTAAAGCGTGCACACCAATGGCAACCTGACTTTATCCTTATCTGGAACATGAACTTTGATGTGCCTAAAATGATAGAGTCGTGTAAACGTCATGGCGAAGACCCTGCTGAGGTTTTTAGCGACCCTCGTATTCCTCCAGAGTATAAATACTTTAGGTATAAGGAAGGACAGCTACAGAAAACCAAGGCTGATGGTAAAACCTACTCTCAACACGTTGCTGACCTTTGGCATACGGTCATCGCCCCGGCTGGCTTCTACTTCATCGATTCAATGTGTTTGTATAAAAAGCTTCGTGTCACTGAAGCTCAACAGCCCTCTTATAGTTTAGATGCTATACTAAATAGACACCTTAACTTATCTAAGTTAAAGTTTGAAGAGGCTGATGGTTTTAAGGGGTTAGAGTGGCATCAGTTCATGCAAACGCACTATCCTGCTGAATATTTAATCTATAACTCCTTTGACTGTATTGCAGTTGAATTACTAGATGAGGATCAAACGGATATTAAAAAGATGAGGATATTGTTAGGCCATTCTGATCTAGCAAAGTTCCCTTCTACTCCTCGACGTCTGGCTGATGACTTACATTTTGTTTGTGAGGAGGAAGAAGGGTTGGTAATGGGATCAACCAGTGATGAGATGGTAGCTGAGATCGATGCGCTGCTACCCTCACTACAAGGGTGGATAACGACTCTACCCAGTCATCTGATCCACAAGCGTGGATTAAACCTAATCGAGGAAGATCCCACTATAGAAACTGGACTATCTGTTGCAGTATCTGATTTGGATGTAGCGGCAGGTTATCCAAACATAGGGATTATCACTAATGCTTCTCGTGAAACGACTATATTGGAGTTTTGTAAGATATTAGGTAAAAGTGATGATGTTTATCGGCGGGTAGCTATTAACATGACCGCCGCACAAACTAATGCAGTAGAGGTGTGTCGAGAGATGCTATCGATGCCAAGTATGAATGAACTTCTTTTTGAGTTTACAAAAGAGAAAGGAATAGATCATCCAATACATTCTTAATTAAAAAAAAAAGACGTCATAAGCCATCCTACCTGATAAAAGGTAGGATGGTATTTATGCTGTTTAACTTAACTTTACTTCACTATTTGGACATAGGCTAATGGTTTTTATAATTGCTTCACAGGCCATTGATTCACTAATGCCGTCATCAGCATATTGGGCTATACGGTCGATAAGTTGCTGCTCGATATTTGCCATCAGTAACACCCGTTCTTCAACACTACCTGACATCAACCCGATTTCGATTAACCCACGTTTAAGAGTATGACTGTGGTTATCAAAAAAGCTTTTTGCTAAAGCGCTATAGGGGAAACCGCTGACTTCAAATAGGTAACGTAGTCCATCCAGTCGCGTAGACACCATGGAGTGTACCTCGCCTTGAGCGATTAGCGCAGCTCCTATCTTATATTTTACCCAATAGTTATTGTGAAAAGTTTTTAAAAGGCTTAGTTTATCGTTCATTATTTATACTCTTTATGTTATATTAGCGCAATTCAATAAGGGCATTGAATCATAATAGTAATATAGGGGTATAATTATTTACTTTAGCATGGCGGCATAAAACCACTACCCGCCCTGGAGAACGGGTGGTGGAGTCGTGGCTGTTGCACCACTTACAGTGTTAATTAACCCCCAAAGAAGGAAATCAACTTCTGTTCTTTTTCACCGTTACGCAGAGTACCGGCTACTGACTCAATGTCAACTTGCTTAAGTGCCTGTTGGCGTTGTGCTGGATCACAAACGGTAATGAAGAGATTCAACAAACGTTCAAAAGACTTACGGTCAGCAGTAGACATCTTAACCTGATCAATGAAGCGATAGAGGCGTTTTTCGTGGAATGCGCCGTCCCGGTTTTCATTGATAATAGCCAACACTTCTTTAAAGACGGTATAGAACTCTTTACCTTCGAGATTAAAGATGCGTTGAATGGCACGATGTAGCAATAGTTGCTGTGAGGCACCGCGCGCAGCATCCATTGGACGACCTTTATTCATCGCCTCAGCATAATCGCGTACCTGAGAGATAATGGTCCCGCCAATAACGCTAACATCAAGGTCCTTAGCCACTTCTTCTTTAGGGGCTTCAGGCTCAGTAACCGGTGTCTCTGGTACTTCAGGCGCTACAGCGTTAACTTCAGGCACTTCAGCTTCAGTTTCAACTTGCTTTTCGGCGCTGGCTTCTGGCTTTTCTACCGGCTTATCCTCGGCTTTAGGAGCTGGCGCTGGGTTTGATTTTCGGTTACCACGTTTACTACGAGATGATGTACGTTTGGTGGGTTGAGCTTTTTCCACCGATTCACCTTGGCTATCCGTGGATTCTGGGTTTTGATTTTCTTCAGACATATCTGCTACCTTTTGTTAATAAATGAATCAATGGGGTATACATAGAATAAATGCACAGGCGTTAATCTTTAGGCATTATGACATTTAACTCTCTTGCAAACCCACCGATCTTTTGAACATAGTCGATGGTTTCTTTTGAATGATCACCCGTTATTAGAGGTAAGCATTCGATGATCTCATCATAACCACTAGGGTTATTACATTTCTTCTGGGCATTCAACACATGACCACAGCCTGCATTGTAACAGGCTTGCGCTAACTGGATACGATCGAGTTGGGGTCTTGGTGAAGTCCAGAAATTATAACGGGTATTCATATACCACGCTGCTGCATCAATATTGGTTCTTGCATCCCACACATCTCTATCCTCACGGACAAAGATAGGAACACCCTCCCAGGTCCCTGGCATAAACTGACACACCCCAGCTGCACCTACCGGACTAACCGCTTTAGGGTTGAACCGACTTTCCTGCCAGCACTGCGCCTTTAGCCACTTCCAATCAATATACGGCATCTGCCAACTCATCGCTGCTTTAAAATAGATGTCATATTTAATAGACTGGAGACCTGATAGTTTACGTGCATCTGTAATCTGATAGGTATTCTCTTCTATCTCATCTTTCTTAACAACGATAGGTGAGTCTCTAATCGGTTCGGGGGGTGGGATAACTTCAACAGGTGAGGTGTTAACCTCCTCTTCTACTTGCCCTGTAGAGGTATCGGCCGATGAGGGTTTGTCGTTATCGTTACCACACGCAGGCAATAATAGAAACAGTATAAGTAATAGATAACGCATCATCTCTCCTACACTAGAGCAAAACAACCTAGTAGCATAATGGCAAACGCAATCATGCGTGTATTCCAGTAACTTACCTTGGCTTTATCATCCTTAATGTTATCCCATTCTTCCTTGAAATTGATATCCAGAATTTTATCTGCAATGCGCAGAGAAATAAACCAGAAAACTAACACAATTGCAGCTGCAATCAGTTTCTTAGAAATAGCAAACAAAATAGGAAATACAAATGCTTCCATGGTACCGCTCCTTAATTGAAATAAAAAAAGAAGGGTTGTGGTATACCCTTCTTTATAACGACTACTTTAAACGAATAGCTTTTAGCTTAGCATAGGGAACAATGACAGTGTCAATCAGATTTTCTTTATTTAAGAATAAGATATCGTTAACGACACTGCCTGGATTAGGTAGTGATGAGACAGCCTCTATAAGTACCATCTCTTCTCTATCTGATAACTCTAGGTCAGCAGCTCTAATTTCTAATCTCTTTTTAATATCATCGGGTAAATTCATTATATCACCTTAGGTTAGTTATGGGTGGGAACCTGTTAGGTAATATAGGTGTCAGTTAAGCTAGGCTCTTTTGCGCATAAGACATCAATGCATAAATAGACTTAACACCGTGACCAATGATAGAGACAAAAGGTTTATCGAGTCGCGTGGTCTGGAAACGAACAATGCCACGGATTAACTCAGACACCAGCCGTCTGTTAGTCTCGCCGTCATCCGTGATTATCCCTGCCGCGCTATTACCTTCTTTAATAAGATCCTCTTTATACTCTTGAATCTCATCAAAATAAGAATAGTAATAATCGAAACTGTCCAATATATTCAAACAGCGCTGACATACTTTCTGTACTTCATCGTAGGACAATTGCTCTAACTTCACCTCATCGACACCAGTGTTATTTGTTCGACTATACAGATCAACACGAATTGCATTTAGATAATTAATACCAGCAGTAGCATAATTAGCAATAGTAGGTGATTGTTTAACCAAACCACTATAGTTTTCATCTTTAAAACGAGGATAGCGGTAAAGTGCAAATCTGTCACCTACAAACGGGTCTTTACGAGGACTAAAAGTCAGGTATCTATCTGTGGTAATCCCTCTCAATTTGAGTGATTCGCTCCAGATACCAGCAGGTGGATTACGCTCACCTACATCTAACTGTACACGGGAGTTAATGATTAAGTTAACGGTAAGCTCACGTGCCTCTCTTTCATCGCGACTGTCATACGACGATAGTGATCTGTCAATCGCAAACGTCTTTGGTACTTCTTTAAACAAAGCCAATACTCTATCTACAGACGCTAACGTCTCAGGAAAATCAACTCTAAAACAATCAGTGGTGATGTCCTCTAATACCTTCATACCGTTAAGGATATTTTCTTTTGTTAACTTATCGCCTGCCAGACTACTCATTTCTGTACGTAGTGAAATAGTCGTATCGTAATAAGTTGTAGATTTAGCATTAAGAACTTCTTCTACGTATTTACGTAGTCTAGGCAAAGCTGCTGCCATCTTACTGGCCCAAGCTTTTATCTTCTTTATCCCATCGACGATTTGTTGGATAAGTCCTCGCCAAAGTATCTTAACTTGTTCACGTAAACCTTCAACGCTAATTGCCTCTGTAGCGATCCCTAACGTCTCCATGTTTAATTTAAGGCACAGGTATTCGGTTACACCCAACTCACCCTCTGCGTTATCTAGAAGCGATTCTAAGGATACTAGCGCGTCATGCTGGTTATAGATACGATGTTGATCCTGCTCAATCTCTAACGTTAATGATTCTAAGCTAGTGACCGCACTATCCATTTCTATACGTTCTTTAATAAGTCCCGCAAAACGGTCGACTTTACACGTCATGACCTTCTCCTATTTTAATTAACGGTTACCGCCTCATAAACATACAGTAACCTCAAGATCAAGGTTGGTGTGGATACTCTCGTCAAATACTTCTTTAAACACATCAATAACAACATGTTTGCTCAATTTTCCTTTACCACAACCCAATAAAGGAAATCCTATTCGTTTAACACCTAGTTTAGGGAGATTTTCCAAACAGTTGTATAGCCCGTTACTAACCCACTCTAACTTAGAATCTTGACGCCAACTATCTTTTGTAGCAAAACAAAGCACATTACGGTAAGGGTGTCTATAAAACCAACAATGTCCTGGGGTGAGTTTATCTGATAGACATAGCTCTCTGTAATTAGTAAACAAATCTGATGGGTATTTCATTTTAAAGGCAAGTGCGAGACCATTACCCATCGTTCCATCACAATTAACAGGACACGTGATAGTATCGACATCCAGATTAAATAAATCAGCATGAATAATATTAAGTCTCATTGTAATCCTTTTTTATTTTAATTCGGATTAAGAATCTATAGGGTTTCTTGATTCTGTAAAAGGTAACTTATACGGCATAGAAGGGGGTCTACCCCCCTTCTACTTCTTCTTTAACTTTCCTCTGATTTTCTGAGCCCGCATGGACTTTCGTTTTGCCGCCTTTTGTTCAGCTACCGCTTCTTTCATTTCTTCTTGAATCTGCTGCATCTGCTCTTCTTCTTCAGTAATAGCTTTTGCTGCGTCATCAAAAATATCAGTAACCATGTCACGAGGTAAAGCAAGTAACTCAGTTAATGATAACCCATACCGCTTCTGAATATCATAGATGCGAAAGCGTTTGATAATAAAAGGACGCAGACCTACCTTTAATGTGTCTTCAATAGGATGCATGGCAACAATACTTAATGGATTGTACTGTGCACTATCGTAATTAAAGATCCCATAAGTGTGGTCATACGCCTCTGATAACGCTATTTGCGCGCCAATGCTATCTAAAGGTGGAAGGGTTACCATTGCTTGGTTCAAGGCAGAATCTTTTGATTGTTCCTTTTCGAGCCCAAATCGGGGCGATATTAATCGACCTCGCTGCGCTCGTTTATCCTCTTGCTCCGTTTGAACGCTACGAGGATAATAAAAAGTTGCTCAATCTCAAGTGGGATGATGTAAGGACTACGACCATAGACGTCTTGTTGCTCACCACCACAAGACGGGCAGGTGTAAGTTGGAATACCTACAATGCTAAATGCGGCGTTGTCAATAAACGTCTGGACATGATCACGAAATGTACGAATAGTATCCGTATCAGCAGAAAGCTGTTCACAGACCTTATCAATTGTTTCACGATCATTTTCAGCTACTACTGCTACATCATCATCATCACCAATGATAAAACGCTTCACCCAGTGCGAGTATCGGCGTAACATGATAAGTTTACTTTGCTCATCCATATATCGAGCACGTTTTTCATATTTGATGTCTTTACCTAACCCAGCCTCAGTCATCTGTTCGATGTCTTCCGCCCACTGGACACCAGCGCTGATAGTTTCAAGCATAGAAGGAACACGAAGATCCATAGCGACGGCATCGTTAACACGCAAGTTAGTAGACTTAGGATGTGTGAATTCTTCCTGATACCACGTTACCCGGTCCAAAGTAACCTTAGATGAGCGCTGTGCCATATGTGTCTTTTGTTTATCTGACATAGCGTTATTGTCAGTCCACAGTAACTTAGGAATGTTTAACGTTTCCTTTATTACGTGCTGACATTCACTTACGTTAGAAACACAAGCTCGGGTAAACGGATAACCTTTAGGGTAAATAGCACAACTTAGCCCCCAGGTTAAAATAGCCATATCAGTTGCCAGGATGTTTTCACGTAACATCTGCTCGTTCCAATCTTTAACATTACAGTCGTAGATATGGTCGATGATGAAATTAAACAGATGACCACGGATATAAACACCCGAGTGACTAAAGGCAGTGCCGCGCGTATTGCGTCCCAGTTTACCCTTCTCCAAAGCAATACGTTCATCAAGTTCAATTAACGCCCCTTCTGAAGGTGCTTTGATACTTACCCAGAAACCGGAATGCCAGAGTGGTATTTGAACGCTGGTACCCATGGTCAACATAGAGTTAACCTTTAATAAGGCTGCTTCACCTGACACCGTACCACCGGGGGCTGTTTTGGCAATCTTAGGCTTAACTGCACTAAGTCGACCAGAATCACTCTCAACGTATTGTCTAAAATCAGAAGCTTCGGACGCTAAACGTTCTTCAAATAATGGTTTGCTGAACATTTTAGAATAGGGCATGATATCCATGCTAGCACTATATTCTAATGTCTCGCTCCAAAGTTTAGCTGAGTCTGATGAAAGTTGAACCTTTGCCATATTAGACAATGTATCTAACAGGTTAGACATATTAGCACTAGGTAATGCTAAAGGAATATCCGTGTTCTTACTTTCATCTAAAGGATTGCTATAGTCCCCGGATTGAGCGAAATTAGGCGGATGCTTCTCTGATACTTCCTCACCGCTACCCTCGTCAGGTCTATAGCCGGCATTCTCCAACTCATGTTGGTCGTAATGGTCTGAGACCCGCGTACGGGGTTCATGGTTACTAGAGTCGTTCTCATTACCGCTCATTTCTTCTTCCCTCTTGCCAACGCCATTAGATCTAAAGTTTTCTTAGGCGTAGTTGCTGGTTTAACGCGTGTTTGTTTCATTTTAGTAGGGCCTGGGGCCGATGCCTGCTGTTTTTCTATTTCAGCCTTTGCTACTGCTGCGTTAGCTTCTACTTCTTCAGCAGAACGTCCCTCGGTAAGTTCAAGTATCTGTGCTGTCGTAATTGGAATAACTGTATTATAGTCCTCCATCCACTGCTGATAATCTTGACCGATTTCAATCGCAATAATTGCAGCATCGCCATCATCTTTTGGTGGTGGTTGATTAATATGGCGATCTTTGATTGCTGTTAAACGAGTATTGAAATTAGTCAAGTCATTAAGTAAGACACGACCTAATGCATTTAGCTTCTGCTTATCCTGCACCTTTTTAAGGGCTTCAGGATTTTTAAACAGAGCAGATACCTGAGAAGCCGAAGACAACATTCCAGCGGCAGCGTTACTCAGATTACGAAGCTCACCCCATGCGTCAGCGATAGGTGACGTCTTCTTAGTAGCAGGGGATTTCTTTGACTTTCTAGGTGATTTGGCCATTTTATTTATATTCCTGTCCAATAAAATATGAATTACACGTCTTGTAGGATTACGGGATGCCGTATAACTTAACGTATCAAAAAATTAATAAGGGTAGTTCCATGTATATAACTGACGCCGACGCACTCATCGCTACGCTACCTGAAACACGCCAGGTATTTTACACTGGCTGTAATCAACTTTTCTTTGACATGCAGGTTCAGGGGTTTGTTGAAACGGTTGATTCATTTGTCTTATCTAACAACCAACATAATACTGGATTTCTTATCGACGAAGTCACAGTCATTTATCATGAATACCTTATCAATCTCCTGGCAACCCATGGGGTGGTTATTGATGACGAGCAGTCACCTCAACCCCTAACCTATCTTGCATTACTTGAAACACTTTATTTAGTAGGTCAAAGTGATGAACCCCAGATCATTATTGAAACGTTAGAATCGAGCGACGATAATGTCATCGCGGTAGCCATGCTTTTAGAGGCATTCCACACTCAAGGCGCAGCAGTAACCTTTTCTAATGTATTAGAAGTTGTTGACTCTGTAGATGATGCATTAATTGATCGTCTTTGGGAAATTGTAGAGGGGAAAGTAGAAGGTATCTCTATCGTTACTGATTCAGCACGTGAGATGGCTAGAGTGCGTTATCAGGAAAGTCCATTATCCAAGATTGACAACAATCCTATTAAAGCAATGCTAGCCCGTGGTATTGATTTTGGTCTTCCTTTAGAGACACTGTGGCTGCATGTTGATAGTGATGTAGAAGACCTGATAGCAAGTAATGATATTAAAAACCTTGCATTGTTGATGTATGGTTGTGTCATTATTAGTAATACGGCTGATCATATTCTGGCTGAAACTCTCGCTCAATTCATTAATAGTCAACTTGGCGATGAAATACTTGCACAAGCGATTATTGTAGAACTTAAACAAACTGTATACGCCGGACACTTATAATGAGTATTGACATTAATGGTTATTTCGCATTTGCCTTAAAAAACAATGCGTTCATACAGAAACACTGGCATCTAAGCGTCTTTGGTATCTTTACACCTAAACCTCGCGGTGAGATGTATGTTGGGGAACTGGCGTTAGTGGATGACAAACTTCATTACGTTGGAGAAGATGGTAACTATCAAGGTCCTATCGTGGGCTATAAGCAAGGCGCGTCGTTATTAAATCCTAAGGATCCCTGCAAATTAGTTAAAGGTGATTTGGCTAACATTAAGGGTGGGGTTGAAACAACGGTAGGTAGAGCTTTAGCCAATGCGATGATGCTTTCTTATCCATTTGGTGACATCTTTCCTTTTATTAACGATGAAATAAAAGCAAGTAAAATCGGGGATCAGATTGCTGTTGCCTTAAAGGCGGACGATATTACCGCTGAAGAAGTATCTGTTTATTTCAAGCAGCTGTACTTCATGTCAAGTCTGACAAGCTTGTGGGTACCATCGGCTTCTGAGAAATCCGTCACCACTAACCCTGCTATTATTAAACGACGTGATCAGTTATTAAAAGAACACAAAGATGAGTTAAATAATCCTGCAGTTATTGCTAAGATAGAGAAAGAACTCATCGATATGGACAGAGAGTACATTAAAGACGACCCATCGTCAGGGTTCTATAAGTCAGCAAAGGCTTTTAACGTAACTCGTAAGCAGGCATACATCATGCATGGTGGTGAGGCGTCATTTGAAGACCCCTCTAAAATTGAAGTTATTCCCCGTTCTCTACAGGACGGTTGGAATGTAGACGATCTTCCAGCACTGATCAACTCTCTACGTGATGGCTCCTATGCACGGTCTACACAGACTGCGCTGGGTGGTGAGGCGGTGAAGACTATTACCCGGGTCTTCCAGAACAGCTTTATCTCCGAAGATGACTGCAAAGATAAGGTTGGTATGCCTATGGCTATCAATGAGATGAACTACCGTGAGTTTATTGGTCGACGTTTAGTGTCTGATCCTAGCAAACCGTTGACGAAAGCCGTGTTGAAAAATAGTGTTGGGAAGACACTTTTAATGAGAAGCCCGATGGCGTGTAAGGTACCCTTTACTGATTACTGTAAAGTATGTATGGGGGATGCTATTGCTGATAACGATAAAGCACTTTCACTTCTAGCATCTGCAACAGGAAGTGCCTTTCTTTCCTTGTTCCTTTCAAAATTTCACGCGTCTAATATTAACACAGAAGCGCTTCAAGGACTTGATTTTATCCAATAACGGAATTATAGAGAAATGAAGATTGAGTTACACTACGAGCTCTGTGGTGCTAAGGCTACGGAGCGCAAACACAAGCAAGTTTTAGAACGCCTAGATTTTAGAACAAATGCTATTGGTACGCTTACTGAGATTGTTACTCTTCAAGTCAATCGTTGGATCGTTGTGAGGGATCAATTCTATATAAGTAGTTTAATATCTGAATTGCTTAATGAAAACTCACTCACAATCGCCACTGTATTGGGTGCTAAAGATTTGTGTTGGATACGACAAATACCAAGCCATAAACCTGGTATTTATGTTGAATTAAAATTAACTTTAAATTAAATAGGAACTAAGTAATGAAACACATAGCCATAGCAATAAAACAACACAATGCTAACAGCAACTTAGGTGCTTCGTTAGAAAATGAAAACGAAGCGGTAAATACTGATGATATCAATGAAGTCATTGATGGAATGTTAGAAGCATAGTTGGCGTTAGAATCCATTGACTACGATAGCGTGTCGCAAGAAGGATTCATCGAGGGCCTTAAGAATATAAAAGATCAGACAAGTACCGCTTTTAAATCCACGTCTAAGAACCTTAACGGTCAGATAGCGAGGGCCAATAAATTAAAAGACAAAGTAAAGAATCTGGATACCTCCGGTACCATAGCTGTTAAAACTCAAATGAAGTTCCTCCTTCCAGGAGAGATGTCTTCTAGCGACCTTCTTGTGCAATGGAAACACGTCAACGAAGTTTTGGATACCTGTATGAAACATACCTCGGTTGCTGTCGATGCAGGATTTTACATAGTCGATAAGATCGATTTTGGTGAACTTCTAGACAAGTTGGTATTACTTGGTGGTGCGGCTGTACAAACGGCTATTGGTGGCTTGAGAACAAAAGAACTTAAACCTTTCTTTGATGAGTTTGGTAAGTCGGCATCATTGCTGATGAACAGCCCTCTGCATAAGCTAATGACGGACAAGTATGAGTTCACCATGAACGGTTATCGTGACGCCACTCCTCTGTTAAGTAATAGCCGCTCTATCTACTACAATGATAACAATTATAGTGTTATGGGTGTTGATGTCGGTGTCTTTAAAATGGGCATTGCCAATGATCAGCCCGCCTCAAAGGTGGTAGAAATGCAATCTTTAGATAAAAAGACATGCATGGAAATCATTGATAGCATTGTTGACAGTCAGATTAAACTTAAAGAGTTTCAAGAACAAATCAATAAATTAAGCAGCAAGGGCATGGCTCCCTTGATGGCATTTAGCGATAAGACCTTGTTAGATCTTGTATTGAGCAGCGTGTTTGATAATTTTAAAGATAAGAAGAAAGTTGGTAACTATCTGCAATTTATATTGACCAACGCCCAGCAGCCATCACTTAATATGATGAATCTCTATAATCGAATAGCTAGCAATATGTTAGATATCGTTGAGAAATCTACTAAGGTTAAATAAATAACCTAAATGTGAGGAAACAAACATGCCTACAATAAGCGCTGAGGCACGCCGCAAGATAGAGAATTTACAACATCGTTTTGTCTATAAGTCAGATAAGAAAGTCGATAGCTGGCGCATTATGAAAGAAGACAAGAATGGAAAGTTCCATGGTGACTGCGATGATTACGCTACTACTGTATGGTGGTATGTGTGTGATGAAAGTCTTTGGAAGTTCTGGACAGGGATTTTGGTATTTAAGGCACGATTTTGGTATTGTCTTGCGGGGAAGGATCTTCAAGGTCATCTCATCTTAGAATATCAGGATATGTTCATTGATAACTGGAGTCGTCAATGGATCGAAAAAGATGATGTAGAGCACATCTTAAAGGGTTACTACAGAAATAACATCCTAATGGTTGCATTAAAGATGCTATTAGGTAAGCTGTTTGGTTGATTCGAGATAAAAAAGAAAAGACATAAGGAGAGGGTCTAGCCCTCTCCTTTTATGCGTTAAATAGTACATTTTTGTTTAGCAGCTCGTTTAGCAGCCATGCCTTCTAATATAGATTTTGACCTATGGGCCGTCCAGCCTATATTAGACCTAGAGACAAATACTTCCTCAGGAATCACATCCCGCATTAATCTTTCAATAGAGCGTTTAGATTGTGGCTTGTGTTGAATATACGCCGCATCAATACTATTTTTTAAAGACCAATGGCTGTTTAGATATAGCGATAATGCTACATTAACAGAATCTAAAAGTGATTTATCACTAATAGGTGGAAGCTCTGCCTGAGCTTGTTCCTTGGTATAAACGATCACAACTACCTCACATTAAACGGTTTCTCGTGCAATCACGTCTTTTCCTTTCACATAGACTACACGTGTTTTATTTTTAATTAAATTACCTTGACTATCTAATACCCTATAGGTTATTAGCGCTCCACCATCATGTATAGCAATCGATAACATGTTATCTTCTATCGAATAGTTACTATGCCATACACGTTCACGAACCAAATCAACACTCACGCCTTTATCTTTATCTGTGCTGACAACAACAGTGTGTTTATATAGCGTTAGCTTTTTAAAAGCATCTAAGTAATAAATGCCGTGGTCTGTAACCTTACATACAGACATATAACCATAAGGTTTAATGGACGTTAAATCTTTAACGGGTCGATTAGAATCTAAATAATTGAATAACGTCGTGACAGTGTTTTTATCTTCGTTAAATCTTGCTGTCCTGATAACATTTAAGTCCTCCATAATAGGTCTATAGGGTGCACAATCTTTAGAGACATAGTTATCCTCTATTACCTCACAGACATTTTCAAATATAGACAGTACTAGTTTTCTATAACGTATAGTATTATTTTTTATATACAATACAGTAGTATACTCACCTATCGTAATAGCACTATAGATATTGGGCGGAAGGTTATCGTGTTTGACTTCACTAAGTATAACCTTACTTCCTTCAAACACATGCATATAAAGTCCAGCCCTGTACGGCATAGTGAATAATTCACCGATCTGACCTGTCTCAACAAAATAATGCTTAATGGTCATAGAGTTTATACAGACATCTTCTCCAGGGAAGTCTTTATCCACCACCCCTATCATCTCACCATTAATTAGCTGATATAGCATAAATATTCCTTAAGGGCATAGGTCTGCCCTTATAGGGCAGACCTGATGTTGCTAGTTTTTTAATTACGCTTTTTCAATCGACGGTTGATTAAGGCAATAACTTTAGGGTCTAAACGTTTACCTTTACGCTGGGCTCTATCAGATGCAACTGTTGGCATGATGGTTGTCCTTAAATAGTATATTGTGTTTGTAGGGTCTTATGCGTTTTAACTTTATCAGCAAATGTTGCTAACTTACGCTCGTGGTATTTAACGTGGGAGTCGATGTCTTCACATACTAAATAATAGAAACGAGGCGTATTGTCTTTAAAGCCTCTAAGCTTACGAAGTCTACCAAGTATCTGAGCGTTAAGTTGTCGAGAACCAATCGCTGAGGTCAACAACGTAACTTTCAGTCCTTTAATGTCTACCGCCGTTCCTGCTGATTTAGGAGTAGTGATCACGACATCGGATTCATACAAATACTCATCCGGATCTTCACCGACGAATCGGTTTACCACTAAGTCTGTCAATCTGGTTTTAATATAATCAGAAAGAAAAGTACACATCTCAATGGTATCAGCAAATACCATCATTTTCTGACCAGGTTCACGTATTGTTACATACTCATTAATAACAATATCGTAGATCATTGCCCCATACGCTTCGGCTCTAAACTTTTTCTTTAGTATAGAAGCTTCAAAGAGCATCTGAGAGTACATCTTACGTCGCTTATGTGGAAGTAGGTCTATACGGTCACAACGGTATGTAAGAGCCGTACAGGCAATATACTTACCATCATACTCTGGCGATATACGCTCCCCAACTGGATAGGCTATCTCTAACATACTATTAATAAAGCGATCATCTGATACTAACGTAGCAGACATATATATGGTTTTAGCTACATGACCGTAAAGATCCTGCATGTAGTTAAGATGAAAGTTCTCATGTACTTCATCAATAATCCGTAAACCGGCATTAATGACCGTGTATAATTCGTCAGGGTTGCAGTTATACCCTTCTTCTTCCATACGACCTTCTTCATAGGCCTTATAAAAGTTATACATGGTCGTGGCAGAGATAATAATAAAATCATAATTGATCTCATCTGCCAGACCTAGATCAATGATGTTGCGCATGGCCTTAGATCCTTTCACCACACAAAGTCTATCCCTAGGTACATTTAATACATTAGTAACGTCTCCTATCCACTTACCTTCCGTAATATATTTAGCAGGAACTACTAATACCGTACGTTTATTCATAAACGCAGCAGCAAACAAAGAACATGCAGTTTTACCTGAACCAGTTTGAGCATTAGTGATCTTACTAGATCCTGGCTTACAGAAATGATCAACCACAGGTTCTTGATAGTCTCTAGGGGTTATATGAATATCAAAACTATCAACATCTTTACCTTCCACTGGTGTAAAGTGTTGGATGTTAAGATTTTCAGTTTTAATCCCTAAGACGTTAAGGTGTTGAAGGATCTCTTTAAAGTGGTTGATGTGAAAGCGAAGTTCCCTACGGTCATGTGGTGACGCTGCAAAGACCCGTTTAGGGATCTTATAATAGCTATGGGTACGTGGATCGTACCCTTGATCGTAGTCTATTAGATTCTTACAAAACTCGTAAAGAACCCGCTTACATTCAGGCATCATGGTGTGGAAACGCACATGGTGGGATTTCACATCTACATGTGCATAATACTGAGTCGGCACGATGCCCTCCTTTTTTTTTACTTTCCAATAAACACGATATCCATTGGATGTCTTGGTCGGTTAGTCACAGCAAATGACGTTGCCGAGGTTAACATCAATGCCTGGTTCATCCAAGCAGCCTGACCCGTCAGCGATCTAAGTTCCATATTTTGCTTATAGGTCCCATAGACCTTTTGGTCCTGAGGTCTTGGTAAGCGATGGTCCATAAGATCAGGGTTACGTGCCAAAATAGACAGCATGATAATTTCAAGGTGTGCTATATTTACACTGAGCTTTTCTGATACCAGTACATGTAGATCAGTCAGACCTTGAGACAACGAATCACAATTGACAATGCGGTTACGTTTGTCATCTGTGGGTTTCTTTGTTGTCCGTGACGACATACTTGCACCTTTATCTTCCTGGCTACTTGATGATTCAATGAACGTCTTGATGGTATCCATATATTCAAGCATGTTCATGTGGCGCATCGGTAGGGTAAAGGCAGGTTGGTCAAAGTCCCAATTACTTAAATCGCAAACATAGAACCCTTTCTCATTAAGTTCCCACCCATACTCTTTCAAGTACTCCAACATCTCGCCTGATAGAGACGAATAGTTCTTACCTGACGATACAGTCAACAAGACATCTTCAAACTCCTCACCACGGTATCCGTTTAAGACAATATCTTTACACGCAGAAATTCTACCTGCTGATAGATCACTCACATCCTCGATAGTGTTAATGTCACCGATGTGTTTAACGTCATTGTAGTTTAATACCAATTCCATTTTCTCATAACGAGGTTGTTTCTTGATATAAACCGTATCACCCTTTGTACCAAGTTTAAGGTACTGTCGGTGATGATCGTCTAACGTGATCTCAATAGCAACTGAACTTACCTCTAAGTGTTTAATAGATAGTACACTTTGTGAGATAACGGCGCAGAGTTCTACAGCCGCCACGTGTCCCAGGTTAGCACCAGGTGGTACCGATGTTGCTATCTCACCCATACAGATACTACAGACACCGTAAGGGTCTGGGTGTTCGCAGGTTAACGATGAACGTATGTTGATGGTTTGACCTATTAACTGCTTTTCATTACCCTTTATCGCTTTGAGTACACCGTCACCGCTATGGTAGTATTTCCCCGCCAACGCCTTCAACGACTGAGGTAGAACACGGAACCGTACAGTGCGCTTAGTCCCACAGTCTGCCCTATGTAAGTTTTCTATAATAGAACACCCAAGCTGCATCCGCCGGTTGTAATACTGTGTTGCCTGTAACGGATCTTTCTGTGCAAGTGAAGCTTTGGCACCTGAACGCGATTCAATTAACGAATCATGTAAGGTGTTCATCCCTTCTGTATAACTTGTCGCTATAGGGTTAGGTGGTATACGACTATCAATATCCGTAACGAATCCACGTGCCGCAACTGACTGAACTATCTGACCTACACTCAACACGTTAGACCGACAAAAGGCAGTTACGTTGTTATTAACCAACTCATCAGCACGGTTATAGAGTAGATCTTTTACATGACCATAGCCACGTTCGATAGCCCGTTCATTAGGCTGGAACTCGTCCCTTACCTTCTTAATAGTAGGGTGGTTGTGTATTTCGATGTAGTCCAAAATACTTACCGTTGAAACAAATCCAGCTAACTTCTCAGTAGTGTCATTATACAACTTGTTTGTTATCTCATATGCGATTCGGGATAACAACATGATGTCTACTGCTTCGTTTAATGACGCAAACGTGTCAAACAGTACGTAACTTAAAATATCTTCATGTAACTTAGGTGTAAAATGACCATTACCTACATGATGACGCTTTAAGATAGTGGCGTTTGGGAAATGCCGCTGCATCTCCCAGTAGTAATGACTCAGTATAGTTGGGCGTGTCGATGTTACTAGCTCACCATCATCAAAGACGATGGTGAATACTTTATCATCCATCGCCCATATTTCATCGCTGGTTAACTTTTGTAACTCTCTGACATTAAACTTTGTCATGATCATACGTTCCTTTTGTTAATCTAACACCCGCACAGTTCAATAGATGGTTAACATACTCCAAAGGCCTAGCATGACCTAATGGGAATTTACGGCGGTTAACCCCACGTTCAATGTGGCTAGGTTTATCAGTGTTCATGATGCTTCTGATAGTCTCCTTCTGCGATAGCGGTGATGCTGAGGTATCTAGTATCTCCGCTGTAACTTCAGCACCTACTGCCGCTATCATCAATCGTACCTCATCCTCACCCATAATCCTAACCGGCAATTCACTGTTAGGTGAGCTATAACGATCAGTCTTAGAGGCTTTAGCTGGAAGACCATGGTGTTGTAGTTTAGCGGTTGAAACTGACGACCAGTTATGTGGTGCAGCTTCTAACAACATCATGTACTTTGAACCAATCAATACAGGATCTACTGTAGTAACTGGGACACCATTCTCTGGTGTGTAGGTGACCGGTTGTATGTTTACTGGGAATTTCTCACTCAACTCCTTAATTAAGTCAGGCCCAATATAAGGACTGTCTGTGGGAATGTATAGATAGATACCATCGCTAACAATGTTCTCAAGATGGTGAGCGATACGCTTTTCGTTATTGACTACTTCTTCAACGACTTCAGCCATAGGTGGTGAAACGACTCTGTAGTAGTTGCTAACATACTCCCACGCTTCTTGACTCTGTCCTCTGTTAACTAGATCAGTAACTATACACGACACCATATGGCTAGTTGCATTAATGTACTGTTCGTATAGTTGAGATAAGTTAATACGCTTAACAGGTGAGATGGGATCCATTATTACATCAGCCCTAAGACCATCTTGTCCTAAAGGCATATTGGTATCTGGACGTACGCTTACAACAACACCCTTACCTCCTGAACTATCGGTAATTTTAAATCCCTTCGTTGCCTTCACTTTCTTAGAATAGCGAATCTCTACACGACGATCATCCAAGGGAGTATAGCGATACTTTTGGGTAACTTTGTGTGGAGCGGCGTTGGGTTTATTAGAGATAGCCCTAGTAACAATGTTTGATAAGGCTGGTGATAGGATAAGACCTTTACCACGCTGCTTTGCAATTCGACGATATTCATTATAAATAGATTCGTAGAACTGATTGCTTAATCGAAGGTATTTGTCAGGTTGCTCATTCATCCCAACGGGTGTAGGACTATAAGGTAAGTTATGGTCCTGTTCCACAATAACGTCATAAACCGTTGCACCTGCTGCAGGTGTAACATAGGTCAAATTGTCATATGTGTAGTCAGGTGTCATCAACGCCTTAGGCGTCATTTCAACCATCCCTAATGCGGGATCGTATTTGCGAAGTGCACAAAGTAGGCCATCGTCACGTATCTTATCACCAATATCCGGAAACGGTTTGTAAGTATTCTCATCGCCATATAGGTTCAATGGATAATACTCTTTACCCCAACTGATTACTCGGTTACCTGTCATGGTGGTGGTAAGCTTCTCAGCCATAGACTCGCTAATGACAAAACCATCTTCAATAGTCTCTGGAATAGTCATATACGCAACATTGGCTTCTAACCCATACGCATAATTACCATCATCTTTGAGTGAATTACTTTTCGCCAGAATAGTGCCAGCAGGAACCTGCATGCCCGGATAGATCTTTTCCATCATTGAAGTAGGCTTTAGTTCAAAACCAAAGGTGTTATGGTCCGAACAAAAATTCTCAATCATTAATATATCAACTTCTTGAGTATCTACGTTTTCGTAGATGATGGCAGTTGATGGATTGTGACGGATAGAACCAGCACCAGGACGTCTTGGATACCGCTCTATCACCTTGATGATAGAGGCGTCTACTGGCATTACGATTGCTTTAGTGTATTTACCAAGCTCTCGCTCCGCTCCGGTCTGAATGCGTTTAGGTGTCGAACCTTCTATTACCAACGCCTGACTTAGATGGGAAGCAAACATCTTTCTACGCGATGCTGAGTTGTTCTTCCCAAAAGGATCTAGGTTATTACCTAGGCCCATAAGCTCTGGATGTAGTTCTGTTGTATTATTAGACATCGTTAATAATCCTATGTAAAGGGCTTATGTTATCTTGCACTATGATAATGTAGGTGTTAAGTTGTTTAGGAGAAACTCAATGACATTATCTATTCACCAACTACAGCGTCAAAATGGTGCAGATGTTTACTATGACGCAGATTTTCGTGTTATGATAGAGACCCATCTCACTCATCTAAGAGAACATGAAAAAACACAGACTGTTGTGGTAGACGAACATCGAGTTTATCGCCAAGAATCTGATTTCTATGGGCTGCTATTAGAACTTGATGTTCAAACTAAGTATCACTGGATTATATTAAGAGTCAATGGGTACGAACATCCCAGTGATTACGTTAATAAAAACACTGTTATCATGCCAGCAGTAGAAGAGATAGAACGTTTGAAAGCAATGCATCTTGCTAACAAGGTTTAACATATTATCTATTTACTATGTAAAAATCGACAGTCTGACGGCAAAAAAAGAAGGTAGAGGGGTTAACCCCTCTACCTATGCCGTTTTATCTAGATGACTATACGCCACCCCCACTACCCCAATTATTACCTTGGGACCAACCATTGTTACCTTGTTGTCCTTGGTTCCACGGTGAGTTTTGATATTGCATCTGCTGCTGTTTCTGCATTGCTGCCTGTCGTCCGGTTGCCGGTGGTGCAAACGATGCACTACCCCAACCAACATTAGCAGGTTGATAACCACTCTGTTGATTTCGATTACCTGTTACACTATTCCAATCACGCCCGCCACTTGAAGTAGTTGCGGGTGCTGGTTTCTTAACTGTCTCGTTAACCCCAGAAGGTTTTGGAGAGGAATTTGGTGTGTTGGTAATAGTTGATTCAGGTGCTTTATTTTCAATATCACCCTGGTTACCATCGAGTACCGGAATCTCATCACGCATGTCTGAAAGACAACCCATCTCCGCTTCGAAGCTAACATCAATTAACAGATCGTCAACATCTACTAAATGTTCTTTGAACATATTAACACGTTGGTTCAGCTGTTTTGCAATGTTTAGGTAACTTAACATCAACGCATGAAAGAATGGTGCTGTTTTGTTATGCGTACCATAGCTGTATGCATTGTCATTAATGCCCGGTAGGATATATTCAAACAATGCCGGTATTGACGTGAAATCACGTTTACGTACCTTATGGTCAAACAGTGTACGGTCATCAGGGTCTTCATCCAGTAACGGCATACTGACTACACAAAGTCTTGCAAACTTCGTATCATTCAGTGTACCTGAACGCTTAAGATACATGTTGATTAAACGGTGTTTACCGTCGATGGTGGTAGATGAAATTACCTTACGATACGCATCAACCATCTTTGCATCAGCTTCTTTAACATGAGTCAAATACTCTAACTGAGCTGGGCTGAGTTTTTCATGTTGTTCAGGATCAGCAGCCAGGGTTAGAAGTTGGAATGCAAGGCCGTCTAATACCCGTACAGTACGAATTAACAGTAATTCCTTTAACTTCTTAATAATGGCTGATTCACCGCGTGCTACATTTTCACTAAGTGGGTGGAATGCAACGGCACTAGACCAGTCAGTGTCTTTCAACACAGCTGAAGTAGGGAGAAGTAAAGACTTCTCCCCTACAGTGCAGGGAATGGATTCACCTGCTAGGGTTTGATAGATGCGTCCTTGTTCATCGCACGTAAGACCTGCTGACGTCATGATAGTCTTATATAGCGTTATTAGGCGACTCATGGTCATACTCCTTGATTATCGTAAGAGGGTTGAATGTGGTGGCTATGGATAGCAGTAGTTGCTTCAAGGTTTGTGCTAATTGACATGATGTCGTTAGCCACTTTATCCAAATCACCTCGATTGTTAGTGAATACCGGTGCAGCCAATGCGTCGCAGAAGCTAGGCATGGTAAAGCGCTCAGTATTACCATCCAGCGTAATGTCGATGGTAGTATCGGCAATGATATCACAACGCATGTGGATACCAAACGAGAGACGGTTGCGACGTGATACATCTGTCAATATTTCTAATTTCAGACGATCAATAAACCGTGTTACATACGGGGTCAGGTCGATGTTTTCTGCAAAGCTATTAGCCCCAGTAACAGCTACCGCATAGTCGTTATCCATTGTACTGTTGGTTGCAGTGAACTCAACACCTAGTAACATTAGATCAAGCATCAGTGCCGGGACTGAATGACTTAATATAGTGGCAATGAGTGTTTCGTTATTAGCACCATTCCAGTGGTTCGCATCACGACCATGATGGATAGGTCCACCTGCTTTTTGTTTAACGACTTCGCAGATATTGTCAAGGTGTGTGTTAACCTGACATAACTGACCATAGCTGATGGAACCAGTTGTCATGATAGTACTGTATGCATCTAGTGATGACATAAAGCTATCGTCCATCATGCTCTGCTCCATAACTTGACCTTTAGCAGCATTATGGATAGTTATATCGTCATCCATTGCATCCATGCTGTTGCGCTCAGCTGTCTGTTGAGCGGTCAAAAGTCGGCTAAGGTAAATCGGCGCTGAGGTATTAGAACGACGACTTTTCTTAGGGCCTTGCATGAAACTAACTCGACTATCAACAGCGTTGTTAGCATAGACCTGTTCTTGTAGTATAGCACTACCACCAGTCCGACTAAATATGTCTTGTGGGCGCATACTGCACGCATAGTTCAATGCACCAGGTGACGCTCCCCAACCACCAGCTTGGTTAGTACCACCAGTACTGTCTGTCAGAATATGCGAGGCATCACGCACCGCCATTTGCATCTGACGACCATTGGCACCTAAAATCTGACTTTGACGAATTTCAACTGAGTTATTGAAATGGAGAACCATGTTAGGGTCTAGTGAACCCTGAAGGCTCAGGCCCATGTAATCAGTATAGCCTGATAGTACCTGATAGATTTTAACACCCATCTTTTCAATAGAGACATTCATCAAAAAGACCATGCGGTTTTGGTCCCAACCACCAGCAATATTTACCATTCCAGCATGTTGCGCAGCGGGTCGTACTAAACCATCACAACCTTGGGCGATGGCATTGGGATTTAAATTTGTACCCCCCAACGTTACATCATTGAAGATGTTAAGTGATTGTGGGTCTGTGTGTGTCTGATAAGGACGAAGTGCTAATGCATGATAACTACCTACTTCGAAGAACATTAAACGTTCGATGGTCATGTTGTTTTGATACATAGTCGCAATTCCTATTACGTAGTAATTATTAAAGGGTGGTTATTATACTGTCTCAGGTTGAGACAGATTGTTACCTAAGAACGTTAGAAGCAAAGTAGCCAGTTGGTTTCTAATATCCGAAGGTATAATTAATGGTTTACCGTTAGTGAGTGGTGGGTCTTGCATCTCCAACAAAGTAGGTGGGGAGTTATAGAACCAATCTAGTGTTTGTGTATGTTTATTAAATCCTTCAATAAACTCAACACCCTCACAGTCTGTTTTCTTCCTTTCCGTAGGTTTTGCTTTTAGCTTATAGTACGGATAGAGTTTCATTAACGCCTCAACGTTGTCTTTTGTAAGACGTGAACGAGTACTGCTAGTGTAGCTATCTCCACGTATGATCGTGGGGTCTTGGGGCTGGCAGCGTGCAGTTAATATATTTGCAATGTCGTAAAAGCCATGGTGGATCAGTATTGCCTGTGTAACACCTATCATCCTTAACAATTCAGGGAAGTGCAGGGAATGTAACGAACGTATTGATACTGCATCGGATGCAATAATCGCTACAATATTAACTCGGAACGGTTCTATTTCTAGGTCCGCCTCTTTAGTTAACCTTACCACACATTCTCTTACAAGGCGTTTTGGGACCGCATTGCATAAATCTTTAGCCATGCTGATATAATCAGAGACATAAGTTTCAGCAATGATAGGATGGGCATCAGAGACTCTTTGAGATATCTGTAGATTCTCAGCAACAGAGTCATTATCCTCACGTTCCTCACCACGTTTAGGTCGGTAACGGTCAACATCCATAATTATTTTGCCCGACCCTATCGTTTTATCCATGTTTTCGATAAGATTGGTGATAACATTATAGATAGTAGAGATAATAGATCCATCCTGTCTATCTGTTTCTGCTACGGCTATGCGTCGCAATAATGTCAACGACAGTAACCAGTCAACCTGTTGAACGCTACCTAAACCACCGTGTATGGCTGTAGGTTTCAATGTATCCTGCTTACCCACACGTGCTTCTATGTATTCGACTAATCGATTGACTTCAGGTGAGTCAAATAAATCAGATTCACCAATTAGTGCCGTTGCCATATATTCTTTATAGGCTGTGCCGATTTCAGCTTTATTACGTTTAATGTATTCGCCCCAGATAGGGACCATGAAACGCAGCGCTGTAGTAAGGAACAAAAGACCTTTGTAATCTTTACGTAGATACGTAAGCTCTTTCGTAAATCCTTCGCTATACTCATCATGTAAGTCTGGTGGCATGGTGTAAACACCATAAAGACTACACCACAATCTAAGTGCATCTACATCAATTAATGTATATAAGCGATTTACCAATTCTGTTACTGTTGTTTGTAAGACGTCGATATTTTCAATTTCTTCAAACGCTAAGAAAATCTCGTCGTACATAGACCAAATACGGTGTTGTACATCTTTGTCTAATTTCGCTAAGTAGGCATTAGCATTGTCAAACAGATGGTTAGGGTTTTGAAAATTTACACGTTCATAAGGACTAAGCACCCACTCTAGCGCACGATCGCCATGTTGAGTGATGACCGAAGCGATTCCATTTGGTTTGCGCTGACCAATGGTTATCTTCATACTTACCTCTTTTTTATATGTTAGGGAAAGGTTCAACTAAGTAATGTAGGTGTCTAATTGCGTGGTTTACAGTAAGAGGCATAAGAGGTAGGCGTTTGCCCACCCCTTATTCTTTTTTTACTATTACCGTTTAAAAGATATCATCATCAAAGTTGATATCGCCGCCACCAGATTTCTGTTGGTAGTTATTATTACCACCACCATTACCACCGTAGCTATTACCTTGCCCACCACCTTGTTGATCACGTGGAACTGGCGGTTCGTATTCATTGGCCATGACAACCGGTATTAAACCTTCTAGCATTCCTACAAACGCCTTAGCGCACAGGACACTATCTTCTACTTCTGTAAACGGTGTACCGTCACCATGAAAAATGTCATGCCAGTAACCGGAACCAAAACAAAATTTGATTTTTGGACGACTAGCATCTTCTTTATCAATAACGCTGATAAAGATACGCCCCTCAGCATCCTTACCGATAATAGTATCAGAAAGGTTAACCGGCGCATCGGATTTTTTACCAGGACCAAACCACTTGTAGTTCTTGTTTTGAATAGCCCAACGCTTACCCGGTTCAGCAGCAATTGCTTCTTTAACTAGCTGAAGCAGGCTGAAGAATACTGGTGCATCCATAGCGGCACGGATGTTACCGTTGTTTTTATCACCTTCAACATTAGTGTAGATATCGATGCGTGGATTGTTCTTTACAACACTGAATGCCAGTGAAGGGCGACGCTTAGAGCCAGATACGGGATCGGCACTTAGGCGTAGTTTTGTCTCGTCCAAAGCGTTCTTTTTACGAGGTGGACGGCGAAAGTTATTATCGGCCATTAGAGGGTTCCTTTATGGGCTAATTTGGTCTTCATGTAATTGAAGTCCTATGTATTATCTAACACTAGAGGCTAGAAGTTGACGATAGAATCCAACCGCTACTTTATCATTTAAGGTATTGATATCGTAAACGATCTTCTCATGGGTGGTTAGTGCATGCCAGCGTTTATCTTGAGCCAGTTCATTTAACATCGTTTTAATACGATGGGCCATGGTGTTGAAATTGGTTGCACCATCACCAAAAACTTGCAACGATAGACTATTAAACGGCATGTGGGATAGTTGCTTACCACCTGTTAGTTTACTGTTCCATTTATCCCTACCTTTAATAGTGCCCGTATGACTTTCAATTAACCTAAGGCCATTAAAGCGTTTGTAGGATAGAAGATCAACAGGGTAGTGACTTAACATCAATGCATCTGAATCATCACCTTTTACTGCAACATCCATTACTCTGATATCATTATTTAAATCAAGTAGTTGTTTACAAACTGCTCTTTCAATAACTCTGTATTGAAGTTGACCAGGTGTTTTAACTTTCTTTATATGGGCTTTGGGAAAGCACTTGTCTAAGCTATCATGGGTGGTGTGGTAATAAACCACTGACGTTTTTTCTTGGCTAATGGCACTGATCGCACTTGCCAGACCATCCATGTCTTCTTCCATTGCTTGAATGATAGGAATATCACTAATCCCTACCACGTCATTAATCGCCCCATAAACGTTTCTTAGCAACGTTCTTATATTTACCCACAAAGTATCAGGGTATTTATCAAGTTGGCTGAAACCTTCTTCTAGGGCCACTGACGTACCAATGTTAATACCGTACTCGCCTAACTCACGACTCATGTCCATCAGACGCTCCTAATATAGCATCAATGCGTTTATACATCGCATCTTTACTGAGAAGACCTTGACGCAAACGCGTTCCTGGACTTAATAGTAGCCAATTAATTCCAGTTTTATCGACAGGTCTATCAAAGAGTATAGTGTCCGTTCCCCAACAGTATTGTCCTTTAGGGCCTTCACTACGCCTCTCTATACTCTTAATAAATTCCTCAATCTCGCCACGTCCGGCCAGCGACTCTGAATAGATCTCTGCAAGATATTGCATGATCTTACTCTGGTTTTGTTGATTATCTCGGGATATATATCCACGATCTACGAACTCAATGAACGCTGTGAGAGCCGCTGTATCCGGGAAAACAGTACTTATTACATCAGCGATGGCATTTACCCCGCCGGTACTGGTTTGCGTAGGATCAAGATCCCATTCCGATAAAAGAATCAGAACATCATCAATCTCTTTTATTCTAAAGTTAGCACAGCTCAACAACGTGTAGTGTAGAGCTAGTTTAAATCGTGTTTGTATTGTTAGGGTTTTCATTGGGCCTGTACTCTTTCTAATAATTTCATCGCCTGCTCTATCCGTGTTGCATCAAGACCACTTGCAATGAATTTTTCTTCTACTAATTTATTAATGTTCGATGGGGTAATCTCTACCGCTTCGTACTTTTCTACTAGACCAGTAACATTACCTGATTCTACCTGTTGGTCGACCACCACTTTTAATTTAATGGTGTAGTGAGGAAAGCGTTCTCTAAGCGTTGTGATAGCATGTTTAACATCACTATCATTAGTACACTTAATTCTCACATGGCTGCCTTTAGGTAAATCTTCTTTAGATCTAAGTAGATTAATCGTTTCTGCTGCATCCATGCCGGTTGCATCAATAGTAATGAACCGGGTAGCATCGTGGTTAATTCTAAATTCTACTCTATCTAACGTACCATCCTCGCTGACTCTTACACGGACATGACCCTTAGCTTCTTCTTCACCATGACCTAATCGATCAAACGAACCTTGGGTAATGACTCTGTTATATACACTGTGGGTATGGAAGTGACCAATGAAGATATAATGTTTAACAATCTCCAAATAGCGACTAGACTGGTGACTAGGTAGTTTAAGGTGTGCGGGTAAATGATATTCAAAATTACCATGCATGACAGCAAAATCTACTTGTGTTAAACCCTGATCTTTTAACAACCCTTGTACCGATTCCCATGTAATATCAGGATCATGATCCCACTCATCGGGCACATAGAGGGTATAGATGTCAAGCGATTCAATATATTCGATAGAAAGTGTGTCAACGTATCGAAAATCAACATTAGATTTAATCGCTTTATAGATCATCTCGAATTGTTTACCCTGTCCACGATCATGGCTAGGTGTCCCTTCCAATACCCTAAGAACGATTTTGTGTTTTTCACACAAAGCAAATAGGTCAGCAATCCATATTTGTATTTCAACTACTGGTGCATCAGGAAGAAACAATAGTTTATCGAAAACATCCCCTGCTAAAAAGATAACGTCTAGTTTTTCAGTTTCAAGATTATCAGGTATTGCTTTATATAAACGCTCTATGATGTCAGACGTTTTAACTAGGTTGTGACCTAAATGGATATCGGATAGGCAGGCGATCTCCATATGGGGTGCTTTAGCGCGCATGGTTTATTTTCCTTAAAGCTCATCTACTTCATCGCTATAAAGGTCAGTCGTTGAGGGGGTTGGTTTACTCTTCGTATCCGGAACACTCTCAAGTGAGATAGGCTCATAGCCGTATTTAATCAATACTCTATTCCATTCAGTTAATGCCGTTGGATTAACTTTACGACGACCTACAAATGACTCTAAACCCTTTCGCAGGTAGTTCTGACCCATCATGGGGTGGGCATCAGATTTTTGTTGGGCAATACTAGCAATCGTTGTCATAGACTGGCGGCTGTTTTCATTTAAGCGCGTATCTCGTCTATTTAATAGAGGTGGTACGGTAAAAACAACCTGACCATTGCTGATTACATCAACAGGATTATACGGCCCTTTAGCAATTGATAGCCATGGATTCATGTCTAAGGGTTTGTCGTGAACTTGCCCTATGGCTGGCAGGAACGTTCTAACGAATGAATCAAGGTCAATAGTAGGGCGTTCTTCTGCCCCTTCGTTTAACACCCGCATGGCTTCTCGGGTGTTAGCATCTAAAAGAATGTTGTCGTTAATAACCTTTTGTTTAGCCTTTGCATCATCCATTATTAAGCTCCACGATGTTTTGAACTACTGAATTGATTAAATTAACCTGGCGTCCCACATTGTAAGTGGTATTGCCACGTCTAACGTTTAACTCTGTTACAATACCATACTGCGCAGCATTATCTTTATCTCTCTTTATATTTGCCGTCGCCTCGACAGAGTCAAAGAAACGACCAAATAGTGTGGTGAGGTTACTTTGAATATTGAGTAACATATTCTGCTCGTCGTGACCATATTCCTGTATAATGTACGCCAGTGACGATATATTCCCATAATACAAATTAGATTGAGAATACTGACTTAGAAAGAAATGCGATAACAGATAATCACAGGTCTGCGGGATGGTCTTTACAAACCCATCGACGGTAAGTGTAGGTACTACCTTTTGAACCATTTTGAATTGTCCTAAGAGAAAAAAAGATGGACCTAGGTCCATCTTAATTGTTTATTACAAGCTAGCATTAAATGGACTTGTAGGATCTTCTTTGTTTTCATGGATTGCATTCTTAACGCTATCCCATGTACGCAAAATAGCCACCTGATCATCAATATCTAACTCATCGCCTTCTTGAATTTCATCAAAGTATTGCACGCTTACCAGCTCGTCTTCTTGCTCGACAACCATGCCGTCCATAACACGACGCCAGTCGTAATGTGACTCACCTGAATCAGTGGGATGCATATCAACGTACGTATCTGCGTAACCCTCACATCGTTGTTGGTGGTATAGTTTACGAATTGTTGGTTCAGCCATAATCCAACGTTGCATAGTAAGGTTAGCATGTTGCAGCTGGCCTATTTCTAACATTGGATAGATACCTTCTTTAGTCCATAGGCTATCTACTTTACGTCTCACCGCCTTAGCGAGACGCATGGCTTCAGAGCTATTAAAGGAATCGAATGTTTGTCGGGCAATATCAACGTAGTGGTGTGCTCCTTGAATAACTTGAGATGAGAACTGATCTAGTTGCTGAGATAAGAATCCAGTTAAAGATGGACTTGGTGCGCTATAGGCCATGGCCCTAAATGTTTCTGGACCACCTTCTATAATCACAGGCATAGACTAGCTCCTTGAATTGTTTTTTAAGTTAGGGATTCATATTCTTAACCTGCCATGTAAAATGCAAAATTCACATTACCGGCATAATGTAGGGTAGGCTGGTTATGCCTACCCTACAGGTTATGCATTCAGGTTAAATAAGAATGCTTTGTCGTTTTCTGATAGTTCAGTTAAATAGCTTAAAGTTACAAGCTGTAAACGTTTATTAGGGCTGTTTACCGCAACCGCATGTAATGCTTCAATAAATTCCTGCTGATCAATATCAGGGTTAATTGGTAAGAGTTTGAACGTTATCGCACCGGGTTTAATAGTGCGGTTAATTTCAGATACCGCCTCAAAAGCAGTAAGAGGTTCATACCCAGTGAATAGTCCTTTAAAGCCTTTAAAGGCTTGGACCAATGCATCAGTGTAACCTGTCGCATCGCAGACCAAAACAACATCTTGGGAGCCGGCTCCCAGTGTTTTTGGATTCAATGCTTCTATGCTGATAGCTTCTTCTTTTACCATTCTAGGAATAGTTGAAAGAAGGGCACTAACTTGATTGTGTTCGTGAACAATCGGTTTAAATACTGTATTCATGATAAGACCTCATTAATGTTCTCGTTTAAGACGATGGCATGTTACTAATATCCAATTAATAATGTATGGTTGAAAATAAGTAGATTAGCTTTCTACCCCCAGTATCGATTCCGGCATAGACGCTGTTTAAGCATCTATGGGTTGATAGGTTAATGGGATAGGTCATACTATAGTAATAAGCATGTATAATATTACATGCGGCATAAGTAGGAGAAAGCAACGGCTTTCTCCTACCATACATTACGCAATAGCGTCTTTCATTTTATTGTAGCTATCTACTATCGCCTTTTTACCTGTTGCTAGGTTAAAGCCATGTGCAGCATACAACTCGATCTCTCTTGCCGTAAGGTATAGAGCATCGACCAAATCTCCAACTGTTCTACCTTTGGCTTCGTAAACATCAGGTTGATCTTTAATACGTTCAATTAACATACCAACATGTTCTGTTAACTCACCTACCGACTTTAATAGCTCGCTATTTGGCTCACGTAAATACTGCTCGTCTACCAGGTTAATAGTTGAGATAATTGATTCCCAGTCTTTATTACGCGCTACTGCTCTTCCATATAGGATCTTATCCCCACCATCGTTAGTGTCTACCACACCAGCAAATCTAACTTGTAATTTCTTGATATCCGCTAACTTATAGTTAGTTGGAAACGCTTGCTTCAAGCGAGTTGGTTCAGCTAGCATTTGCGCTACTGTTCGTTTAAGTGGTGTCAGAAGACGCTTTTCAATATCACCCAACTCTTCTTGGAAATCGGCCAACATAGCAATGTAACTAAAATAGTTACCCTTCATGCCGGTTGGTCTAAAGATATCTATTTGTGCCAACGCAGCATAGTTACTATTTTCAAGCAGCTTTGTAAAAGCCTTTTGATTCAACTGCTCGCTTGGTGTTTCACCCTTAGTAGCAGTAATGTCTCTTGTTACCTTAGACAGGAGTTGTTCTAGGAATCGTGGAATGCGACTCAATACATTAGGTCCCTCGGCATTCGCTTCTACCGAGATCATCATGTTAAGTGTTTTTAAAGAAAGCGTACCGGGGATGGTCATTTTTTATTTTCCTTTACTGAGAATTAGAGGGATATGCATAAGATTGAGTACCCAGACGACGGTTAATGCGATTAACTAATTCTTCCAGTGTGAGCTCTTGAAGATTAGAAGAGGCATCGATAACTTTAAGGACATCCCTACCAAGATAAGTAAGGGCCTGGTTACCATCTTCACCCTTTATAATAATCTTAGCAGCCAGACCTTTTTCAAGTAGCCAATCTCTTTCCGACTTACTAGGCACATACCCATCCTCTAATGGTCCACGTTTATAGAGTGCTGTCAGTGTGTCATAGGCGTGCTTCTGTGCTTTTTGAGCAAGCATGATAAGATCTAAATGATAAGTGATATCATCAGAGTCTTCATGTTCTGGGGTGAAATAAAGGGCTTCGAAGATAGCGGCGATGTTGAACTTATCCATAATAGTTTCCTTAAACAAAAAAAGAAAATAATACATTGGGGACCGAAGTCCCCAAGTAGTTATCGTGTGTGTTGTTCTAAATCTTCCCGGTTAGCTAACTCAATGGCAACCAATGCACCCGTATTGTTAATATCTAATTCGAAGAAGAGTTTTAACTGACTTAATTCTAAATCGTTTTGATCCATTAAGATTGTTCTAACCTCATCGGAATCCCAGGTATCAATTAATTCACCTAGGCTTTCATTGGCTAGGTTAGCAATGTGCTGGTACCCTGCATCGTTAGCAAGAGGCACTACTTCAACTTTATCCAATATATCCACAATCTTATCAGCGACGGTGATAAAGTCTAACGGATAAGGCATGTTGACGTTAAATACAGGTTTAGTGATCCATCCCATAGGTGTATTAAACTCTAACCGGTCAATGATAGAAGTAAATGTGATGGTCAGTATGGCAGGTTGTTCTAAATCTAACATAAAGGGCTTCCTTAACTATCTAAAGGTTGTTTTATTATCAATACAACACCATAGGCATTACAGAGATTGACGATCTTGTTATGTTCTACAGGATCTAAGTGCTCATTTATAGCAATAAGGATAGATTGATTCCTCAATGCATTTTGAGATAAAAAATGTTCTAGGCTTTTTCTTAAACAATCTCCTGTTACCATAGTAACAACAACACCCTTCATCATGCGACTGGTACTGGATTTAATACTCTCATGGATATCACTTAAGAGTACTAGGTCAAACACATAGCCTTTCATAGCACGCTTAATTGATGAAGCAACATCTGTTGTAATAATGGCCGGTAGGTTGTTGAATAAATACTTGACCTCATCTTTGGGGTTAATGAGGTTACTGAGTTGGGCTAATAAGTTCACGTTGATCTTTCCTCTAGAGGATTATATTCACGCTAGTAATATATGTCTATATTGATCTGGGATCTACGTAAAAAAAGAAGTGCGGCATAATTGAAGGCTGCTATATAACAGCCTTCTTATTGTCATGGTACTTTAGTCCTTTACCACTGCATTACATCTTTCACAGTAATCCCACCAACGTCTTCTAGATCTAAAATAGGATGACTAGGGAACTTATGGCCTTTGTTTGCCATGATGTGGGCTACTGACCAACCTGTCTCGTTGGATAAAGTAAGGTATTCGCTGTCTAAAGGAAATATATAACCCTCTTCAGCCATCAGCGATGCCACACTTTGACCAAGGTCGTTGGTAAGTTTTAAAGCCCGATGGTCTTCTGGGAAGACAAATCCAGCCTTTGCCATTTCATGGGCGACCGTCCACCCAGCTTCAGTTGCTAAATATAGCAAAGGGGATTCTGGTGGAAACACATAACCACGCTTTGCCATGATGTGGGCGACATATAGACCATCTCCACCAGATTCTTTCTGTTCAGCAATAAACTCAATTGCTGTTACCGCTTTATTAAAATCCATAACCTTTTCCTTATCTTGGTGACAGCACACGTGCTTTACAAAGGGTTTCTGTATCAGCTGGACCCCAGTACTCCCAAACCCCTTCTATATAAGGTTCGGCCCATTCACGACGTTCTTTGTGATTATCTATCTCAGGTCGATATGCGCCCAATTCGATCATCTCAGCAAAGAACCCTTCTCCCGGCAAACCATTATGGTTACCAGAGCTTCTTACGACTAGTGCGGTTAACCAAGGCATGCCTCTTTCCCAACACCACTCATTCACCTTACCCATACCTGGACCTAGGACTTTACCTAAGGCCATGTTAGGCACGTTATATCCTAACCTTTCTGCAAGATCACTGTAATAGATGGTCTTGCGCTGCATTGCAGTGCGAATCAAGATACGGGTTAACGACAGTTGCTTACGTTGTTCTTGCGGGTAAGCAAACTTTCTTTTTACTTTTGTCATTATAATGACTCCTAAATAAGCACATGGCTTTCAATGAAAGCACCTATTGTACTTGGGGTTAATAAAGCATGCGGACCCTTTCCACATGCTATTCCATTTACTCTGATTAAGCAGGAACCTTAGGTCCTTTCTTTAACCAGTTATCTATCGTACTCACTACAGGCTTAGGCATACCAACACAACCAGACACCTTGTGAGGTTCTTGGAGTGATAGAATACCATAGTGTGGTGACAGTCTATAGACCTTACGTATTGTCTCAATGTCTGTAAATAACAAAATATTGAGAGCATCACCCGATGCACATTCCGTCTAACATAGTTAGATTTTCTCGATATAATACTAGCAGACTGGACTCTGCTGTTTTAACATGTTGCGTATTTCAGCAACGTTTTCTTTATTACTAATGTAAGTAAAGTACCAGCAACCAACTGGACCTATCTTACCTTTCTTTAGTCTTGTAGATACTGCTTTCTTAGATAACCCATTCTTAGAATAGAATTGTGATGCACTGGAATAGATGTAGAAAAGATTCTCAGTTTTGTTATAGGCTAAAACCTCAAAAGCATCACCAGACAGTATAGCGTCTCTGCGGCTGTCTGTAATCTCAGGAAACGGGTCTTCCTCATAGGCCACTAGGTATTGGCGCTTAAACGATCTAGAACCATCTGAGCTTATACCTTGAATTACATGTGACGCGTTAGTGTTAAAGTGACTAGCAGCTTCATTAAAGCTATTGAACCTTAATACCTTTTTCGTCTTAACACACAGTAACTTGATTGGCCTGGCAGTAAGTCCATTATGACCTTTAACCATCCCTGTTGGCTTTCTAAATTCATCAGGCAAAGATGATTTAACACGCTGATGTCTAAATTTATACTGACCATGCTCGACACCATCTTTAATACAGTCCCAAATCTTTAATGCGTCAACACCAGTAGACTTTTCAGCTGTATATATGTTATCTTCCATCCATGACTTACTTCCCTGTTCAACAATGACTCTGGGTCTTTTTGGATTTAACGTAGTAACGCTGTCGTGGATGTTGTTCTCCTCTGCACTTACCCACTCGACATTACATGGTCTGTTATCTTTCTTATCTTTAATTCTATGGTTTACATACGTTCGATTTTTATCTCGATGTTTGTGAAATGTCATAGCTACTAAACGGTGAATGCCTTTAGTTGACGATATACCTTTTGAATCAGTTATCAGCACGCGTAAGTAGCCGTTTTTATCCTCGTAGGTGGTTAATCTACTAGAGTCTTTATAAATAAAGCCATCATCACACGCTGAGAACCCAGGGTGATTAGGTATTGGTAATTTCATAATACACCCTTTACATTAATTTAGTATTATATCTAAGTAGAACGCTACCTCTACCCCAGTACATTGTCCAGATGTACCAGTTCCGATACTTTCATACCGGTCGAGACTATATCTTCCCTTACAACATGTAAGAGCTTCCCGTTTCGATTTAAAGGCTAATACCTACCCGCTTGGGCCCTACTCTACTCACTGCCAATTACATTGACGTTTTCGATAGTCGTTGATCACACTCCATCATCATTACATGCTAAGGAGCTTTGATGCGACGATTACCCAATTCCTATAGGTTTTTACCTTGCCTGCTACTTCCATTACTGGAGCAGGTATTAACCTACCTTTCGGTGGCTAAGGGGTACTATAAGACTCTAAGGGTGTTCCCGCAATTAGAGAAGTTTTACTTCGACAATTATACAATAATCGAAGTCAGCATTCGGGCCAGATAGGCTGAGCACGGACATTGAAATAGTTTGTATATTTGGATCCTTGATTATCTTAGTGACACGCATCAGCTGTTTAGAGAGACGATGCAATGACGGGTTACGCTGGATGGCAACCAGTAACCCTCTGGTCTTAGGGGCGGTCAATCCATGTTCGGCGTATTCGCTAATATCAGGGGCTTCATCAATCAGCTCTTCTAAGAGGGTGTCAATAAGTGGGTGGTACTTACTAACGTGTTCTTGGATAAGTGCTGAGGCACCACGTGGCGTAAAGCCTCGTCTAAGCAATTTACTGGTTAGATGATTCTTTAAAAGCCCTACAGATAGCCCCCATGGTAGATGAAGTTCATCGTATTCATGTCTATCACTGCGTGACACAATAACTGCTCGTGCTGTGTAGTGTAGACGACCAGAGATCATGTGTTTACGAATGAAGCCATCTTTAGAAGCAATACGTGTTTTATAGGTCTCATCGTAATAGACAGAGAGCTGTTTAACACACTTCAAAGCACGATTCTCTAACTGACGTGGACGTAGCGGTTTCAATGCCTGGCGAATAGATGACATGGTGTATACTGCATCTAACGCTAAAGAAGTCGAAGTATCCGATGTGATGGTAGAATCATTCTTCTCCGTAACAAAGGCGACCTTTGAGGGTACTGGTAGATACTGACTAAAGATACAATGACGGTATTTCTTTAGTGTATATTTAAGGTGCTGTATCTCAAGGCGCTTGTGGATAGCAAAGATCCCATACAACGCATTCATGATTGCATCGAAGTTTTCAATGAAGTTATTATAACCTCGTTTAAACTCGTAACGTTTCAATCGGTTCAGGGATTCGTTTTTCTCATTGTCATAGCGAAGGTTAGGGTTACATAACCACTCTACTAAACAAAGTTGTTTACTAGAAAAATACCGCTCAAACATCATCCACACGGTCGGGTTAATAAACCCATGGACGCCATCAGGTACCCGTAACCATAGCGTCGATTCGATACGTTTCTCTGTAGATTGCTGAACCTCGGTATAACAGACATTACAGACCTTACCGAGATTATATCCACCGGATAAGACACCACAGTCGCATGAAGGAACGATAGATAGTGAATCACCTTCATAACGCGTTGATAGCAGATCGTTAAACTTCTGCTTGTCTTCTTGGGATAGGGTGTCTACATCATTGGCAATAACAGGCGGGTTGGCTAGATTGTTAAATGCTTTATCTAGATCAACGAGTGCCAAGTATACGCCGCTTTGATTATTAGCGTCATGTTGCCAGTTATCTGGATTTTGTATTTGATCAATATCCACGCTAACTTGTGCTTCCATAATGAATCCTTAAAGGTTTATTGTTTTTACAAGGGCAGGTCTACTAAGTAATGTAGGTGTTAAGATAGGTTTATTCCATAGCCATAACTTATAGGGTCTCTGTAATCTCTAACTTGAAACACGCTTAATCGTGAAGGTTTTATCTACCCAACTTTGAAAATCTTTCTTAGTAATAAACTTCATTACTTCACCCGTTCGAGTATCAGTCACCTCGATGTACTTACGAAAAGTAGTAAGGTTAGGTTCCCATTTTAGATTATCAGCATGGTTGTTAGTAAAATCACCATCTTGATTAACTAGACGATACCGGTCAACGTGATCAGGGGTATCTAAGAACGCACCAGCTACTAGTAAAGGTACCGTTTTAGTGTAGTCTCTATCTACTCCTTTAAGTATAACCACTTTACTTGTGTCGGTACGACGGGTTGTAAGCTTACCAAAATAGTATACGATATCACCGTTTAAAGGATAATGGCACTTCAACACTTTACCACATCGTGATACCCATGCATCTTTAAACCCTCGAACTGGACGAAGTTCAACGCCACATTGTTGTTCAATGGCTCGAATATCATCATCGCTATATACTTGACTAATGTAGACAGGTGTTAACTTTTCTCTACTCAATGTAAAATCCTTCTTTATTCTATTAAAGGGCATAAAAAAGAAAGGGAAGCCCGAAGGCCCCCTTTCTTATTACTTTAGCTAATTTTAGATTAGCGGTTCCAAACACCACCTGAATTACGTGCACCGTAACCCATGCCAGAACCACCCCAGTTGTTACCGCCACCTTGTTGGAAGACAGCACCACCGGCATTTTGACTAATACCCATACCCACAGCAGACGTGTTACCACGGATGGCACCCATGTCGTTACCGTAAATACCCTCTGGGCGGATCTTAAGTCCAGCTTCTGCACAAGCGGCAGCCAGCGCTTCGATGAACTTAGGATTGAAAGTAACACGACGTGCGTAACCAGTAATGGTTGTAGTATCACCTAATGTTGCTTCGATGATCTTCGCACGTTCAGCCAGACGTAGTTCTTGAGGACGATCTACCTGGTCGTACGTGTTACCAAACGCTTCAACCAATGACAGGTCTTTATCACCATAGATGTTTAACATCGCTAGGTAGTCCAGGTCACGGATATCGCGTGGAGTGTTGTTCTCATCCAGGTAAGTGCCCAGATGTACACGAGTCACTTCACTCATTAATGGTGGAGCGCCGTCGTAGTTACGGCTAAAGGCACCGTTAGTCAGCGTATCAGCTGCAGAGAATACTGCGTTGATTGCTTTTGGGTTACCTACAGCAGCAGCCAGGAACGTTTCATGTAACCAGCTCAGATCGCCAGATTCAACGATGTCCCATGAGAACAATACTTCGTTGTACATGCTGCGTTGTACCAATTCAAACAGACTTTGATCGCCGAATGAATCGCTCTTTGTTGCAATGCGGCCGAATTCACCATTATTGGCAAAATCTACTTCAAACCCTAACGCACCGATATCGTGGATATCATTTTTGTTAGCGCCGTATACTGGCTTAAAGCATTTAACCCAGGCATGGTGCTGAGCAGTCAGCAGTGAAGTTGACAGACCTAGCAGCGCCAGTTCTAACGTGTTAATGCTCAGACCTGATGCAACACTGGTCATTACAAAACGTGGTACGTATTGACGATGATCTACGGGTTGACCGTATGCCATTTGCTGTTGTTGACGTGGCACGTAAGTCAAATCCATGAAACCATCAACTGTAGTCAATGGAATGGTTTGCTTAGCTGATACCGCTTCGCCGGTTTGCATGATACCGCGCAATGCGATAGATAGATCAGAACGTACCGTTTGACCTGCTGCAGTTTGCGTATCACCTGGCTTATAACGCAGTTGCGCTGCCAGAACGTCACCGGTATTAATATCGCTAACACTGATTTTGTTACTACCGTCACCTGCTACTGTTTGCAGGGTTGTAGCACAGGCAGTGATACCGAAGTAAAGAAGGTTACGAATTTCTTTTTCGTTTTCTGCGGTTGTGCCGCGAGGAATCACATTTGCACCAACATCAATGTAGTTGCGGTTTGAACCGTACTTACTACGCAGGTACATGTGCACTTGTTCCCACATGTTGTCATCGTAAACATCACCAGCAACGGTTTTGATATTTACTTGCTGACCGCCAATATTTGGTACGCGGTCTGCCAGGCCGTCACCTGAACCTTCAACGATGAATGAGTAGCATGCTACATTTTCTTCGAATGGGAATTGGATAACGATAACCGACAATGCCAGAGAGTGGCTGTCGCCGTCCATTGGTTCGATAGTTACTTTTTCAAGGACGCTGTTACGCTCATTAGAAAGAATCTTACGGAACACTTGAGTAAGTTCACCGGTCACTTCGCCTGCAGTGCTTCGTGACATTGGGTTGCTGAAAATCGAATTCAGACCAGCTAAAGTTTTTGGACCTTCCACTTTTCTTCCTCGTGGTTGTTGTTGGGGGGTTTCGCTACTTGCCTTTGATGTAGCAGAAGCATCTTTCATTGCATCGGCCATTGCTGGGTTAGTAGCGGAGGGCTTATCTTTATTTACAGCCATAATGGTATACCTTTTATTATGTTGTCAAACTTTTAAAATTAGCTAATTATCTATCCATTCCTAGATAGATCACTAAAATGATATAGGTGTTTAAATAGGTTGAATCGCCTCACAGAGGGACACAGCTTATGCACCTATACACTGTATAGATACACTGACAGCGGTCTGTCTCTATAGTATGACTCTAAAACATTAAAACTTTACATCACTTCACTTAACCACAGGTGACTCATGCAACGGCTTTTTACTCAACAATCTCCAAACCGCAACCAACGAGTGTTTGCGGGTCTATTCCAAGCTCAGCGTGGATTAGAAAAAGCCTTAGAGCGAGTTAAAGCCAAGGCAGTAAGTTCACCTAGACGTTTGAAAGACACGCATCCGATTATTAAACTCCTAGATAGCCTTCCACCCATGAACGCCATGAACATGATGCGTTATTACGACTATATAGAAGATGTAGCGGCTGAAGTAGCACATGGTCAACGTATTAGTACCGAGATAAATACCTACCCTGCATTAGAAGGGGAATTTTACGGTGGTAACGTTGCTGACATTGTTGTCTCTGGTACACTAACTAGACCTTCGTGGACAGCTGAAGGGTTATTAAGTAGTTGGTCAGAGACTAACGCATTACGTGTCTTATATCATCCTAATAGTGACTTAAACTTGAACCTTCCTGATGGACAAGAACAAAACAGTGACGTAGGGTATTCCGTGATAATGGTTGATATACCACTACTTGCTGTTCAATACAAGACATGGGCTGAGATAGAATCTCGTAAACCTATAGAAGAACAAGGTTCGACAGGTCAGTTCGTCTACCAATACGTATTAGCTAATATGTTAGATAGTCAATTAACCATTAGTTTATTTAACCGCTATCTACGTATATATCGTGATGAGCCACAGACCGAATCTATACTTCGACCAATCCTTGCACTGCCTAATTATGAAAATAGCGTTGACAAGGAGTACCCGGATATTGTGGTAGATTTATTAAAAGCAAACTCATCGATAGATGACGTATTAGATAATATCCCGTTGCGTTTGGATCAATCATTGCGAGACAGTCTGCCTTTTAATAAACTAGTTGGGACGCGGCAGATTAGCTGGATCCTCTGGTTAGTCTGGTTACCTTGGATTAAACATGCGGTGTCGTGGTATCTAACTACCAATCAAGGTCAAGATAGAGACTTTGAAAATGCACTTAATCGTGAGTTAAGGCGCGCACGTAGCGACAAGGCGTCCAAGACGGCCCCTCACGGCATCTTACGCGATCTCTTAGAGATTGAGTTGGAAGGTCTTAAGCTCCTCTTATAACGGCATACAGGAAGATCTAGCGTAACTGCTAGATCTTCCTACTTATGCTGTCATTATACTACTTTCGTTTTGATGGGTCTACGTAACGGTCTCCCTTTAACGGGAATCGATCCATAAACGGATTAGACACTGTTTTTTTAATCTCACGCTCATTCACAAAGAAGGCTAGGTCCTTTAACGACTTCCCGTCAAGATCATCAGGTGCCATAAGCGGTGTGTTAATTTCATCTACACCTAACTCATGACACACTACTATTGGGTTTATCTTCCCTGACCCCCTAATATCAAGTATACGTAAGACATCACCTACCTTAGCATACGGCATTCCAAACTCCGTATCGGCAATATCAACCATTGCTACTACACGGTCTCCAACATTGAATTTTTTTATTACCGTCTCTATTTTATCTACCTTTCGATGGGTAGGGTACTTTAAATAATTAGTAGTCATAGTTCACCTTACATTATATCACTTACTAACTTGGTGATGTTTTTATCTTTCATATACACGCCATAGGTTTCCAATACAAGATAAAACGGAGCCATAGTAGTAAAGACAATTTTTCTCTCATCTATGGCCTGTATGATCTCTTGCGGCATACCCTTAGCGGTAATTACATCTGCAGGTATTAAAAATTGAGCAACACCAGACATCTTGTTGTTCTTAATCAACCAGTCCTCTAATCTAGCGGCCAGGTCCTTATCTTCAATTGCTGCCACCCACGCCTTTACGCGCGTCATCGAGGTAGTTGTCAGTGATACTTTAATCACCCCATAAGGTGGTGGCGGTGCCTCACCATACTTAGGACCAAATACACTATTCCAGAAATCGTAATAGATGTAGTTTGATGCCTGAGGGTTAGCATACGCATCAGCACTCTTTATACCGGCAGTGGTTAGGTAGTCAACTTGACCTTGTCTGAGATTATTAAGGATGACATGCTCCTGGTCTGCGACTTCCTGCATAAGTGCTTTAATAGAAATCTTTTTACCAGCCATGACTAAGTCCATTGGCTTCATAATAAAGCGATGAAGTTTCTCAATAATCTCTTTAGGGGCTTTAGTTGATTTAAGTTCAACGCCTTTAATGTCGGTTACTAGTTTCTTATATACATTACCTTCCTGAGCACTGATATAATACGCATAGTGCTTTGCCCTACTTGTTAAGGACAACGTTGGCATCATATACTCATTTTTCATAGACAACTTATACAGGTCCCCTTTAGCCACACCCATGTTAGATGATAACAATGCAAGCAAGTGCATGGTAGTCATCTGGGCAAGGTAAACCACAAAAGCCCATACACTAGTAGTCTTTGGATCAAAGTCAATCTGACCCTCTTTATACCAACTTGTCCACTCCTGAACAGTAAAGATAGTTGAGTCAGTATCCGACACTAGCACACCACGCCTGATAGAATCAGGCAGTACTGCCACAGAAGCCGGGGGGTTAAGGGTTACCCAGAATGCTTTAAATAATAACTTATAATGGTCAAGTAACTTAAAGACATTATTTACTGAGCTACCTATTCTAGCATAGACATCAGGTTTATCATCTTTAATAGCATAAATAGGTTTATTTTCAAGATCTGGTGCGTGTAGGATACCGATATATGCTTCAAGGTCCCCGTCCATTTCATTCAATACTGTTTCAGGGTTTTCAATCCCTGTCGATGAACACGTTGTAAAATCATCTAAGAACCGACGTACAAATTGTGGGTTCAGTTCACGAAGATGATAAAAGTTACCGGTATAGACATAAGCAGCACGTTCTAGGTCACTTAGTTTACTAACCAAGCTCTCTATTCTACTGGACCATTTAAGGTTACGCCAATATAAGTCCGTTGAGTATTTAATAGACGTACAGACTTCTTCTACTGTGGGTATATGTAGATCGTACTTGGCGATGGCATCAGAGATCATCCCATAGTCGCTATTGTTAACGATAGAGACAATGTTTTGTATAGCAACATCGACATCGTAATAATGACGATTACCGTATAGAAACCGTTCGTTGTTTGCATTAGCGTAACCTGTTGCAGACCGACAGGTTGATGTTAATGTAGAATGCGTTGATCGATTAAATAGTGGGGTGTAGGCGGAAGCATGCCCGCCACTCACTGAGTTATTTTTAATCTTGAAGGTAGACTGTAGTATATCGTAAAATGTTGCACCTGCATCATCACCAGCCATCTTTGCTTTAAACTTTTGTTTTTTAACAGCATTACGCTTATCAACGTTTTTACGTATGTATTTTGCCAACACAGACTCTTTGTTATCTGGATGGCGATAAGCTGCTAATGTTGGGCTAACAATTAAATTCTCACTATTAACCTTTTGTAAGTAGCCTAAGAAGGTTGTTTCCCATTTATCACGCATCCCTGGTTGGTCCCGTTTAAGACTAAGGACCTTTGGATCTTTTAAAGGCATGGAGCCTGTTTCAGGATGGGTCTTTTCCCGAACCCACTGATAGCACTCATCATGAGAGCGGCCGGTTTCTAATGCTAGATAACGAGCAGTATCCTGGTAATATCTTTCTAGGACATTAAGGTCTCTACCATACTCTTCAGTTGGGAGAATGAAGGGGTTTTCCATGTCAACGCTCACTTATTTTAATTTCACTTCATGATATAACCGGGGACTGTAAAATTGAAAACAAAAAAATAACGGCATAGAACCCTTCCATGCCTAGAGGCAGACATGGAAGGGGTTAACCACTACGTTTGACAACATAACAAGAAGGTGCGTGACTACCTTCATTGATCTTCTGGCTCAAGATCATGAACGCCGCCGAGGGTCTCAAACTCGGTAACGCTACATAATATATTATAAGTACAATGTTTTTATTTACAAGACCTTTGTACTTTCTACGTTGAAACCGTTGGCGTTTAATGCTGCGATGATGTTAGGTACGTCATCGACATTCACATTAGATAAGGTTACTTGTAGTTTACTTTCCCCTACCTTCGTTAAGGTAGACTCATCGACCCATGGCATGCCAACATACGTCACCGCACCATTCTCCAACTCTAGCTTCAGATAACTGTACTGCGTTGGGTCATCCACACTACCTTCAGGTAGGTTAGTGATAATATCCTCATGTAATGCCACAGGATCAATGGTCTGGGCCGCTGTTGCATAGTCAACCACCCCTAATAGTTTTACACGGGTAAACACGGTACCAATGGTTGTGTTATCATAAAGTGAAAAGCTAACGACATCACGTAAGGCAATGTCTTTGCTGGGATAGATCTGCATGGGTATAATCTCCAAAATATATTAATACTGTACCGTTATCATCAACGAGTTCCAATGTACGAAAATCGTCTACGTTTATATTGTAGCGTGATAGAAACATTCCAATCCTATCAACTATCTGGGTGACTTGTTTATGGGTCTCTATATCCAAGTCTTGATCACCGTTGATAAAATCGTCTAGCTCAGCATTGAGACGGCGTAGTGTTGAACTGTCTATTTTAGGGGTGTCCGGGTTGACCAATGCGTTATATTGACATATAACATCGGTTAGGTTATCCAGGTCAATGATCATAAGTTTAAGCACCTGGCTGTCTCCTTTCTATACTAACTACATAGGGTCAGTGTGTTATTGTTATTTGAATACTTTCACGATAATATCCATGCCATCTAAACCCGAAAACTGTACATGACCAATATCCCTAAGGCCAATCATGTGGAATTTTCTTATAAGTTCTTGGATGAACACGTCTAGATGAGCAATATAGTTCTCGCGTTCTCTCACGCTTAATCCTAACGTTTGTAGGTAGTCATCTATCGTATTGTGTCTTTGGTTTTCTAAGTCATTAACTGAAAGAGATGCCGCATTGACAGCCATGGCAATTAGAGATTGGTAATCTTCTATCACAGTATCTTCTTTAGAAATTGACTGATACAATGCTTTAACGGCCCCACCAGTCTCTACAATATAGACATTAGGTTCTATAGGACTATGGCTACCGTAAGCCCCTGCTAATTTTAATTTATTCATTCACTCTAACTCCAGATAAATCGTATCGTTCTTCAAACAGATATAGTGGTAGGTGCCACGCATACCCTTAACTGACTCATGTATTATTTTTACATGTCGACAAAAGGTAGCAAAGTAACGCATCAAGCCGTCAGTTATCATAGGTAAACCATATTCTTCTTCTAAAAATCTAGCAACTGAATCGTCTGATAATGTATTATCTTTCTTATACTCTTCTAGGACAAGTTCAACCAATGCATCTATAGTAATTGCTACAGGGCCTTTAGTTTCATAGCGCCATATTGCAATCATAACGTCATAAATGGACTGTAAATTACTACAGTCCATAAGTAGTATGTTACTAGTCATCCTGGTATAGTTCCAATACAATAGTAGGAAAGTCTATTGCTACTAGGGTAACTAGAGGTCTGGATCTTGATAGTAAAGTAATCCGTTTCATAACACACTCCACAGCCTCGTACGTTTCCATAACAATATCGTTAACATAGTAATATATAAGTTCCTGTACTTCACATTTACCCATACTCACCCCCATACGGCTATTGATATAATCAACTACTTGTTCGACAGTATTGCTATCCAATCTATCATCGTCAATATATTGATCTATCCACAATGCGACCGATGCTTCAATAATGTCGTTAGGTGTAAGCGTAGCCATAGGTGGGTATGGCGGACGATCTAAAGGAAGATCGATTAATAGTTTCATATATCGTTCCATTACTGGTATCTAAACATAATAGTGCCATCTGGTAATACATCGACTTCAAATATTTCCGTATGTGGGAATTGCCTCTGTAAATTATGGACCGCATTACTTATAGGCCACGCTATGCGTAAGGCAAGTTGAATGACATGCATAAATGCATTATAGTTATCTTCATCAACGCCTCGTTCATTATAGCTATCTAGTAGGGTATATAGCTCGCCCTCTACATGATCTTTTACTGGAATAGCGTCGTACTGACTGTAAATAGAAGCAGTAGCACCTATTACCACTATATCACGATAATTTAATGAAAATGTTTCTAATGCAGCTGCGTCTGATGGATCCAGACGCAGTGCAAAATCGCTCGAGTCTACGATAAAAAACATATCCTCTGAGCGATCGGTAGTGGGTATGTCTATTCTAGTAACAGTCGACATACACATCATCTCCTATACATTCATTTACTACTAGCTTTGTAAACGGATAGCGTGAGAAATGATTGAGAATCGTGGGGTAGATATACTTATAAACGTTTAAGCCTATCTTACAAACGTCGTGGATATCTTCCATCGTAAACTCTTTTCTATTCTGACTATTATAGTTATATAGTCCGCGATATAATAACCCATAGTCACTACCCTCATCACCCAGCTGGTATTGTGCATTGGTGTCTGTTAAAGACTCTATCAACACACGTATCAGCTCACTAAACGTCATTCGGTAAAGCGAAAGTGATCCATTTGAATGGTTTGCTACACTTCTAACATAACTCACATCCAGAATAAGATACCGTGGTTTCATTCACCCTCCTCTAGAGCACGTAGTCTCTCCTCCAATGCCGCATTTTGTTCACGTAGGAGACGAAGTTCACGTTCCCTATAATCACCATTGTCTATTATCACATAGTCCAAAGGATCATTAAGGCGTTGATATTCATAGTGGTGTGTAGGTATCTTATCCCCACCTAACACCTTCGTGACTGTATTAAAGATAGTTCGGCGAATATCTCGTTTGAGTGATTCTCTTAAATCAACCATTGGACAGAGTTCTTCTAGCCAAACATCTGTTATATCTTCACCTACCATGTCACGATACTGTTCACCTAGAAGAAATACTTCTAACTCGTAATCTAATAACCTAGTGTAATCTAAGCAGAGGAGATAACTCCCCCCTAAGACTGGCTCTAAGTAGTTAAAGAACAGTGAATGTACGGCATCAAAATTAACAATAATAGATATTGGTTTCATTAATCTAACCCTGTTAAATTAAGATTTTTATCAACGATAAGCCTTAACACGTCATGGGTTAACTCGCCGTATCTAGCATCTAACTGCACCTTTAGATCATCGCGGGTAGTGGCATTGGCTCTATGACTAGGAAGATTCTGTTCGTGATCTTTATACTGCTCCATTAACAGTTCATGGAGACGTTCTTGTATATTGAACAGACCTGTGTTAGCACTGCTACCCAAATTCTCTAGAACTACATCATCCCCGTATCTAACAATAGTCCAAACATCGGTAGTGTTTCTTGGAACATATTTTTCAATAATTTCAGACAACCGGGCATCGATTGGATCAATACAGTCATGATAGAATCGAGCGCCGAAAACAGGATGGGTCGTCATCCATGGATAATACTCATTAAGTATATCTGATACCAAATCAGTACCGGGAGCCCATGACAAGAAGTGGCTTAATAGGTCGTCAACAATTTGATGGACTATTGTTGACGCATGTACTCTAGTTAGGGGGTTCTCTCTGTTATGTTTGTAGAAGAACAGAGATGAGCGAAGAACCATATTCTCCATGAATTCATTTAAAGGGAGTATTATTTTTAAAGCCATATGGCTGTGTCCTTTTTTTCTTTAGGCATTGATAACTAACGTATGGTCTTTAATAAAAGATTTAACGGAGCTATCAGGATGCCACATGTTACTCACCGAACGATATAGATGAGAGTCAACCGAACCTTTAATTACTTCAGGTAAACTATTTAGAAAGATAATAACACCAAGTGGCATCTTAGCCTCAATAGATGGATCATGGTGTAGAACACCCATGAGAGCAAGTCTTTCAATAAACCATTGATTTAATACCTCATCAATGTTTATAGTGGGGTGACCTACAAGATGATGTTTGAGGTCATCGATAAAAGGTCGTGCTATATCGTGTGCTGTTTTCACATCAAACAGGTAGTATTTTGAAGTCTGCATTTCGCTACCTCTTATAGATTGTTAGGGATATCTATTGTAGTAATGTAGGTGTCAAAATTACTCCTAACCGGCATAGACGCCTCCCTAGCTAGGGAGGCGGTATGCATGCTGGATGGGTACTTAGAGTACCATGTCGTCATTAGTGGTTTCATCGTTATCGCCGATGAACGTTTTACGATCCAATGAACGCTTAGAGGTTGCTTTCTCATAAGTACCGAAAGCTTTTGAGATACCTTCGTAGATACGCGAAACACCAGTCGTTGAGATAACCAAATGCATATCAGGAATCTCGCCAGACTCGTCACGGTGATAGCCAATGCACTGATAGTCCGGGGCTGCTTCAGGCATGGCGGTATCTGGATCAGCCAGCAATGATGCAATAGAGATAGGTTCGTTAACCCCCTCTACTGTAGTGTTGTCGTGCATGATAGCCAACTGACTTAGCTGCGGCGCTACTTTTGAAGCACGGTTGTAGTAAATCCAAGTTGATACATCTTTAGTATCCAACTCTTTGTTGTTACCAGACACCAGGGCGCTAATAGCACCAATGGCTGCACGAACACGTTTATCGATTTCTGAACGCTTAACGTTGCCGCTGTTTTCTTCGTAGAACAACGTGATTGGTAAATCAGCTGTCTTGGAAATGTTGTCCAGAGACTTCAGCGTATTCAACGTATTAGTACACGTAATTGCTGAATCTGTAGAACCTACCACAATACAAATGAACGGTACTTCGCTATTTAACAGCTGGCGAGCAATAAGCGGGCCAGCCACTGAACCTGAACCGCCGGCAGCTGAAAACATTACGATGTTGAAATCACCTGGAGGATGGATAGAGATGATATCTTTGATTGAATCAGCAATACGCTGGTGGTTCTCGCGGCGCACTTTACCTGAACCATCCACATCAGGGAGAATGTAACACATATCCTCTATGATAGGGTCTTCAATGTTTGACATGCTGGTGTCTACGAAAACAGGATTAATGTCGGCGTAGATATCTGATGATTCAAGACCAACAAAGGGAGTCGCTAAGTTGGCTGCACAGCCGCCTGCTGCGTAGATTCTTAAGGTATGTTTACTCATTAAATCGCCTCTTATTCCTAGATTGTTCGATAAAGTATGAAGTGAATAAATAAATTGTAACCTGACTATGAGTGTATACCCATGAACCCTATTCAAAAAGCTATACAGGATATAACGTTTAAGATCCCCATGGAGGTACTGCGCCAAGTCTTCATAGATAAGCGATACAATGTAATTAATTACCCAGTATCGGTTGAATCTCAGATATTAGCAAAAGTGGTAAAACCACGGGTATTGGTTGACTGTAATTTAGTAGGAGGTATTCAGGTTGAGATATCTCTGAGTACCGCTAAAAAGATGTATGATGATGGAAGTCATCAAATCTATGTTATCCCTAAAACAGCAACAATGGGAAGAAGTATCATATCGGTGATGAGTATTGGCTTTAATGAAAACGAAGCAACAAGTACCTATCAGACAACCTCATCGTTGATACGTGAATCTTTGAATGTATTGGATGCAGCTAACGGTTATGAAATTAATAGTACTTCTTCGGTTTCTTTGATTGAAGAGAATACTATTCATGTAGAATCTGAAAGTATACTTAGTAGCAATGCATCGTTACGTTGTATTGTCAGCAATGATCCTGAAATGCAGAACTTAAACCCGCGTACTATCCCAGCTTTTACCAAGTTAGTAGAGTACGCCGTAAAGAGCTATATCTATAATCAATCAATGATTAGTATCGATACCGCTAGATTGCATGGTGGACAGAGCCTGGGTGTCTATCGTGATATAGTAGAAGGTTTTGCAGACTCGGAAGAGTTATATCAGGAATACCTAACTACACGTTGGAAAAAGATTGCGTTCTGCGATGATAAAGAGTCTTATTACAGACATATCAAACTGACATCGTCAGGAGTTTAAACTAAGTAGGTCTTCGGACCTACTTTTTATACGTTATCTATGAAATACTATGACTTTATTTTTAATTAAAGAGTATTACTAATGGGCGCGTATATAGATCTAAAGGGTAAGAGATTTGGTCGATGGCTAGTTGAAAGTAGAGCTGATAATAATCGCTTCGGTCAGATAAGATGGAGTTGTGTGTGTGATTGCGGTTCTGTAAAGAAAGTTAATGCAGGGAGTCTACTATCCGACAAATCAACAAGTTGTGGATGTTATCAAAAGGAAAAGGTAAGACATACCAGCCAGGTCCACGGGATGTCGGCAAAAAAGGAATATAAATATTACCACGCTATGAAGGGCCGGTGTTATAATCCTAAAAATATTGACTATTACAATTACGGAGGGCGTGGGATAAAAGTGTGTAAGCGGTGGCTTGATAGTTTTGAAAACTTCTTAGAGGATATGGGTGAGTGTCCAAAGGGCTATACGCTAGATCGTAAGGATAACGATAAAGACTACAGCCCAGATAATTGTAAATGGGCCAGTCGTAAAGAGCAGGCTTTAAATAGAAGAACTACAAGAACAGTCACCTACCTTGGGGTAGAAACTACTTATGTAGAGCTATGCGAAAAGTTTAACATCAGCTTACCCGCTTTAAACTATCGTCTCTCGACAGGTATGTCTCTAGAAGAAGCGTTAAATAAACCCATCCAAGCAAGAAAACACACCACCCCTGTTGTATGTTTAGATGTTAAAGAAGGGAAATATAGAATATTTAAAACATATAACGATACTGTACAATTCTTCAACAATAAAGAATCTAGTCTAAGAAGGGCAATTGATCTAAAGAGAATATATTTATTAAAATACCTAATAAAGTATTCTGATGATAATTCATCCTGGGATCGTTTTACCGGTAACTTCAAAATAACCGATGACGTTGTTATTGAATTAGAGAATGGGGTTTTAATAATCTTTAACAATATCTGCGAAGGTTTAGAGTATTTAGATAGAAATGATATTGACACGGATAGCTGTAAGATTAAATCACTGATAAGATAAGGAAAGTTTTTATCGTCACATTAAATTGACATCATCTGGTGTATAAGGTGCACGGCTCCTGACAATAACGGCATAGGTGCAGTCTATTAGACTGCACCTGTTTATGCTGTCAATGTAGTCTTACAACACCTGACATTGGTTGGGAACTATTGCCAAGATGATCAATATGTTTCTTCTTATCAAAAGATAACATATCTAATAAAGTGTTTAAGAACTGTTGTCGAATGTGGTTATCTAAAGAACAGTTATCAAAAAACAACTGGGCTAGATAGAATACACCATCAACACCTGGTATCTTTACAGGTCTTTCTTCAGAAACTGGATTCTTAGTGAACGTTGCCACATCAACATTACCCGACCGGATCTTTAATAAGCTATCACAGCTTGCTACCGCCAGAGGTTCTGTTGTTGTTAGCATCACCAACAGGTCATGCGATTGTTGATATCCTTGATTAATATGGTCAACCAGGTGACTAAATTGATACTTTTCTTCAAAGACGTTGTGTGATGGATGATTAAACATAGTAACATACATAGGGACTATATTCCCTTCTATGTAGACTAATACCATAATCGCCTGGTCGACATAACTATCGGCCTTATTAAGGTGCATGAGGTGTTTAATCTTTAACCCCTCTCCCTGAAAAACATCTACTGAATTAGGGGTGTGACATACTCTGACTTCTTGACTAATTAGTGAAGATAATTGCATAATGGCTACCGTAGTTTGTTCTTTGTTTTATTTATAATGGATCAATATTACCAGGCAAGTGATACGTTTGCTTCTAACGAGATATGTTCCTGGTCTTTATAATGGCTCAGAAGAGGCTCACCGGACTCATTAAAAGAAAGACATAGTACCGGCCCACCACTAAAGGTATCGTGCTTTATGGCGTGAACCACAGCCTCTGGCGCTGTTTTACCTAACGATAACGCCGAGGTGGCAAAATCAGAACCTGAACCAATAGCGGCAGTATTCCTGACAGGTAGCGGGTCAGGACCATTAGAGAATTGCCACACTGAATTACGGCATACAACAATTACACAGCACTCGCTAAGAGCATCTGTGAATTCTTCCTTCTTAGCACCGGCAACTAGCCAATCACGAAACGGCATTCCCTGTCTGGCATCGCCAGAAAACCCCATTCCTACTAAGGTATCCTCTTCCTTAGTCTCTGGATTAATAAAAACCCCCTTTAATACATGCAATTTAGTAAAGGGCTCTTGTGATATTACATTCCAGTTAACAGTCATCCGACTATCACTAGCCAGCTGCTGTCCATCCCAGACTATCGTTGTCATGCGTCCTCTCCATCTCAAAAAACTACGTGGGGGGTTTGACCCCCCGGGGTATAGTATTTGTCAGAAATGACAACTAAATGACACTAAAATCATCCACATTATTTTTCAATAACTTCTTGATTTCTTTACGGTTTTTACTACTTAACCACTTAATATTGACCGCTCCCTTCGAGGTGATGATACAGTTCTCAACGATCTCCCAACCGGCTTCTTTTATTCTATCACGGTTGTTATTGCCGGTAATGGTATCGTTACCCATCTCACTAGCCACAACGTGGTCATGAAACTTGCTATCAATCTTATTCAATATCTGAACAGTGATGTCTTCTTGTTCTATAAAGGCACTTTGTTTTTCAATTATTCTCAAAGTTTTTATTATACGTTCTATCGGGTCAGCCATAGTTCATCCTGTGTAAAGTTCCTAGAAAAAAGCAATCTGTATATTGCCCTATAGATATACGTTAGAGGTGTATTTTTATGACTACACTAATTTATTTATACAAGGATATCTACATGGCTAGTACACTTAAATCCGTTTTTAATGACATAGGCCAGGATGTCAGTTTTAATAGAGGTCTCGTTAGACGCATCATCAGTTATGTGAACGGATTTGTAACTAAAAACGATGATTCTATTAACTTTTTTGGAGATGCGCTAATTGGTGTATATCCTATCCGTTATACTAATGATGATAAAATTACCTGGTTTGATGAGGTATTACAAATAGATGAGTTAGCGTTAAAGGCAGATGTCTACTCCCTAGATACCATCGACACTAACTTTAGGGTCAGTAGTGATTTAGTGAATCTCTCTATTATCTGGTGTCTTTACCGTTTTGAAGAAAGCGAGGTGAGTTCACGTGAAAAAGAACAAGTTCAAGTAGCGCTGTTATCTATGCTACATTATAAATTCCTTTCGTCTCTGATGAGTCATTATTTTCGCTACCCTGCAGATAAAAGCGTTGCTATGATGACCTATGCAAGCCTGTCTAAGAAGTTTTCTTTAAAGGTACAAGGTTCATGGGGGGCCTTGGTTAAAGACCGGTCTGAAAGCATTCTAGCTAAAACAGGTATCCATTACGACACCTATCGTAAGTTTGGTCCTGATGAGGCAGTGGTTTACATGATCAACGACATCCAGTCTCGTATCCGTGAAGTATTTAAAGCGGTAGTAGAAGTTTTCCATCAGGTTAGAGAACAAGATGCAAAAATTACTACTATCTCTGCATCTGTTGATATTGACGGGGAGAGTATTGTTAAAGATAAACGAAACGACTATACCCGTTTTAGACAGTATCTACATCGCATTGTTGCTGATAGAGATACATTCATTAAACAGGAACTGGTAGACATCGTTGCCAAGGCAATACACACCATGCCACCAGACCAATTAATCTCTTCGTTAGAATACATGAGTGAAAATGCTTCTGACAGTAAAGATAAGGTCATTGGCCCTTTGCTGGATAAAACCATTATCCATGCGTTTCATTATTTACAACAGAACCGTGTTGATATTACCAACTTACCTTTAGTCTTGGTTAAGATGCGTGCTATCTACATGTCTTCACGTAGCGTTCAGGATGATTTGTTGGAGATTCGTGAACTTGCTGGAGAGATTGCTGAAGATGCGGTTACTTCACGCAACGCTTCTGTTAAAGCCAGTGTTAGAACCGGTATTTTATTATACTTAGTTCTGCGCTCGTTAACCATGAAACATTACGATTAGTATGTTCAACCCACCACCAGAAGTTGTTATGATGTATAGTTTAAATATAAGGCTATATGTCTATACAAGTGACTTCTATCGACATTATGTAGGTCGAAAATTTAAGAAACTACCTACTGGTTATCGAGATGGTCTGCATGAACTACAACACCGCATATATGACGAATATGGAGAACTTATCCCTTACCACACTTTGTTGATGTGGGTAGATAAGGGTTTAACTTTCCCTAAGAAAGCGTTTCAACTACTAGATGATGAGGCGTTAATTGATATTGTGGGGTTGTGTTATAGACTGCCCACTTACGACCCAACACGTGAGTGCGTAGTTCAGATCTATCTAGATCGACTTATTAATGATAATGACATAGTTAACGCTATACGTTTAAAGACATTATCCATTGTAGAACAACAGGCGTATGATAGATTAATGGTCCAAGTTACTGGAACCAAGTATGATATCAAATACGTCGATTATTTCATTAAAGTATATAACCGATAAAGCATAAAGCCACCTTCTCCCGTTATAGGAGAAGGTGGTCTATGTCGTCTATTTCACTTGGCGCTTAATAACGTCGTTCAGGTAGTCGTGTTCACGATGGTATTCGAGTAACGACTCGTATGGTTTCAAATTGAAACGTAGTGTATTAAACATATCGTAATCATGAATAAACAAAGAAGCTTGATCAATCTCTTCTGCAAATTTATAATGACTGCAGAGTTTCTTGATGGCGTTCTTTACCTGGCGTGATGTTAATAGTAGCTTATCACGTTCGCGTGTCATCAGACCTAACTTAACGTCTTTATCCATACACTGGGCTTTAAAGCTGATGAGCTGATAGGGATCAACTGCGTTTAGTTCTTTAAAGCGACGTAGGAAGAAATATAGCGAAGCCGTATAGGGTGTTGCAGAAGTAGCAATAGTTGCCAGCTCACGTAAGATAGATACGTCATCAGGCAGTGTGCCTTTCTGAATAAAATCTAACTCAGACTGGCTAAGTGAAAGACCTTGTCCCCCAATAGCCTCTTTTGTATACTCACACTTCAACAATGACACTGTGTGGAACATTGATAAAATGTTTTGTAGGTTAAGTGGGGGTGCGATCTTCACGGTAGTGTTCACCGGACCAAAGGGTGTAATGATTTCTTCTACGTAGCGGTTAGATGGCTGTACGTGAGAGATTACCGTTGTCAGCGTTGGAATGTCATCACGATCAAAATACGGCGTCTGTACATCCATACGAACCTGTTCGTAGTATTCATTATCAGCAACCATCAACACCTTTGGAATATCAAGCCATGACGGCAGACGTAAATACCATTTGGTTTTATGAACTTCGGCTAAATGGGTTAAGATCCGATCACTGTTAATCTTAATTTCTTTAAGGTGACGTTCAAAGAACAACTTATCCATAGCCAAACACTGATCAATGTCTGCTTGACTTGGATCTTCAATAATACCCTGGTCTTGGCGCATTAATATCAAGAGACGAAGATGAGGCTTATAAATAAGCTCTTTCTTACAGATATCGATAGTATCGGCGCGATTGCGATCGATAGTGATACGGACTTCATTAAGTAAACTCATGGTCTTCCTTATTTTTTAACTATAATTTTTACCAAAATGCCAAATTGGCATTATTGTTGCGTGTTTTATTTTGATTACGTTTTGTCTTCTTACGCTCATTGGCTTGTTTAATAAGCGCATCGAAACTATAAATTTCACCACCATCGCTTTTAGTTTGGTAGGTAAGTTTCTTTAATTCACTTTCTAATCGGGCCAATTTAAAGCCAGATTGACATAGTGTTATTTCTTCTAATACTTCATTGATACGTTGACGAGTCCTAGCATTCTTCTCTTTAACGAGAAGGTCTTGGCTAATATCACCTGAACTCTCACCCATTAGAAGTAAACACTGTCCTGGATCTATCCCATAGAAGTCCAGGTGATTACCATAGGTCACAAACCAGTTTGCCAACAACCATGCAATAACTAAATCGTCATTGCCGGAGGCTTCGTGGTCTATACGACCCCCTTTCTCAACCAAACCACGTAGTTGCAGCGAGAGTGTCTTATCTCTTACAAGATGACCGGCATGGGTAGCAGCGTTTTGTATAACGTTACCGTATAGAAGTGCTCGAGATTGTGCATTGGTCGCAAAGCCAAAATCTGTCTTATGGCTAATGTAAAATGACTCATCTCGATAACGAACATCTTTAACGATTCTTTCGTAGTCGCTTTTCCTCTCCATATGGTTTTGTACAACTGTATTATACAACCGTTTAAAGGGATCAATGCCAACAGATGGAAGTTCTATCATTAACGCATCAATAATAACCACCCCAGTTGACTTACGTTCAATAATTAAAGTTACTCTTTCATAAGCGATTAAAAAATTAGCGACCCACTTACAGAAACGAATAATGTTTGCTTCGTTAATGTCCATTGCAGCGACGAGAGATAAGTCTCGAACATCAATGAGAGTCATGGTAATCGAATCTCGACCCACACCCTCTGAGGTATCCATACCGGCAATAAAATAACCGTTAGCCATACGTTGATTAATTTGGTATTCAGGGATATACCACCTTAACATATATCCTTCATCGGTCACCTCGACGTATTCTGGCTCACGTTCAGAATCGAATATGGTATTATTCTGTTTAGTGGTCAAAGGAGATCGTTGTGTACCACTTGTCCAACGGTTAAAAAAGTCACGGTCTGCTTCTTCACCCTTTGCGTTAGCATTCGCAATAGCTTTATATAACCAATCATCGGAGTGACCTAATTGACGATGGGAGAATGTACCATTAATCAATATTTTGTGGTTAGTACAGTTTACCCTAACCAGACGATGGAAATCATTGATGTTGAGCGAGTCTAAGAATTTCTCACTCCATACAGCACCGCCGCTAATCATGTCGTACATGTATTTGCCATCCCGGTCATCTTTTTTACCAGCAGTGGTTGTAAAGATGTTTCCATAGGGTTGGTTATTGCGCTCAGCTTCCTCGCGGGCCGCTGTCCCTGCTGCTAGAGCGGCGGGTATCAACGAGCCAATGAATCGGATAAAAGGACCCTCATCGATCTGAGTGATAGGGGCTGTTGTCCCACGACCTACGTTGATGGCGGCTGCTTCTGATGATTGAGCAACGGCAGTGCTATAGGTATTGTCTAAGGTATTATACGTTAGTAGATGTTGGTTATTTGCATCTGTTTTATCTTTTACTAACAGATAAGGTGGTAACAAGTCACGTATTCGTTTTAGACGCTCAACGTTAGCAGAACGTAAGTTAGCATCTTTTGTTATCATGTTTATACGTGATGATAACATCGCAAGGTAAATCAAGTTAGTCATCAGGCAGTCAGTAGAAACCGATTTACCTGTCTGACGTGGTTGAATTAACGCAAAGTCAATGTGATTAAAAAAAGACCAAGTTAAGGCAATGTTTCCACGATTAGCCCTATATTGAACAGGTGTATTACCAGACTGAGGTGGTATGCGAACCACCTCACGGAGAAAATACCATGGGTTGTATTTACACTCCATGGTAATCATGACTTTTGTCTGTTGGTCAATATCTAAACTAAAGGGATCGATACCTTGTAGTTCTGGCTGTAAAAGGGTTAAATGAAATACGTTGTTTTCAATACCCATCTTTTTATAAAGACTTGCGAGTCTAAGAAACGACTCGTTACTTGTCTTTAAATCCACAATCGCATTGGGATATTTTTTATAGTCGGATAGAAAGGATATCATGACAGCCGCTTCTAAAGTTAATAGTCATAGATGTTGGTAGTAGGTGTCTAATACAACACGTCTGCCTGTTAAACTATGAATTAAGATCATCAGTTATTGTTGAGGACAAATCCATGTTATTAAATGTAGATGAGATAGAAACTACGTTAAGCTGTATTGCTGTTGAAGAAATGGATGGCGATATTGCTCGTCTATGTCGTCTAGGTATAGAGTTAGAAGAAATTCACCAGACATGCCAGGATGGTCTCTGGGATAGTCCTGCGGTACTGATCACCGTTGAACATATCAACGGTCAGTTAGGTCTTCCAGTTGAACCCTCTTTAGAAAATTCAGTATTAGACACTATAGATCGAATCATAGAGGCGATTAAAGAAGCGTTTGTGCGCACCTACGAGGCTGTTGTTAAATGGGTTAAAGTTGTGTTTGACCGCCTTACCAAAATCATTAATCGTCTTAAGCAGCATGAGAAAAATGCTGAAATTAAAGAGGTAGATGACCCTGTTGAAGTTGAATTGGGGGAGCATGCTAAAGCGTTGGAAGTTGGTGGAGAGATAGACTTTGATGTTATAGTAACCCGCCTAAACACCATTGTTGAGCCGCTTGAAAAGATTCGTAATATGGGTACAAAGATAGTAGGACGTTTTAACTCTGCTAAAACCATTAAAGATGTAGATGTTGTTACCAATCTCTCTAACGGCTTGATAGATTACATCAATAAACATTTTAACACGGTTGAAAAAGATTTACTCTACTCTTCTAAAGATCTCTTTCCTGGTAATAAACGTCTCATCATCGACCTTACCAGCCCAGTACCCGTATTGAAATTTGAAGAGGAATCTGTTAAAAACAGTAGCACTACTAAAATATTCACCATTGAATCACTACAGTCTGCTATTGATAAATTAAACATCGATGAGGTTAGTGATTTAATTAAAAATACTGAAACCTTTTCAAAAGAAATTGTAGGTAGCATGAAGTCTGGTTTTAAATTAGCCAGAGGTAATCGCGAGGTCATTACTGAGTTAATGAAAATAGCCACGCCGATTAACGGAATGCTTCAATCGATGCCACGTAACTTAATTAGTTATTACACTCAAACACTTGGTCATTTAGAAACTAGTTTAAAATTAGTAACTGACCGTGCTGCTAAGAAGTAAAGGAGTTAACCATGTCAAGCCGTATACAACGTTTACTTATATCAACACCCTCAGTAGACGTATCGCTAGAAGAAGCCATTAATCAAGAACAGTTTTACAACGTTACCGATGAGATTGCTTCAATAGAATACACACGCCATTGTGACGATGTTGAAGAATTGTTATCTATCGCCCATAGCTTAGAAGCGATAAACAATGCCTGTGTTGAGGACGCTGACTACCAGCATCCGGTTACTAATACCATGTTAGGAATCTTTGCTAACAACTTAGGTGTTGAACATGCTGTCATTTCTACAGAAGCCGGTATTATTGAAACGGTAGAGCGTATCTATAAAGCCATTAAAGAAGCAATTCAAAAAGCATTTGCTGTTTTTGTTATCTGGTTACTTAAATTCAATTCCCGCAGCGAAAGCATTAAAAAGCGGGCAGATGCCAGAAAGAAAAGCGCTGATAGGGTTGAAAAAGCTGATATCAGCGTCGAAGTCAAAGATCACCTTGAGCAACTCTCGGTAGATGGAAAGGTAGATCTCAATACAGTGGCTGATACGGTTATTAACCTTAGCGTTATGTTAGATAAGTTGGTTAAAGAGATATCTCAGCTTACTAACGATTTCACTAAAGCCGATTCAGCAAACGCTATCATGAAAGTGGAAAACGGCATTGATGATTTAATCAAGATCGTTGAACAATCTATTCCCATGAAGAAATCAGAAGATGGTTATGAATCTAAAGATATTCTACCAGGAGATCATCGTTTGGTAGTAAATTTTGAATCTACCACACCTGTCTTTATGTTTCGAAAAGAATCAGTTAAAAGTGGTGATTTAGCATTTACGACGACACTTAACGAGATGCTGGTCCTATTAGACATTGTTGCTGAAAGTTCATTATTTGCAAAACTTAACAAGCATCTCAATGACAGTAAGGAAAATGGTATTATTAAAGCATTAGACAACCGCATTAATAAATTAGACACCGAATCTAATAAGTCAGCGTATGTTCAAGGCTATCTTACTCTTGGTAATAAACTTAACACACTAAATGCTCTTCCACAAACACGTATATCTCAATACATTGTGACTATTGCAGATCATGTTGAGCGTGTGACAGGTAAAGTAGAAACTGCTACTAAGATAATGGCATAAAAGCCTAACCACCTAGCCGTGAGGCCGGGTGGTTAGCTTATGCCGTCTTTTAATCATTATCTTCATCATTAACGATATTCAGACTACTTATCCCTAACTGTAAATCGTTAGTAGGAGTTTGACGTATCCATTGTAACGTCACTACACAATTTACATTTGGTTCAAAGTCAACCTGAATAAATTCTCGATAGTCTTCTAACGCAATCAAGAACTCTTCATCATCAATGGTAAATAAGAAATGAGTGGGGTACGGTGCTTCAGGCTCTGACTCGCGTATAACCAGAGGATCAATATCCCGATACATCTCTTGTAGCCATTCTTGCGTATTGCCATAACCAGAAGAAATATCAATATTCCACTTGGTAGGGTCATCGCCATCGCGAAATGCGTGTGCAGATAGTCCTTGACCATAAACATGATCACCATCTGAATTATAATCAATCAGATAAGGAGAATCAACGGTGTGCGGTCTACCTAGTAGGGTTATGCTAAAACTTTGAATATGACGATAACTCTGGTAAGTGCTATCCACATCCTTAAGCTGCAGTACTACTACAACACGTTGTAACGTACCGTATAACGTTGGGTTAAAGGCCGTATTCTGAGTTGAATCGGCTTCAACATAATCAGTAACGTTAATGACGATATCACGTTCCATAGAGTAGAGGTAATACTCTAAAGTATATCCTAACGTGTCATTGTGCCATTTAGGTACAACATATAACTTCACGTTATAACGTAAATCTTCATCAATCGTGATAGCGTTATAGGGTATTGAGATTGACCCATTACGGAAGTCTTGCGAGAATGTTGACTCAGTGCTATCTAAACGATAAGACAACACCAAGGGCACCTTCTGCCCTACTACCGACGGTACGTAGTTCTCAATGCCATACAGACGCATTCTTGACTGGTTATTGATAGGATATCGAACCTTACGTCCATTGTTATACTTAACTACCCCTATTAAGTTCATTGAATTTAATGGTAGGTTGTGTGGATAGTGTAATACGTTGTCCTGTGTCTTAGATAAAAACGGTGACTCGATATACACATCAACAATGTGTTCGGTAGGTGCAGCCGATGCTTTAACGAATGACGTATTTCTAACCAATAATCTTGCTATCGCCGCAACAGAGTGGTTCTGGTTATAGGCAACTAACGTTACAATCTCACCATCAGTTAAAGGTAATGTAGAAGACCCAGTAATGGGTTGTTTGATCGCCGGTTGGTTATCCTCGGGAGGAGTAACTGTAACGACCTCTAAATTATCGGAGATCAAGACACCGTTTTGATCATAGCGCGCTGAAATCACTACGCCAGTATCGTTATCAATATCATCACCTCTAAAGACTTTAACGTGAGAAACATTAGAGCCGTAAATGTGAAGTCGTGAATCAAAAGACATGACGTGTGGTGTTACTGAACTATCAATATAGGCCCGATAATATTCAGTAATACCACCTGGTGCTAGACCGAGAATAATATCTCGGTCAGCTACACCTGTCTCAGTAGGTACTCGCCATACTTCAAGTCGAGATTCGCCAGTTTCAAGGTCAATGTAAGTTACTCGAAGAATACCTCGAGTCCAATCGACAACCATGTCGTTGACGTTAGGGACAAAGTTGTTAACACCATCGGTATCTTCTTGGCCGACCTGGTATATCTCATCAATATACCAGATTCGAAAACCACGATTAAGGTCTATATTAAAGACCGGGGCTGATTCATTTAACATATCAGTTAAGCTCCTACACAGACAAATTGTGTTAAGTCAACTCGCCCGTTCAAATATAAACGAGAAATACGATCTAACACCGCATACTCGTGAATTGTTAACGATAGCGTTTCACGATAACAATGAGGATGGATGGATACTAGATCTTTAGCTAAATCTAACTGAGTTGGATCGTATGGCAGATAGACCAGGTACGGGTGAACGATACCAGCAATATCTCTATCAGTCATTCTCCCAGGCAGTACTGTCAATCGTTTTTCAACCATATCCATTAACATTGCGCTCATCAATGGGCTATATAGCACATAACGTTCTGAGATAGCAATCGGTGAACTTAAGTTAGCTTCTGGTAGAAGATCTGTCAGTACGTTAGAAAGCTGTTTATCAATCTCAGCTGCTTCTTCACGTTTAACATATTCCTCATGACCGTAAAGCTCCCACATAGGCGGATGGTTGTATTCTAGTATATAAGGCGCGCCTTCTCTAACGTTAGCAATATCAATAGAACTATCGTTCTCGGCAAATGCCAATTCACTAGTTACCTTCAACGCACCGTTTGCAATGACACGGTAAGAGCGGTCATCACGAATGTCGAAACGGTTATTACGAGATAACTTTCCGTGTCTGACATGACCAATCTCATATTCCACATCTTCCTGCATTTCGCTATTAAGGTGCCCAGCAGCGCGAATAGTAACATGTTGTTGCTGTCCTTCCACTATCCATGATTTATTAGTTATTACCACAATGTTAGAATCAGTGATATGGTAATCGATTTTACGAATTAACGGATAACCATTTAACCACACATCAACTTTACCCATAGGTAGAATAATATCCTGATCTACAGCATCCTCACCATCTACTATAAAGTTAGCTTTCAATGGTACGGTAATAACACCTGCGCTAACATTCATTAGCTGGCTGAAACCTAAGCCAAGGCTATCAGTTCTAACTAACGGTGTCATCAATCGAGGATCTACCTTCCAGATAATTTGATTATTTTGAATCTCGTAATAGGTATCGTCACCAGTTACTTCAATCCACTTTCCTTCTACCTCTGACTCTTCTACAGCAGTTAGTAAATAAAAGCGGTAATCCCTTCCTTGTTCATAGTCAACATACGTGTAGTTGACATTCTGATCGATTGTCCTAGATACCATCCCCCTAACCATTTCTACACGACGAGCTTCCGTGTGTCTTGGATAATATTCATCACCAGACGCATGGTAGTAGAAACCCAGTAAGCGACCTTCGGCAGTATACTCATACACCGTTGAATCGGTTCGATATAGTGGAGGTAGATGAAATTCTGCCACACCACCATCATCCACACTCTGGATAGGGCTATCACCTAATACCTTTACCAACGCATTGTAACCTAAGGTGTCGATAACTAAATTAGTAAAAGGCTCAGACTCTACGGGACGAGGAACCTCACCTGGCACCTCACTGTATCGCATAATAGCAGGATAAGAAGAGGCTTCTAGATGCCTAGCTGACCAGACTTCAATACTAGAGTTAACACCCGATAGAACATTCACAATCGCTTCATCTGATAGCTTGTAAAGCTCATGAATGCGGTTCTTCTCTACCACTAAAGGTCGGTCATAGCCAGATTCTTTAATATAAAGACGAACAACTGCATTGTTAGTATTTAGCCAAGTACCGTGGTCGGTAAGATAATTATCCACTAATGCAGTTGGGATACTGTAATCGTGGTGTGTTATCATCCGAATGGCTTGTTCGGTGTTGTAATGATAATACACGCCTTTGAATTTATCTGCTCTTGTTTCATCAGGAACTAATATCAAAATATCGATATCATCATGATAGTCTATTCTCTGTGGTTCACTTTTGGGAGGATGGAGAATATATTTATTGACACTATCAAGATCAGAACGAAAGGTAGGTAAATCGCTAAGTTTAAACTCTACAACTCGACTGACGGTACTCTGATAGGTATATTCAATTACATCACCAATAGCCACTTCGGCGGGGGTAAGGTAACCATGCTCGTACCCATTTTTCATGATTCTAACTAAACCCACTTGGGATTGATAGTTATAAAATTCATTAAGGATAGCAAGCTTTTGTTGAGTGGTTTCAATTAAACCACCCCCTACCTTAACAAAGGGTGTAGTATAACCAGCGCTACGGTTAGAACTAATAAAGCTGTTATGGTAGAACCGTATATATAAACGGTTGTCAAACAAAGAAGGCATGTTAGGGTGCTGTTTAACCGCAAGTATGACAGTACGGTTAGCACTTACCATCATATATGCTAGCGATTTAGCAAAAACAATACCGGTTTCTAGATAGAGATCTATTAACAAATTATTGTTATTTGACACAGTTGCTAAATCCACCCAGGTTTTTAGCGATGTTTCAATGCCAAACGTAGACGGTGGTAGTTGTCCTATCTTGTAAACATGGTAAGTGTCGGCAGTAGTAGGAAGTTTCTGACTATCCCATGGTAAAGTAACCGTTTCCTTTATACCACGTTTGCCTGTTAAACGGTGGGGTTGAAATACAGACGGTGTATCCATAAACGGATTACACCACATGTTTTTATATCCGTAATCTGTTAAGTAGGTTAACACGCGTGGTTGCTCCTGTTAATTGTAAACCGGGGAGCGACCTTAACGCTCCCCACTAACCAATAGACCTAAAGTTTTACTATAGGTGTTTAATGCAGACTTGTCTTTAAACTGTTTATATAAAAGATCACTGATAGTAGAACGCTTATAGGCGTTGCTATTTATAGCAGCGTAAACCATGAAATGCCACGTTGGTGCATGTTCCAGCGCGATTCCTACTACTTCTTTAAAATGAGCACCACGCCATCCAGCAGAACCGGTGGCTAGTTGAACCATCGATGCAGGCGTAAGTAAATCAATTCGTGTTGAATTAATACGTTCACGCGCATAGTTGACCGTCTGAGACAGTAGTCCTTGTAAATGGAACTCAGGCCAAAGATCCAAGACTCGCTCAATTGGCATACGTAAAACACGAGCAATGCGTGTAGCGACTCGCGCCTTTTCAGAGTCAGAGATATCGTTCTCAACAAACCCATGGAAGCCGACATAATGAAGGGCCATGATGATCTGTAGATCTACCTGACTAGCAGGATCTAATCCAAGATTACCTGAGATTTTATTGGCTAACCAATTTACAAAAACCCACATAGGTGCATCACCCGCAAGGTATAACTCACGACTATCACCATCTTCAAACATGGCAATTTCTAATAAGGCCCTTGCAACAAGTGCTTCGTAGTCCATGGTATCTTTAATGGAGTAGTCGTCACGCGTTCCACGCACGAACGGCCGGGTATCTATGACAAACACTGTTTGATCGTCACGCGTTGGAAGTTCGATAGATAGTGGGTGCGCAAAGGCATCAACTTCTTTAACTTCCGGAGTAATAATGTAAAGAGGGGTGTCCGGGGTCATGGGTAATAACACTAGCCGGTTCTTAATTATCGCCTCTTGCAGCTGAGGAATTAGCTTGTCTCGACGATAGTTATTTGTAACCATGGTGGTGTAACTTGATCTGTACATGGGGTTTCCTTAGTAATAGCGAGGCTAATCTAGCTTATGCTATGGCGTTAATTATTTACATATGTCTATGATGCGTACTAGACGTTGACCGATACATAGAATTGGCTTAGGTCTATTACTTGACATCGTATATAACGTACTAATACGCACATAAATTAATTTAGCTAAATTAGTTTGAAATTTCATGCCTTATAAGAAGGCGATAAAAGGAGTCGGAAATGACAATTACGAGCGCAGCTCCATTTGCTAATTTGCGCGGAATCAACGACCAGTCTCGTGGTCAGTTGGAGCCGGTAGCAGAAGCATTGCCGATGCATTTACCAATGGTCCATCTTCTCTGTGAGCGTGGTCCTACTACACCAGTATTGGGGGTTGGTACTGCACTGACCAACACTTTTGGTGAGCGGACTTTCGATTACTCTGAAGCGTATGCTAACCAGGCAACTGTAATGGCTAACACCATTATGGGTCAAGGTAACAGCATCATGGTTCAACGTGTAGTGCCTGCCGATGCAAAACAAGCCCGTCTACGTCTTAACGTTGAGACAGTATCCGCCTTGGTACCTGAGTACGTCACTAATGCTGACGGTACTTATTTACTGGACGGTAACGGCGAGAAACAACCTACCGGTGACACAGTTCCTGGTTACAAAGTTCGTTGGTTTACTGAAGAAATTGCCGAAGGTGATATTCTCGGACAAGCCGCTACCCGTACGGGTGATCTTGAAGGAGCAGATGGTGAAGTATCTACCGTTTATCCTATCATGGAAATCCCGGCCCACCACGTTGGTAAATATGGTAATAACTTGGGCTTCCGCCTGTATGCGCCTACTACCAACTCTTCAGTTGAAGTTGACGGCGACGTTATCGAAGATCAAGACGCGTACCTGTACCGTTTACAGATTGTCGAACGTGCTTCTGCATCATCTTCGCCTATTGTACAGCAAACGCTTACCAGCGCTCAGTTTGTCGAATTCGCTCTGAAAGATGGCGTAATTAATCCTAAACTGGACACTCAGCTGTCGTTTGATCGTGTTGTTGACGCTGCCTATACCAACCTGGACACCAGCGATGGTTTCCCTGCAGTATATGGTCCGTTCGGTGAAATCGAACTGTACAAAAACAACATCGCTACGGTACTGACTGCGCTTCACGGTGCTGAAGACACTGCAGTAGGTGGTCTGACTGTATCACATGATGCCATTAACTTTATGGGTGCGGTCGATTATGACGGTGTTCCTTATAAAGCAATTGAAGTTGTTGGACCGGCTGATGGTGGTATCTTGTTATCAGAAACTGCAACTCACTACCTGAAAGGCGGTGACGACGGTGATCTGAGCTGGGCTAACTTTGATAAGTTAGTGGGCGATGACGTTGCAAACTTTGAGAACAGCGAACACAACCTGATGGACGACGCCACGTATCCAATCAGTGCTTATTGGGATCCAGGGTATAGCCTTGAAACCAAACGCAAGTTGTTAACGCCAATCGGTCTGCGTAAAGACATCTATGTAGTTCTGTCTACCCAGGATGTCGCTGAAGAACAAAACACTGTTGATGAAGACTCATCTATCGGTGTAGCGCTTCGTACCGCTGCGCGCTTATACCCAGAGTCTGCTTTCTATGGCACTGCAACTTGTCGTTGTATTGTTGTTGAGCAGTCTGGTAAATTAAACGGCGGTAACTTTAACGGTCTGGTTCCACAAACTGTTGACTTAGCTGAGAAAGTAGCAGCCTTTATGGGTGCAGCTTCTGGTGTAGCAGCAGCCGGTCGTGGATTTGACCAGTCTCCTCGTAACCAAATTACACTTTTACGTGGTATTAACAACACGTACAAGCCTGCTCGCGTTCGTAACGCCGACTGGGCTAACGGTATGGTTTGGTCTCAAGCGTACGACCGTCGTTCATTCTTCTACCCGGCTATACAGACCGTGTATGATGACGACACCTCAGTACTTAACTCAGCGATTAACATGATGTTCTTCACTGAGCTTGAGAAAGTGTGTCAACGTGTATGGCGTGACCTGGCTGGTATCTCTAAGCTTACCAACGCCCAGTTCATCGAGCGTTCTAACGCGTTGATTGCTGAACGTACATCAGGCCGTTTCGACGGGCGTCTGACTGTAGTACCTGAAACCTTCTTAACTGAAGACGACAGTGCTCGTGGTTATAGCTGGAGCTGTAACATCAACGCCTATGGTAACAACATGAAGACTGTAGGTACCTTTACGGTAAATGCATTCAGAAGTGAGGAACTTGCATAATGGCTCGTGTAACTGACGCAGTATTAAGGGCAGGGGTTGGCCATCTAGCAACCTCTAAAGACACCGGCGTAGATCTGACTAAGAATGGTCAGAATGGTTTCTTGGTGGACTACGAAAGTGTTCATTCAAATGCCGCCTACGTAAAGCGTAACATCATTCCGGTTCTACTTGAAGCACCTCGCGGCTTTAGCGATCTGCCAGATTCTGAAGTGTGGATCTCTACACTCAAAAACCTGGTTGAATTGCACGCGCAAACCATTGAAGGTTTAACGTCAACTCTGACTGCTGAGTTCGTTGAAAATGCCGTCGGTGGGGGTGGTGAATTCCAAGAAGACATCGCTAACGTTACCCGTGAACGTTCAGTACCGGTATTTGGTTTCCCTGAGAAGTATGGTCGTGTGATCAACAAATTCTTCGAGGGATGGATTCTTAACCTGTTAATGGATCCTGAAACCAAAGTTCCTCGTGTTGTAAACCTGGCGGACAGTGTTCCTGCAGATCTGTTACCTGACTATGTCAGTATGACCATGATCTTCATCGAACCTGATCCAACGCATGCGCGTGTAAACAACGCCTGGTTGGTTACCAACATGATGCCTAAGACTGGCGGTGAAAACATCGGTCGTCGTGACTTGACAGCTCCTGGTGAGTCTGTACTTCACTCGATTGAATTCACTGGTCTGACTCAGGTTGGTACTACTGTTGATGCAGTGGCGCAATCTATTCTGGATACCATGACTCTGTCTGGTGTTAACCCGAATAACCGTGCTGCATTTGTAGAAGAGTTAACTGCTGATCTGCAAGCTGTTGATAACGGCTTTGCTGAATTAGTAGAGCGTGCTTCTACTGCTGCTAGCTAAAAAAACCGGCATAAATTAAAAGAGCGTGGTTTTCCACGCTCTTTTATGCCGTCATGGTTGGTATTGATTAAAAACAAGATGAATAATTAACTTATTTATAAATTCAACGATATCCACATCTAATAAGCCAACTTGATATAATAACGCTTCCCCAACTGCTGGTGAGCCTAAAATCATATCAGTATCCGACATTAACTTCTGTACGTCAATGTAAATAGTCATTACACGCTCTGTAAGCCTCTGTATGTCGACTTTAGGCATAAGCTTATAAAGTAGATCAGTTTGTTCGTATATAAGCTCAGAGACGTCTACAGACTCTAATTCGTTTACAAGTAAAAGTGTTGATTCGATGAGATCTTCTCTAGATCTTAAACTATCCAAAAAAGAAAGGCGACGTGAGGCTTCTAGCCAGGCAAGCTTAATATGGGTCTGGGTAGTGATGAACTCCGAACCTTCTCCTGTCGCTAAGGTATCTCTAATCATCTCGACAACGTTTTCTGCTAGGCCTTTTTCTAATACTGCTTTATCTTGACGATTTCTGCAAGGTAATCCTAGTGTTTGAACTTTATCTAAATCTATCCAGCTAAGATGTTCATCTGGAATATAAAAAGCAACATCAGGTAGACAGTTTAAAAGGCTGATAAACCGATTTTCCATCTTAGCATATCCTTATAAAAAATAAAAGGCATAGCGCGGAAGGTTTTACCCCTCCGCGCTACGTGTACTTTATTCTGCTGCCTGTAGGGCGGCAAATTGCTGTAGTGCTTCGTTCTGATACTGAGTGGTCAGCTCACGGAACGTTTGTTGATCCCAACGATCGTCTTCAGGCATCATGCGACGACAAGTTGCCATAACTGTCGTTACGTAATGCTTAAATCGGCTGGCCAACTGAGCGTCTGTTTCAGTCTGGAAAGTCGCATTATCAGCGGCATTGTTAATGAATTTATCTTCTTTAGAACGCTGCTCCTGGGTGAGCGGGATCTTAGTAAGAAAACTGTTAGCAACAGTTAAGAAATTTTCTTTGCGTGACATTTTTTAAGGCTCCTTAATAAGCGCGATATACAAGCTTGTCATAAGTATTACGCTGTTGCAGATTGTGTATCTAGCGCCTGCAAGGTTTGATGGTATAACGATACAACACGCTCAGTATCAAAATAAAATGCTTCATTTAAAAAAAGATACGCTGCATGATCGTTGACGATAGTATCTATTAAATTATTAAGCATGGTGTTATTATCCCAACCAGTATATTGGTGCTTATAGATCCAATAATGAATATATGCATACTGATCAAATGTACAGCTGTGTGCTTGGGTTGTAACTGCATTATAGACAGCACGGGCACGCATATGGTCTTGTGGTGTAATTGATTCCCCAATAGCAAGGCATTGCGGATTAAACATAGATGCTAGTGCGTTGGTGTCGCTGTTTAATGCAGCGTGAATGAATGGCGAGCTAATCACCAGACGTAACTTTTCAGTATGCATGATACGCCTCCTCGTATTGTAGATTCATAACACCTGAATGTAGATTTAATCGCTTTAACAGAGATCATAAGATCTAGCGAAATAGGTAAAAAAAGAATGCAGGCATAAAAGGTAGAGACTTTAGAAGTCTCTACCATTCATCGACTTATGTTCTTTAAGAACCAAGTAATTGTTTCGCCAACGCTGCAGCATGAGTACGAACTGCTGTAACATGGCTTGATGAACTCTTACCATAGCTGGACGTTGTTTTCAAGTCAACATGGCCAGGGCGGGCTTCAGTAACACGCTGACCGTCTTTTGGATAACTGACATCTTTGCTGCGATGTACGGTTGCTTCCAGTTTGGTGTATTTACCAACAGGCAATGTACCGGTAACTGTAGTGATGTCTTTGTCCTGAACCATTGCGTCGATACCAACTTCAGAAACACTTTGGGCTAGTGCAGTTGCACATTTCTTGTGGAACTCGCCAACCTTGTCAACAGTTTCCATAGTCAGACCTTCAGGCAACAAACCTTCAACTACGCCTTTAGGCTTATTGTAGGCGATGACACCGTTAGACACAGATTCAACTTGACCGGTAATAACGTTGGCTGCTTCTATTTTAGGAGCATCGATACCAACTGTAGACACTTTATCCAGTGCTTCGGTAGTTTGTTTAGACAGAGCAAATTGTTGCAGTGGGCTTTTCTTCTGGGCTTCAGCCATTAGATATCTTCCTTTGTTTATTGATTGATCACATCAATGGGTTTATTAAAAGTACTTTTAAAGTATAGGTTGATTATACTCTACACTCACAATAGTAATATAGGTGTGTTTTTTAATACAGTCGATTATATTACTCGAGGTTCCATTCAGGGACATGCCATGCTTCAATACCTGTGTTAGACATAAGGTCATCATTGATGATATCCATACGTGTCATAGCGATATCGTCTTGGTCTTCTATGCTATTTGTTAAAAGTCCTAGCATAGCCGCCATACCAGCTACCATAGCGCTGTACATATCCAATTTTGCAATTGAGCTCGGGGGTGTAGGAACAATATCCTTAGATAAGAATATGTTAAAGACATCACCTAACTTACCTTTAACAGGGGGTCTGGGTGTCCGCTTAGTTTGTCTACCAAACCGTTGAAGTTCAAGTTGTATATCAACTAATAACTTTTCATTCTGTTCAACGTCCATTTCACTATCGCCGCCAGCCATAGCGCTATTTCTAACTAACAGACCGCCAACATAGAACACTGACTGAAGCGTATTGCGCTGAGTTGTATTTATTTCAAAATGGTTAGGGTAGCAGCTTTTGAAAAAGCTATCAAACATCTCTTTAAAGGGTTGGGGTCTCATTTCGTTTTTCCTCATTATCTAAATTCTTTACAAGTATACCATTGGCTAATCTTTCACCTTTAAATAACTACTAAGATCCCGCAGGAATCTACATACATGTAATATAGGGTTGTAAAAAAGTTGGACGGCATAAAGCCCTACCTACCTAGGTAGGGCTTCTAATTACCATTCGCGTGATGGGAAGTTAAGGTTTTGAACCTTTGACCAACCTAGGTCACTACGAACCATTGTAGAGCTGATGGCGTTTTCCATCGAGACACCATGCTGGCTCTGGTGACGCTCAGCTGCATCTAACATAGAGGGAATGATTTCAATATCTTCGCTCATTCCTTCAAGTGCGGGGGCTGCATATTTGTTTGCTAACGAAATACCTGGCTCGTTAACATAATCCCAACATACAAGCACTTTCATGTGTTTGTGAATCTTACCACCCACCAATTTATCATTAGTAAGTGAGCGTACTGAGAAAGCAACATTTTCTTCAGTATTCTGAAGCTGTTGTTCCAATGCAGGGCCGTGCGGACCACAGGGTTTGACTTTGCCCATAACGGCAATAACAGGCTTACCGTGTTCATCTTTAACATTGTCTTTGTCAATCCAGACTTCTTTAAAGTGTACACAGATAGCGGATTCTTCAATGCGAAGAATACGTTCCAGATATTGCTGATTAGTCATACCAGGTAATGGTTTAGGATGACCATATTCACCACGACATTGCCCGTTAGCAATACGGCGCATTAAGCTACTAGAGCTTTTGAATAACGCCTGAGCAGTTTCAAAGGGGTAGGTGGCACCAGCTGAATTATCGAAATCGTAAGCCCCTAGGACCATTTCACGATAACCATTTTCATCTGATTTAAGTTGACCTACTTTATTTGTCCCTGCTAGGGCCGTACAGCTGTACTTTGCAATATTAGACATCTTATCTCCTCAACAGGTCTTCAACCCGCTCTAGGCGCTTTGAGGGATCAACTAGTGCAGAATTGATCCCTTCATCCAAATACGCACCCATCAATTTAGCTGTAGTATTAGACGCCCCATCTTGAACACTGCGAAGTGCAATGATCTCAGGTGGTTTATCTTTAAGTTGCTGTGTAGCTTTAAACCCATGGCGATAGTAAGCCGATCTATCCTTAGGTGATCGCGCACAAGCAGCTGTGATCATCTCTAGGATAGCATGGTTTGTATTTAAATTAGCGCCACCATGGTATTTAGCACTATCAAATAATTGACCTAGGTCTTGATAGTTTAGATACCACGGTATATTCCCCTTGGCCACTATTTCGTCAAAGATCTGATATACTAGCGTTCCTTCTTTTACCAGGTTAACATTAGGTATAAAGGTATCACCTGGTTGAAAATCAAAAGAGTAGTATTCAACTTCATCTACAACAACGGTATTGATATTTGAAGGTTCAAGTGGTGTAATGGCATTAATTAGTGAAACACCATAGTAGTTATCATCAACCACAACGCCAAAAATACCTACTACCGATACACTAGAACCAACAATGGCTAGTTCTTTTGAGGTGTAACGTTTAGGAACATGTACCGATAGAGGTTTTACCACTTTGATACTATCTTTAACACGACGCAGCGCCTGTTGGACGCGTTTAGCATCCCGACGATACATAGACGCTTCCATATCAGACTCCTTAACGTGCGTTACGTACTACATCTATCTGAGAGGCAACCCAACCACAGACTAGATCAATCGTAGTCAACGTAGCAGCTTCACGTGGTGTTAGCGCAGGGTTATTAGCCGCATGTGCGTCTATTTCTGTCAGAATACGAAGCGCTTCAGTTTGTGGGAAGAATACTTTGCAAATGATAACACGAACGTATTCATACGTTGATAGATTAGCGTGAATAGCAGTGCTACCTATATATTCATCAGCACGTTGACGCAATACTTCTTTTGAATCAATAACAATAGACTTGTCATTTTCATCCACTGCACTGATGTAGGCAGAAAGTTGTTCCCGCATACCGGCCGCTAATGCGCTATTGCGTTTAGCCCCATTCTGAGACTTATGCATACGTTCAGCACGATCGTAAGTGTTTTGGAACACTTGACCTTCTGTAAGAAGCGTCGTTGGAGACGGCATGCGTTCACCTGCAAGGCAAGCACCCATTAACCATTCAGGCTTACCGCCATCTTTAAGGTATTGGTTATATACCTCACCAACAACAACAATAGGTTTCTTAAACATGTTAGGTTGCGGCATGGATAGGATCAAACGTCCTTGGCGAATATATGCTTCACGCTGGGCAACGATACGGAAGATACGACGACCTGCTTGTGACAGATGGCCTGCTACTGCATTATTGAACTCAGAAAGGCTGATAGTAACTTCGCTAGGTGTCTCTTCGTAGAAACGCTTTGCAATGAAGAAAGACAACATAGCGTTAGCACGATCAAGTCGAGCTTGTGCCTGTTCATCCAAGCCCTTTGGTTGTTCTACAAAAGAAGCTCTGAAGCTTTCCTCGTACATGTTGAATAAAAATTCAGGAGGAAGGTCATCTAGAAGCGTTGCGATGTCGTTATCGATTCGAGTAATGCCCGTTTTAATAAGTTCACGTAATTGAGCACCGTCTAACTTTGGAAAGACTGTAGACGAACGCAATACATCATCCACTGGTGTTTCAGCATAACGCTCAGTTAACGAGGTGATTGACGGATTAGAGAATGCGCTTTCTAAAAAGACAGGTAAGATCTCGTGACGATGACCTTTCTCAAGATGATCATCAACATAAGCTTCTAACTTGTTAACCTGGTCAACAATGAACGGTCGAACTACATTTCGAGTAATGTTAAGCATTGATGAAACGGCATCAGAAGCTAACTTAACAACCTCTTCCATTGCTAGATCGTGAGGGATAGTCCCACCAGAGTCTTTTAGCATGGTGTTTAAATGAATAGATTCAATGATGTTGACAGCATCATCAGTATCGTCAATTAATGATACGCCAGAAGAAATTAACTCTTCTAAAGGGGTGGATTGTTTGGGACGGAAGACAATATTGCTATCCGCATTGATAGATGCTGTGGTGGTAATGGCTTCTAATACGTGACGGTGTAACATTACACAGCTCCCTTCTTAGTTAGTTGACTTTTAATGTTTGCAACACACGTGTCTGCTAACATGACAGAGAGGGGTTGCTTTTCAACAGTGTCGGCGATTTCGTTACCGGCGACTTCTTTAATGATGTTCACGGCCAATTGCGCAGCATTGCCAAGCACTACCGTATTGTCGTGAAACTTATCTTTTACATTCATGTTACACCTAATTCATGTTATTTTACGTGAAACCTAATGGGGGAGAATTACTCCTCCCCCTCATACAGTGCGTTTGCCTTTTGCGATATAACATCCAGCAGTGTATTGGTTGTTCCAATAATTTCTGTTGCCAACGCAATCCGGTTAGAGATACTCTGATAGGCAAAAATCATGTCGATAGGTTTGCCGCTCATTGTCTCATGTTTACCTTGCAATACACGAGAGACTACCGACTTGAGGTTGTTACCCAATACCAGTTTATCACCGGCTTCCTGTGCACTCATTGAAGTCATTGTTACAATGATTAGCGCATGATCTAATTCTATACGCTGCTTCTCTATAATGACAGGTTCGGTAACTCGCCCATTTGCTGCGCGGCCATCGTTATACTGCTTTGCCAATTGACTACGTTGACGGTCAGCACGGTTAGCAATCGATTGTAGGGTAGGTGACATATCCGCTTTATCACCATGATAAAGTACTTCTATGCGTTCAACCTCACCTTTAACTTTTGCCTTTGGGTTATTGCTTGATAATGCTTGTAAACTTGCTAGTGTAGCTTCGTCAAATAGCTCGACGTCGCCAGCCAGCCCGTCCTCAATGGTACATAAAATAGCATCGGATTCAAGCTTATCCCCTACCTTTACTAGGTTAATAACCTGCTGATCAAATCGTACTAGGATAGCACGAGTTTTAACTGTTGGCGTTGTCAGTGCTTTAGACAAACGAGGTGATATAGCAGACCCATCCTCTAATGTATCGGACGTTTCCATTAATACCACTTTAGCCATAGCGCCTGCTTTATAACTTACCTGTTTAGGATCAAAGAAGTCTGGCTCAAAGAACGCTTCATTGTAAGTAACAACATAGCCTGCTTTAACGGAATCGCCTACTTCATAATCGCATTTAAGTACGTGTTTTGCACTACCGTCAGCAACTTTTGCATAATGCGTACCAATAGGTTTAGTTGCCGTAGTACCGTCCTTATAGGTAATCGTGATTGTCTGATCATCCTTACTGGTGACCTTACCGTCCTGTTGAGCGGTATAAGCAAATAATTCATCAACACGATGTGCCATGACTTTCTCATAACCTGTACGTACAGGTGTGGTTGTATAGCCCGTCGCCTGAATGCCCGACGAGTGCTGTACTGATGTCATGTTGGTTCGTTTAGAACTATCTCTATCTGCACCTGGTGACAACAACGAAACGCTACTGACATATTTAGCAGGACCATCCCCTGGCTCGTAACTATCAGTCATCCCTCTAAGGTTACGAATCTTCGCATCAGGTGTTAGGTAAGTAGTAATAGCTACCTTAGCACTATCTGGTGTTGATTCAGAAATTACCCCTAGATCATTCTTATTGAATTGACGTGAACGTCGTACCATGGTTTTCGTCGAACGCCCCCCTTGCCCTGCAAACGTCAATGTTTCATGCTCTTTGAGGTTGTGGACTGGGTTTGATGTCTCTACTAGCTCTGTTGATTCATCCTGTAGTACATTTAACCATACTGCTTTAGGGTTAAGATCGATCGATGCCTTTGCCAGAGTAGGTTTACTACGATACTCACGTAGTGCTTCGACCATTTGTTTGTAAACCATACCTGAAAAACGCTCATAACCACGAAGTCGCATATGGGCACTATCCATCTCTTTTGGATGTTGATCAGTAGCAACCAACTCTACACTTCTAAATAACAATCCTTCAAACGTGGTAGGTTCTTCCATATCCTCCAAAATTTCTTCTGTGATAGGATCAACAAACATCATGTCCATTAATTCCATCTCTTGAATAAATCGAGCACTAAGGCCTTGTTCATTAATCAAGTTGAAGTAGACATCAGGTTGGTTAAAGTCCTGTAGGTTATACTGTTTTAACGAGCGGTGGTAACTTACAAAACCACCCAGTATTAAACTTGCAATGCGGTCACTTCTAGAAACAACCAATGTTTCATCTGCAAAGACTATTTTGTATTCCTGCGGGGCAAGTTGCACTCTAGTTCCTACAGGTATCCGCTTAACCTCTACACCAAGTTTATCGATTAGCTTATCAATACCCAGTTTAAAACCAAGTACTACACCTACCGGAATATGCTTACTAAACACTTTCACCGTCGCCATTTCAGTAGGCGGTTCTGAGTTAGTAATGCCAATGATTTCGTAAAGCTCACCTACCGGCTCAATGCTGTCATTGACATGACGATAAACCATCTCGCTGCGATCAAGAGTATAGATACTTTTTCCTTGTTTACCAATAACAACTTGATCATTACCTTCAAACTCTGATAAGTTTGATAATCCCAATGCATCTGCCCGGTTCAGGTAATCGAAATTAAAGAGAATACCGTTAAAGATAAACGACCGGATCTCTTTAGCGATTGCAGTATAACCACGTGGCAAGACAATATCAGTCACCATCACATCGGCGAATGCCACTTTAGAGAGCGGGCTGTTATCAGCCAACGTTAGTTGAGTAAGATGTTTAACCAACCATTTACCATAATCGTTAACCACTTTACCTGAACGTTCTACAAACGTTTTACCATAATAGCTGGTCAGTGCAACCGTCGATGCTGAGGTTTTACGAATTGGCATATCGGATCGCTGGGTGCGGTATCTAACCTTCACGCCTCCGGCTAAAAACGTACCATCTTCTTCTACGACAGGCAGTTTAAAACGGATAGTAGAGGGCTGACCTTTAACAGGGGTAAGTTTGACCGTATACATGTCATATTTGTCAACAGCATCGTAGATACGTTTAACTTGGTAATCCGTTACTGCTACCCCAGCTTGTTGTATACCTAAGGTCATTGCAGCAATGTCTTTTGCCATCACCTCTTTGATATAGTCTTTATGAAAGGCATTGACTGATGTTGATAACATGCTTTTGTCAACGACACCTTTCATTTTAGGTATCTCAACCTTTGGTGCTTTAAAAGTTATCGCTTTATCAGGCTTAATTAACGTCTCTAACGAACCCTCACCATGCGGATTAGGGATACGAGTAAACTGATCCGCTAGCTTAACCATCCGACGATATTCAGCACCAGACAAAACACCAGCATCAGCAAGCTCATTAGCTTGACGGACAATAGGAGCTGTCCGATGTTCAATAATGGGCGATTGGGGTGGTATGTCGTCAATGGCTTGACTCTTCTCTTCTTCATCATTACTTACCGTTGCAACCGTACGTTTCTCTAACATCGCCATATAAAAACGACGGAGCTTATCGTTAAGGTCGCTATCTGTTTCTTTCCATTCAATTAAATTGGCGAATGATATTACAGACCATTGGCCTGATTCAATAAATACCAAATTAACACGGGACAGTACTTCTTTAGGTACTTGACCCAAGGTGGTTACACAATCAACTTCACTTAACCATAAATAGAGATCTAAGTAAGTCAATGCTGCATTTTCTTTAAACTCGTCAATGAGTGAGCGCGGTATATCACCTGGTTTGACTTTACCCACTGCTCTGTCTAATTGATTACGTTCTGGAAGTACCTTGGGTAACGTTATAGGAATAAAGTGTTGGCGGTCTGTTTCTTTTGCTAGCGCAATTACCTCACTATACATAGTCGTATGTAAATTATAATAGCGATAAAACGTCGACAGCATATGTTGACGATATTGGTACACTCCAGTTAACGACGCATAGTTGTTAACAATTAAACTGTTAGGATCACGCAATCCACTAGCAAGACGACGAAGTAAACGGTGTTTACGAAACCGTTTATGGTAATCTTGCACATGTTGTTTATAAGCACTACGATTATACCGAGGGCTACCTAACTCACTGTATAGGGTTTCAATATGATGAATGAAAACCTCTGCTTCATGGTTAAGCAACAATGGGTCACGTGAATCAATACCAATGTCTGTAGACGTTGTGGGTAAATAGTGAATGATGCTGTCGCGGGGCAGTAAGAGATCCGTCAAAGATGAAGTTCTCGGATTCACTAATTGCTGGGGGGTTCTTACCCCATGGTCCCTATAGAACGCTTCGTACAAAGACATGAGAAGACCTCTTAATTTAAATGAATTGGATTAAAGCGTCGTAAACGACGTTCAATGATAGATACTGTTATTGGGTGGATATCTTTAACATATAACATTGATTGTAGGTAAATAAGTCGGTTGTAATACAACTGATAATGTCTGTAAACACTATCGCTTAACCTGATGGTGTCATTATCCAACTTATAATACAAATCAACCTCGCCTGTTTCAAGTTTAACCGTAGTTAATTCAACCCAAAGACAATGTTTATCAGGAGCTGGTAGTTTATTTTCGAACGCATATATCCCATCCTTCTCCTCTATCAACCCGCGAAATTGCTTAAGGGTGATAGAGGTAAGGAGTGGGGCCATGTATTGCATTTGTCCGAGGTGACTAATAAGTCGTCGTTTAAAAGGCAGCTTGTTGTAGGCCGCCTTTAATACATGATGACTCATCTCTCGGTGGTGTCTAATGATGCGTCGTTGGATAGAGTACTGCTTATCCTTTAACACACGGTCACCTTTCTGTTTTAGGTTTAAAAAAATGCATATAAGTAGTATTGGCAACATTTTCCATACATGCTTTATAGGCAATATACTCTTCAACACAAACGGTTACACTGGAGGGTGCGGGTAAACCGTGTTGATTTCTTACTGCCGGTGCAAAGACATGTATCAACGCATGGCTACGTTTATATGCTAGTGCAAGCGTAGTTAGTTTCTCTCTTGCCAGCGCTCCGCTAACAAAGTTAGTAGGATAAGGTATCATCAGGAAAACCCAATGACGTTTATCGTTTACTTTAACCGTATTGACCATTAAAGGATAACTATCGGTAGCGTCGCTGATGGGAAACGGACTTGCATTAAGAGTGTAAGGTGTGTTATCAAACAAATCATCCATCTTATCAAACAAATCATCAAGCTGACCGTCTTGTGGATGACTCATGACCTTTTGGACATAACCCTCCACCTCAGGTAGATAATCTACAAAACAGGGCAGAAGGTGTTTATGTAGTAAGGTGGCATGATCAATAATTAGATCTAAACCTTTATTAAGATGACGATGAAAATTAACTGCATCGGTATGGTGGTATGTGTAGTAATTCATGGTTATGTAAAATCCTCAAGGTCGAGTAAGTGTGATTAACTTAAGTGCCCTTGCTCTATCTAAAACACTCGTCATTAATCCCAGATAGATCGACTCAATAGGCGTGTCATCATCTAGGTCATACTTTTTTTGTCTCGCCTTTAAAATCTGACATAAATTAAACGCACGATTGCGGCAATCATAGTACCGATTCGCTGCATCGAATCCAATTATTTTAAATACTCTAACCCTCACACTGGCAATCTTTATATCCAAGGCCTCGATAAGGCGTTCTAGATATTCAATCGCCTCTCCGATCCCTAGTGGTGTCTCTTCATCAAAACGAATGGTAAGTCGCATTGTAATTGTCCTTTAACGTGCTTGAGAGTAGATAGTCTCATAACGATGATGATTTTTCAAGGACAATTACAAGAAAAGTGTCACTGCGCTTTTTGTACGTTTGGGTTTCCTTCTCTTCCCCCCACGGCCCCCCATCTCAACCTTCCTCTCCTGGGGGGATTCTAATAATCCCCCCTTTGGGGGAATGGAGTTGTCGCTTCGCTCCGCTCATATACTAAATAGTAAAATGTTTCAAAATAATTCTTCTACTAATATATTTAATTTTTTTAAAAAATACAAGTAACTAATAGTTAGTAATAATAACAAGTAACTAATAATTTTAAGTATAAATAATTTAATAAATAATGAAATACCATCAACCAAGTAGTTTTATAAATTAAACATCAAATTTATTAAAACAGAAACAAAAAAATATACAAGTAGGGCGATTTGGACAGGCGCTAGGACGCGCGTAGCGGACTGCAAGGAGGAAGACGATGGGTTGGGTGGCTATATGGGCTAACGCACCGTAGAATGACGTACGGTGACAAAAAAAGAAGCTAGGCGTGACGTTCCTAGCTTCTTCTATCAAATCCATCTACAATGTAAATGATCTTTGATTCTTTCCACAGATAAGATTATTTGTAAGTAATGCCAATATCGTTATTGAATAATAACACCATCGCTTCTTCAATAACCTTAGTCGTTTTCTTTGATAGTGACTTTTGACTAGACAGTGATGATTTACTAAATGTAGGTTGACCCATAATTAGGTACTGTACATTAACACTTTCTACTACCTGTTTAAGATATTTGGGTAATGTAGAAAACATATCACACACTACTTTAAACAATTCCTTATCTACACCCATCTTTATACATAGATGAGCGAGTAGATAACGCGCCACTATATCTTGACGTGTCTCTAACTTCTTATTGTAACCAAAGAAAGTGTTGATATAACGTCTAGGTAAGTTCTTTAAGAGTTCACCGTCTGATCCAGTCACAATCCAGTTCTCACGAATCTCTAATTCAGAGCGGTCAGCAACGTCAATGATGGCATCCATCGCTTTAGCAATAGTATCATCCTCTGCATCTACTGGTGTGATAGAACCATCGCCAGCGTATAGTTCAGACATAGTGTTCAATATAGACATGTCACCGATGTCTTTCTGAGAACGACTCTGTCCCGCACTATTCCAAATACTGTCAGTTCTTTTTGCATTATCAGAGCGTGGTGGGGTTTCTTTCCACTCAGACTCTGACCATGTCGAATTTCTGATAGTAGCGTCACCATATTTAACACTAAGTTCCTTATTGAATGTGTCGGTAACAGAGAACCTTATCTGAAAATCAATATCGACAAGATAAACATTATTACCACGTTGAACAGCGGTCATACCAGCATGGTTTAGCAGATCTAAAATGTATTGTATCTCATCATTTTTACATTTATAATGACATTGGTTAATGCCTTTAGACAGAGGTTTGTCCGCAGAGACATCTGTCCATGCTTCAAATAACGTAGATAGCAGCGTTTTCTGCACCTCAGGTATGTTAATGTTAAACTGCTTAATGACATCAGTGTTATCTAAACTCGAAGCAATTACCCATTTATACATTAACAATAAAAACTCATATTGGAGTTTACTGATTGGGGTGGTAAAATCAACCCCATTAAAGTTCATTAATTCATCACGTAACTTCAGACAACATCTCACCAGCGTGTCGATATTTTTGATTCTACCTGATAGTATATCGTCAGTGATATGGTGGTACTCTATAGAACTTTTAATTGCTTTATTACTAGACCATGATTGATTGTTACTACGGTATTGCTGACTAAACATAATACGTTCCTTAATTTAAAAGAATGTTACTTTATGGTAAACGTTCATCTAAGTAATATAGGTGTATGAATATTTCTAACACGGCATAGGTGGTAGGTTTTACCCTACCACCTGATTTAATTTGCTTTAAAGAGCGATAGTACATTATCATCTACAACACATTCATAGCGTAACTTTGTAAAGATGCAAGTTAATACATCAACAGATTGATCATAATGACTTTGGTCAATTGCAATGGTCGCCCGCCCATAGTTTCCTAACATCAAATTACCATCTTGATGGACACTACCAATGATAATAGTTGCTACTGAGTTTTGTTTAAGTAGGTCAAAGATATCATTACGTAAAGAGTACTCTCCCGTATCGACGTCTCCAATACCTAGATTACGACACTGAATAGTAAGCCAATAGAGCACGATACATTGCCCTATGACATAATTGGGTTCGCCTATGTGTTGGTGGTAGTTCTCTATTACCTCAACAACTTGATCACGAAGAGATTGTAACAGTTTAGCTTCAGCTTCATGGTCACTGTAATTCCATTGATTAATATCGCTAATAAATTGCTCAAACCAAATTAGGAAAGGTGTTTCACTCTCACTGATAGGTAGCGTCATGTTAAAATCCTTATAATGTAAAGTTATTTGACTGGCTTTATCACATGCGTTTTATTGGAGGGAAATTTATAAATAGTTAAGGTTAAGTCATCAATTACCGCTTTCATCAATAACTCTTCAAACATTGATATTAATGCCTCTCCATAGGTTTGGCTGATATCCTCAGATAAACTAATCTGACAAATTGACTCATTACTATTGAATAATGATGATGGAAATGCAAAGTCTTCTTCAAGAGCTGTACCAATGTCAAGTCTAGAAAGCATAAATTCAATAGTCTGTAACAAAATACCAGGTTGGGTACTAGGATCGTTAGTAAATGTCCTACAGTTAGATATATAGCGAGTCAGATCAAGACATAGCCTAACCCGAACAGAGATTTCATGGAGCTTAGGGTCCGCTACCATTCCGATTTTATGAATCCAACTATAGAGTACATTACAAATCATCTTATCGAATTCAGGATCAATTACCACTCGACATTCAACTGCATTAACAATAGCATAATAGTCTATTACAAAGTCATTAGCCTTTTCAAAATTAGCAGGAGCCCTTACCGTTTTCTTAGCCCACATAGCCCAGTCCTTTAAAATACAATATTACCTTTAGATGACGAAATTATACCCGTCACCCAACCAAATCGATCAGTTTCCCCAGGACCTACTTTAATCCCATTATCTTCAAACACATTAATCATCCCATAGTGAGGATTGCCTCCAGGGGTTATAAATACATCTTCGATCAAACTTCCAAGACCAGGATATATAGATTCTAATAACTCATCATTTAATCTATCAGTTGCTTCTATCTGATCATTAGATTCAATTGCTTTAAGTATATCAAATAATGCATTTGCCTTTTCTATTTCTTTAGACATAACCATCCCTCTAACCTGGTGAAAACTGAATAGAACCCTTGTTAGTATGTATAGTTAAAATCATATAACCACGTACACCATCAGGGTATGAGACCTCTATTTCATGACCGTTATTGTGAAAATACAACAACGCTTCCTCAGACACCCGCCCGTCTGAAGAGATGAAAGTAGGATTGACTAACATTTTCAAAGAAGGATAATGTTTTTCAATAGCCAGTGTGTCTATTAACTCACTTTCTTTAATTAAGTCATTACCTTCTATTTCTTTTAATATATACAAAAGATGTTTCCGCTCTACTACCATATTTAACTCCATTAATTATCCATCATTTAAGTAATGTAGGTCTATAAATGACTAGTACGGCATAAGACGGATGGTGAACCATCCGAATTATACTTACGCACTTACAACAGCAAATTTCCAGCCAGACATGTCATCATCACAATGATCACATTCAGGATCATTGATGTGGACATTACAGGCTCGGTCTGTTTCAATCTTACCGTTAGGGTGGATCCATGTCGTACCCGCATTTTGAGCCAGCCCCCGTTTAACCAAGGCACCACACTCACAGGTGTAGATTGCGATTTTTGGCATATGGGGGCCTGATGCGAGCGTCATGTTACCGTTACATGCTTTGCATTTCATGGTTACATTCCTCGGTTAATAGGTAGTGGGTTAGTAGAGACTCATGTAATAGGTTAACAACTGTAAAACCTTAAGCACGTGTAAGATTAAACAACGCCCAATCGATAAGGTCACTGCTAGATTGTTGTAATCCGCCGCGAGGATCTAAGAAAGCATCTTTACTACTTAGGTACTTCTCGATGTCGTTAACCGCATTTTTACTATACAGATAGTTAATAGACACCATATCACCATCATAGTCAGCCCCAAGATTAGGTAGACGACTTGAGTGGACCATGGCGCTATCCATGTAACTATCACTATGGTCAGTGTTAGGCATTTCTTTTGCTAATAGCTTATCCTCGTCTACTAACCACTGATCGTTAAGAACCTGACGTACTAGACCAGTTGTCGTTGTTCGAAGATAAATTCGACTATAATACGTCGATCCTATCCCGGTCACTGGGTAACGCGTCACCATACACTTAACCGTGTTAAACCGTTCATAACAGCTTAGGTAGAATAACTCAGCCCACGTTATAGGTCGTACATCTTTTATATCACGGTCGTCAGGCATCTGATTGATATCGTTAAATACCTTTACCTCTACACCGTTGTCGTATAACAATCCAATGTAGTGTCCTGCAACTTCGGCGTTACGGTTTCTGAAATGACGATCTTGAAACTGGTTAATTAATTGTTCCAACCCTTCACTACTTACCATTTTATCTAGCGTTGCGCTATCTAAATCTACATTAACCAGCTTTAATGTTTTTGGATCAACAAGTCTGACTGCACTATCGCTTTGACTGAAAACATCCCCAATCAACCCTTGGCGAAGACAGTAGATAGAAATAGGTAAGCAGCCTTTCAATGTTTGAAACAATCCAACCATAGTATCGTGGACATCTGGCATTTTTGGGTCATTCGATGATTTAGCCGACGTGGTCATGGCACTGATAACGTTTCGTGTCCCGTTAAAGACTTTACGGCGACCCCACTTACTCTGTATAAATCCTCGCTTACCTTCGATCATAGTGCGCAGCGTTTCGTATATTAGATTAAAAGCTGTCTGCATACTCCAACGCACGGAATTAAATAACTCACCATCTAAGTTACCTTGCGTCACCGATACCGTCTTAGCAATACTCAATACTCTACGATAGACATCATTGATTTCATCTTCTTTAACCCGGCCATCATCACCTGTTTCAAGGTCACGTAGACCTGCCGGTAGGACAATAAGATGTTTGACGGTAGCAACGTCTTGATACTTTTCAATTAAATCAATTTTTAAATCACGCTTTTTAGAACGATTACGTTTTAACGCAATAGACTTAAAGTGTGACATAAAGAAAGCATAACCTGTTTTGCCAGAGTCTGCGTCCGCAGGCTCAAAGTCATTGATGTTATCATTCCACACCGCATACGTCTTGCCACTCATTATGTTTTTATAGAGCGCGCGCATGGTAGTTAATGTCTTAAATATAACGGGATGAAGTACACTGACTTTCATGTCGATGTAAGCAAACTGCTTGTCTCTTAACGGTTCACCCATCCGTCCAAAGATCTCTGTAGAATATAAACCTTCTGGATGGAAGTTAAGGTGGTCTTGTCGTTCGTAAATGTCTAATGAACGAATTTCAGGTAAAGAACGTGTAAAACTAACACTAGACAATAAGTCAATGTTAAAGGGAAGTTTGTCAACTAACACAATAGACCTCCTTTATAGGTGATGGTCGATAAATCTATGATACGTCACTATATAACGTAGACTTTTATTTTATTACACTAGGGGTAGGCTATGGCCGATGATATTAAATTCGACGATGACCTAAATGATGATTTAGGTGGCGACATGATGGACTTCGATCTAGAAGCCCAAAACGATGATCGCAACCCCGCTACAATATTCAGACAGAGCGCATTAAATTCTGTTAAAACCACTATGACGGATCCAGGTTTTATCGGTGAAGTTGTTAAAGATGCATTACCTAAGGGCTACCGTTCAGCCTTAGATGTTGCTGATAAAATGACAGGCGATATTAAGACTGTTTATAATGAATCAGCACAGGCCCTCAAACCATCTATCGACGAATTCAAACGTAATGCCCAAGCTCATCTTCCTAAGATTAAGAAAATCTTACCTGATAGCCTAGGTAATAAGGTTGAAAAGTTACTTGAAATTAAATCTAGTGCAGAGTCAACAGGACCCACAAAAGAACAAGTTCAAGATTCGCAGATGCATAGCGATCTAGATAAATTGTTCCAAGTTCAAGCAGCTAGCGTTGAAGGTCAAGAGGCACAGCAGACCCAAGAAATTCTGCAAAATACAATTACAGAGCAGAGGGAGACAGTACGTCACGAAGCGAATATGACCGCTAATGAGCGGATGATTGCAGCATTTAATCGTCTGGTTAGTTATCAGGATAATATCACTTCCCAATTCCAACGTCGTCTTTTAGAACTTAACTATCGTCAATATTTTGCTCAACGTGATTTGGTTGACATTGCCAGAGCCGGCTTTACTGATTTAGCAAATGCACTAAGTGCCATTGTTAAAAACACAGCATTGCCTGATGAGGCCAAAGTAAACTTATCTGAAACATACGCCGATATGGCGCGTGAACGCTTAGCAGGTAAGGCGCTTGAAAGTGTCAGTACTCGTATTGCCGGTATCAGCAGTCGTGTCCGTAATACCCTAGGTCAGAAAGTTAAACAACACGTTGATAACTTTAAAGAAGGGTTGAATCAAGGTAACGCGTTATTGCAAACCGCCTCCTCTATGGAAGGGTTAGAAGGTTTCGGTCCTAAACAAACAGGGGCACAGCAAGCAAGTGACCTTGTAGGTGGTATTGCAGGACAAGAGATTGCGACGCGTATTGGTGCTAAGATAAGTGGGTTAGCAGGCAGGGCATTAGAAAATAATCCTCGTGCTATGCAGATGTCCAATAGACTACAAGTTGCTGCTGATAACATCCCTGAATTATTAAACCGCTATGCGTCTTCTGAAACAGATGCAACCGGATTAAGAGGTAACGTAGAGAGTTTCTTAAAAGAAATCATTGGTGGTGTGCAAGGTACCGATGGTGAGGTATTACAGAACCTTAAACAAGAAGCGCTATCTGCTACCAGTTTTGATGTGATGACTCGGCGTTCTATTGTTGAAATCATTCCAGGGTATCTCTCTAGAATGTTACAGCAGTTAGAGATCTTTAACAATCAAGATCCTAATACAGAGCGTCTACAGTACAGTGTTGATGGTGAAGATTTTGTTAGAGAATCAACACAATCAGACCGTATTCGTGAAGCGGTATTTTCAACAAGCGATAGAGAGCGTTTAAGTAGTTCTACAGTCGATGTTATTAACAGCATTGACCCTGAAGGTAAGTTAAGTCAAGAAGCTAGAGAGGCATTCTCTGTTCAGATATTAACAGACCTGAGGAACGGTAAAGGGTATTTCCCAGAACGTTATTATCAGGAATCAACCTTTACGTCTGTTGATAACGAAGATGCGGTTAAAGAAATACAAGACTTTGTTAAAGAACGCTATGTTATCAATAAAGAAGGTAAAGTCGGCGATAGTTTAGTTGCTAGCCAAAACGTCTTAAATGATAATCGGTCGGTTAAACGTCTTCAAGAGTATCTACCTAACCTTCAAGAGTCTATCAATGAAGCGGTAGCAGTTGGTGATAAAGATGCGTTGCGTGAGTCAGGGTTAATTACTAAAGACCGGGATGGTGTTACTGACATGGTGGATAGCGATGCGCTCTGGTCTATGATCCAAAGCGATATTTCTAATACACTAGAAGGTCGTGATATTATTAGTGAGATAATGGCTGGTACTGACTATCGGTCATCAGATAAAGTAACGGGAATATCTTCTACTGATAATACCCTAATTAACCGCTCTGAAAACTCACGTCTTCAAACAAAAGAACGTGATGGTATCTTTAGTAATAGCACCAGCACCACTGAGTCAGGTTCGCAATCTGATCTCCTAGAGTCAATTCGTGAAATTATTGTTAATAATAGCATTACATCACAGTCAAACAACAACCTTGTGCAGCGTGGCTATGGTCAAGTTACCAATGTTGGTGAAAGTTCAACAACTGATATTCAAAGAACGATCAGCGAGAACATTAAAGATCTTGACCCTGCTACACAGGTAGAAGTTAGAGAGTCTGTTAAGGCGTTTACTAATGAGGTAGATCCATCTGACACCTCCGACTCTACATTGGGTGTATGGTCAGCTATCCATGATACGTTAATTAAAGGTAATGGTTTAACTACGTCATTGATTGCTCGTATTGATACCTGGATGAACCGAGATATTAACCTTGAAGAAGACTCTTCTGTAGAGACTACTGATCCACACCTTCCATACCTAATGGCAATACAGGATAGAAGTGTATCCTCAGATACCACACTAACCGATATTAAATTACTTATTGCTGGGTTGTCTGAAAAGATAACCACACTAGGTTCAGGTGGTCCAGGCGATAGCTCTGGTTCTAGAGACATTAAGTTAGGGGGTATTTTAGGTAAAGGTCTTGATTTAGGTAAATCGGCAATAGGTGGTGCCGCTAGCGGTCTTAAGTCTTATTACAGTGGAATGTTTAACCTGGGTGGATCAGCCTTAGGTGTGGCTAAGGATACTGTTCTGGGCGGCGCTAAATTTATTAAAGGTAAATTTGGCAATCTACCGGGTGACCTTTACATCGCCGGTCAACAAATCCCTACTTTGTTAGGTGATAAGTTACGCCAAGGTAAATACATTGATGAAGCAACTGGTAAAATCATTAAGAGTGCCAAGGATATCACAGGCGCTGTTCGTGATGTGGATACCGGTGAAATCGTTTTATCTGTTGAAGACTACGCTAAAGGATTGTTCAACAAAGACGGTGTGAGTAAAATGGCGGGTGCTGCCAAGTCTATCTTAAAGGCACCAGTTGATTTTATTCAAAGCTATTATCGTGGGTTATTTGGTATTGGCGAATATGCCCTTAAAGGAGTAACTAACATTGCTTCTGGTGTAGAGAACATGCTTAACAGGCATGGTGACATCTACGTTAAGGGTGAAGATGGTCCGAGGCTGTTGAAGATTCTGCTTGAGAAAGGCATGTATTATTCAGCTAGAACAGGTAACGTTATCCGCTCTATTAAAGATATTGATGGTGATGTTGTTGATGCTGATGGTAATATTGTTTTATCAGTAGAGGATATCAAGAAAGGATTAGTGGATGAACAAGGTCGTAAGATCGAAGTTAAATCATTATTAACTCGTGCTTTGGAGTTCGGTAAGGATACCCTTCAGGCTGGTGTAGGTGTAGTAACCGGAGGTATCAAGCGGGCAGGTAAGTTCTTATTTGGCTCGAATGACGATGGTACGCCTCAAGGTGGGTTATTCTCACGAATTGGTGGTATGTTTACTAGCATTACTGAAGGTATTAGTGGTTTCTTTACACGACCAGATGGGATGCGGGTTAAAGAAGTCATCATCCATTCAGACCTAACCAAAGTATTCGGTCCTTGGGTTGATGGTAATGCTTCAGATCCAATATCAGGAACACCACCTCCAATTCCTCCAGCGAGTAGAGTATCTTCAATAAATAAAGACTCATTACAGGAAAGTCGTCAAAGTACTGAAAAATCTAACGTTTATCAGGATAATTATACTCAACGCGATATAGTTAATGGTGAGACAAAACAGGATAGTAACACTACTAATATCACATCGCGTCAGGATCAGACTAGTCGTTTCTTTTCTGGTTTAAATAGTGATAATATATCCACTAGCGGACAGTTAACTGCATCAGTTCTACACGATAGTAATGTTGTCAGAATAGAAGGTACAGTGCCTTTATCGCCTACTGATAAAGTATCGTCATTAAATGAGAATATTCTACGTGAGAGTCGGAGTTATAATGAAACGGCTAGCTCAAACCAGGAAAAGGCTAGTGAGAAAGATACACGCAGCGAGTCAACTACTACTGGCTATAGTAATACTACCAGTGCTCGTGATCGTTTTGATTCTTTACGCGAGAAGACAACTGAAGTAGTAGACAATGTTACAAAGGCAAGTAAAGAGGTTAAGGATAAACACCTTTATACGCTTTTAGAACGTGGCCAGGAAAAGACAAGCGCTATTACCAAACAAGTCATGTCCCAGGTTAATGACGTTACGCAGGGTCTCCAGACACAAATTAGAGACAGCGATAGCACCTTAAGTCAGAACATGGCAACCTTAGTAGAATCAAGTAAAGACGCTTATACCGTTGTGTCGGATAAAGCTACTGATGCATCTATGCGGGTAAAAGACTCTATTGAAAGTTTAAAAGAAACTATTCTTAATACGTTCAAGAAAGAGAAAGTTGCCGGGGATGCAGATGGTGATGGTATCCGTGATGGTAGTTATCTTGACCAACGTAATAAAGAAACCTTGGCTGAGAAAGCAAAAGCAACGATTGAGAAATCAGGACCTGGTGCAGCAGTACTAGGTGGCGTTGCCGGTTTCTTAGGCGGCCTTAAAGATAAGATTAAAGGATTTAGTCTATTTGGGGGTGATGATGCCGAGGATGAAGATAGCTTCTTAGGTGATGTTGCTAGTGAAGCGGCGGGTGATTTAGCGGGCGATGCTATCGGCGATAGATTAGATGGCGACAAACGTCAAGATCGTAAACGTCGGCGTGCTGAACGTAAAGCAGCGAAACGTGCAGGTAAAGCTGGCGGTAAGCGCGGATTGTTTAGTAAGATTAAATCACTAGGTGGCAAAGCCCTTGGTGGTATTGGTAGTCTTATTAAATCACCTGGTAAAGCCTTATTAGGTGCTGGAACAGCCTTAGCTGGTTTAGCGGGCAGTGCAGTATCTGGTATTGGTAGCGTGTTAGGTGGCGCTGGTAGTTTAGCAGCTAAAGGAGTGGGTGCGCTAGGTGGTGTTGGTAGTATGCTTGGTACGCTAGGTAAAATCGGCATGGCTGTAGGTCGTGTAGCATTAGGTCCAGTCGGCTGGGCCGCCACAGGACTTTACTATGGTTATAAAGGTGCTAAATACTTAGCTAGCCGTAGCGACGCTGATCCTATCGAAGATTTGCGTTTCAAGCAGATGGGTATTAATACCGAGGATGGTGCACAACTGCGTGCTATTCGGTTATTGGAAGAAAGTGCGTTAGATGACGTCACATATGCTGAAGATGGCCAGGCAAGAATACCTAAGGTTGATTATAACGATCTTATCGACGAGTTCGGTGATCAATTTAATGTTGACCAGAACAATCCACAAAACCTAGAGGCATTTGTACGCTGGTATGAAGGGACATTCAAACCGACTTTACTTACGTATGCTACTTTAGCAAACCGTGTAGAGGAAGGGATGGATGTTGATGATCTTGATGATGATTTACCTGATGGTCAGCATGCGGAGTTTGCTAAACACGCCTATGAGTTATTGGAGAGTTCACCTGCTATCGGAAACACCTCGCCGTTCTACGGTCAGCAAGTTGACAGTTCAAGTGTAACGGAGCAGTATAATAAAGTTATGCAAGAATATGGTGGTGCTGTTGAAGATAAGACTGAGGTATCAACTGATAGTCCTTCAGGAGAGCCTGTAGTCCCTCCTGAGCCATTAATGGGTCAAAGTGAAGGCTATGTTGCTCCCCCTGGAGAAATGTCAACCCTGGCTTCTCAACAGCCCTCTGACGTCATTGTAGAACCACCGGTAGGTGAAATGACACGTAAGATGAAAGCTGCAGCACTGGTTGCTGGCGGTGGGATGGCTACCCTAGCAGGAATGGGTGGTGTTGGCATGAATCTGTCTCGTTCGGGTTTAACTCGAATAGGTGGTAATGGTACTACTCAAAAAGCACGTCAGTTCGACCTGGTATCTACAACAGGTATAGGTTTAGGTGCTCTAATGGGTGGTACGGTCGCTGCCAATGCAGATAACTTCAGTGGTGTTGATGTATCAAAAGTGAAGATGGTTGATCCAATCATTCAACGTGATAACGTGACAACGCCCAAGGTTTATAATGTAGACGGTAGTCTGTATGAAGAACCCGAAGATATCGCAGAAAGACAGACTCTCTATAGAAACAACGTTGATACCCGCAACATGACTACTATCAACGAAGTGTCTAAAACAAACATTGAGGATGAGTCAACGCGAGATAAGGTTACATCAATTACAGGTGGGTCTAATATCTACACTGTTAATATGGATGAAGTAATTAACCAACAGCGTCTACGCAATCAGCAATCAATGTTAGATGAGGAGACTAGGGAACGTGTCGTATTAGATGACCACATTGCAACAGTAGGTCAGTTTGCAGATAGACGCGTTAGTGCGGTCGATAACCATCAACGAATGTACTCAGAGATTGCCAGTGAGCAAATGTCACACATTAGCACCATACTGTCAGAATCACTCTATGTACAACAGTCAATGGACGATACTCTGAAACGCATCCATGCCCACATTACAGGTGAGCGTGATATGGTAGATGATACCGCTGATACAAGTGGTGGAACGCCAGCGTTAGAAAGGGCTAAGCAGCGTCAGGCTGACGCACAACGTCGACAGCAAGCTAGTAAACGTACCCGTTCACAATCTCCTGTGTCTATGGGCAAGTCAGCATAGAAGCTGAAGGACAAGGATGTCCACTCTTCTATTTATTTTAAACTAAGGAAACCGTAATGACTATACTTTCAGATGTGTTAGAAGATACCGCCTGGTTGAGACAAGCATTCATGCTGCGTCGATCTGACATTGACGATGTCGACCGACGCCGCCGCGTGTTTTCTATGGCGTCGACTAAATACACAGATACAACACTAGGAGGGAATTACACCATTAATAACCCTCCCCAATTTACACGCCATGCTGATATCAAAGCAAAGGCACCCTTTAGCCCTTCAAAGGGAATGGGTCGCTATTATAGCGAGGCGATTGATGACAATTCAGTTGTTTTACACATGCGTTTTGGCGTGGCGGAGTATAATTCATTAACAACGTTCTTTACCAACTTCTTCGATAGTTCAATGGGGACGTTAGCCCGAACCGGTGAATCGACCGGGGTACTTTACAACATAGGACGAGTGGCCGGCTTTTTATTTGCCATACCCCTTCTTCCTTTTGTTGTAGCGGGCCGTATCTATCGTTTCTTAGGTGATAAACCGTACAGTAAGTATTATTACCTAAAACCGACTATGCCGTTGTATTGGGGTGCGGTAAATACACTTGTTAATAACCTAGCAGTAAATATGGGTCTAATTGGTGCTGCTGATATTGACTCGTACGTTGTTAATGCAGAAGGTAAAGCAGAGCCTAACTACGAGGCGGGTTTAACGTCAAAAGAAATTGAAGCCTTTAACCGCTTACTTCCAGATGTGTTTCGTGGAGATGGTGGTATTGATATTTATTCTATCGCTAACCGAGCACAGCGAATTAGAAACCGGCAGATAGTACTGCAACAAGCCGCATTACAAAATGCAACGAACAGTGATGGTCTTAAACGTGCTGCTGAAAACATTACGGAACAAGATATAGGTCCAGTACCTGAAGGATCGAGTTTAAAAGCATACATGGCCCGATATCACTCAACGTCCATGGCTCAAGGTGCTGATGCTAATAAAGAAAAGCAAGACCCTATTGGATCATGGGAGTCTGGGTTCTTTGAACATCTATCAAGTGAGTTAGCAGATGGCTCACACTGGGTGAGTTTTAAAGTTAATCCTGATCGTTCTATCAATGAATCATTCAGTAACCAAACCGGTGAGTCTGACATAGCAAGTAAGATTAACGGTATGTCATCATCGGCACGTGAAGCTAGATTCTCTACCTTAGATGGAAACATTGGTGATGGAGTGATAGCAGGTGCTATTGAAGGTATTATTGGTGGCGCTAAAGATGTTATTGCAGGTGTTGCTGATGGGGTTGGATTATCAGGAATAGCGGCGTTAGGTGGGAGTGCTTTTGTAGACATCCCAGAGCACTGGCAAGATTCTGTTGCAGAACTTCCTAGTGAATCGTACACGTTAGAACTGCGAGCACCTTATGGAAATAAGATGAGTATATTTACCAACATCTACGTTCCACTAGCCATGATCTTAGCAGGGGCATTGCCACTATCTACAGGTGCTCAGTCTTATACAAGTCCATTCCTTTGTGATTTATTTGTAAAGGGTCGCCAGCAGTCACGTCTATCTATTATCGATAGTGTATCTATTACACGTGGCGCAGGTAATATAGGGTGGTCGGTAGACCAGTTACCGACAGGGATTGATGTTACTATCTCTATCAAAGACCTTTCAAGCGTTATGCACATGCCGCTAAATGATGCACCGGGATTATTTGATGATGATTCCGCATTCAGTGATTACATGGGTATACTCGGTGGATTGGGTTTGACGGAGCAATTTTATCCTGTTCAAAAATTAAAACGTCGCTTTGTACAAGCAGCGCAAGATTTTGATAAATGGACATCGCCTGCGTTTTACGCTCAACATGTTTCTGCTTCTATACCTGGACGTATACTAGCAGCAGTAGCACGTAACACAGAACGAGGTTAACAGCATAAGCTAACCACCCGGCCTCACGGCTAGGTGGTTAGGCTTTTATGCCATCAGACCACGAGCATAGCTCATTGGGTTAAAACGCCCCATTAAATCACTTTGACTTTCTTCCGGCGTGTTGTCTGCAATCATCAATGCAGTAGAAGTTTCATTTTGAGTAGCCAATACCTTCTTAGCATCCGGACTAATACCACGCAGACTAGATACGTCGGTAACTGTTTCATCACCATTAACATCGCTTTTAAGCCAATCGGTATCAATAGTTTTAAGTTGTGATACTAACGTAGCACCTAACACTGGAAACTGACTAGGGTTAGTTCCTTCGTCTACTTTATAGTTTTTTAGTAGCGTATTGGCAATCTTAGGTTCAGTAGCTTTAATACGATGAGAGCCAACCATTTTAGCAACAGAAGCAAGGCTAGCAGCATCGCCTTTCTTTGCAGCCTTTACGCTATGTTTCGCCAGACGTGTTGCATTAAAGTCTAATCCAACCACATCACCCATACAATCAATTAAGCCTGCTAGACCCATCAGCAACGCTTCTAGTAGTAATGTGTCATTAACAGCTCTAGCGGTTGTCCGGTCTTTAACACCAAGACCCTTACAGGTATCATGGATCTCAGCTACCATCTTTTGAAAATCACTAGCCTCACCCAGTTCAGTATTTAACCCCTTAGCGATAGTACCATCTAAGAGCTTAACGCTCTTTTTACCAATAGGACTATCTTCTTTAATAAAGTCTTGAAGATTTTTAACTGCACTGCTACTTAAACTACTAATAGAAAAATTACTGTCTGTTGCATCGGATAATTTAGCACTAGTTAATTTTGTATCAGGGATAGCCGTTGTTTGTTTAGCAATCTTATCCAGTGACCCAGACTCAACGTTAGCAGGTTTACCTACAACGCCCGCTAAGGCAGAAGAACCTCCTACCTTACTGCTGCTATCAGAGGGGCTAAATAAATCAACCTTTTTAGGTAGGGATTTGGTAGCGGTAGTAAATAGACTCATGGTCGTGCTCCTTTGAGCAAAAAAAGAAATACAACGGCCGAACCTGTCTATTGCTAGACAGGCCGACACATCGATATACGTTAAGGGCGTATTTTATTTTTTAATCTTCACGACTTTCAGGTTCGTGATGTTCAGAGAACTGCAGCTCCACGCTGTGCTCTGTTACCTTTTTGCGGATAGTAAGTTGGACGCTGAAGCGTATCCGAGTCGCACCTAAAAAGCGCATCATCTTTAAAAAGGTTTTAATGGTCATCGGATCGGACGCCATTTGTTTATTGATATTACCTCTAGCAGTGTGCCGAGGTTTACCGGTGCGTGGAATACCGTTAGCAGGATCATTTAGATAATTATCCATACGTCTATTCCAACCCATTGGAGTGACATTAAAGTCATCCAATATTACCCTGAATAAACGACTCAATGCGCCTCTAGCAGATAGGGTCTTTTTATTAGGATCTTGTAGTATTTCAGTCACGCGATATTTGTCATCAAACATAATCGTTAATTATCACTTTTTCAAGTGCCTCCAGCATTTGTCCTACATCTTGAAATAAACGCATCATCCGTCGAGAGTAATAACTGTAGCGTGCTGTATCTTCCTTTTCCAACACCATCATATGGTTGTGGATAGGTTCTACTGCCTCAGTTATAGCTTCCCAAAACCGTTGAATGTCGATGTCGTATTGCTCGTCATCTACCAGCCAGGCGTCCAAGGTTAAGGTGGTGCGTTTATTCGTTGAAGGCATTGCATCAGCAGGAATCTCCTCGCGATTTACAATAGCCTGTTTTACTATGTTTATGAACGATAACAGCTGTGCAGCATTACCATGCCAGACAACCAACGATATTGATTTCCCGCATTTTGGATGGTAATAAGCAAAGTCATCCTTGGTGTATAATGAGACCAGACCACCGAGGACCTTAGCGTTCATATTATTACGCATGGTTTTAAACTGGGTTCTAAACAATACAATGCGTAGCCATAATTTTATCCGATACCAGTGAGAAGGTCTCGCCATAATTACCTCATTGTTAATATGTTATCTACATCTCACCTAAGTAATGTAGGTGAAAAAACTAAACGAATCTATAGGAGGCGTCTATGTCTTTAATTGATACTTTAAAAACACCTACCGAAGACGAAGTCTTAGCCGCCACTCAACGTGCCCGTATGGCTATACTAGCTGATATGACTAAAAACGGTATGCCTGAGTGTAACAGAGAGCGCCGTGTTCTTTTAGAATTAGTCAATGGTGCGGATACTACTGCCCTTGCTATGAAACGCATGGAACAAGATTCCAAGCAGAATGAGCAAGATAATGCAGCAGCTATTATGGCAGCTAAGATCATGGCTAAAACTGGTGGTAATAATCCATTTGAAGGTGGTTCAGGCCGTAACGAAAAAGTTATTAACACCTTGCCTGAAAATGCTTTACCAGAACCGGAACTCGTTGAAGGTGAAATGGATATCGGCGTTAGTGATTTAAACTACGACGACTTCATGAAAAAATACGATCAGGCATAAATGTTAAATGCATCTACGTCTAGGAATTGTAAATTCATGTATCCTGTCAACGCAATGGTGGCAGCGTCCCAGACATTGAGCTTCTTATAAAGTTGAGAGGCTGTTTCGTCTAGGGACGTTTCCATTTTTTGTGCCGTCTCACCAAACGCTCGTAGCTTAGGTACATACCAGACAGTTTCTTGTATGTTCTGACTGAGTAACTTGCCATGGTGCATGGTAAACCAGTCGATGAAGTCATACATGAAAATCGTTTTATACGTACTATGAAAGAAGTTAGGGGTTGCTAGGTGTCGAGGTACATTAATTGTTTTAACATCAACGACACCCGTATGTGACGCTATGCTATTACACAATACATGACGATGTTCTTCAGGTAGCGAGTATGGGGCTATATTGATGTGTAGTGCAATGGGATCAGCTAGTGGGTTAGCTGCCGTACCTTTATTTGCTTCGGTAATAAAGTTTTTTAACACCCTAACTAAGTTTGACATCAATGCATTAGCTAACAGGGTAACGTCATGGTGTTTATACAGGTCATTGATCTTAGCCGTATTTAAACGTGAATCCAACACATTCCAGTCATCACTTTCTCGGCGATCATAACCGTTCTCTAAAAGTTGTTGTGCAACATCGACACCATAAAGCGACTCTATTGTCGCAATACGGGTATCCATTAGTGCATTGAGTTCGACATATAGGGTTTGATTACTCATTACTTAGACTCGGATAATGATTTAATATACGTAGAAACTTGAGGACATAACGACATAACAAAGAGCGTAGTTAGCCAAAGGTTTGATTTATAAACTTCCTCAATTTCAGGATGTTTAGGGATAGGTTCAAGATACGCTGTGTCAACCAATGTATTGCTGACACTAGGATGAGTCAGGCTAGTAGCAATCAATGCAACTAACTTATTATAACTCTCATCACTGTCAAATCCCATTAGACGCCAACCCATCACAATCTTTTCAAAATGTGCAAGATTATTCCGGTTTTCTCGAACAATACCCCAGACCTTTTTCACCTCATCTTCTGAGAATAAACGAGCAAAGTTAAAGCGTTTAAATATAGATATTAGAAACGCAGAAAACTCGCGGGTATTCTTTTCATCCATCTGATTAAGATTGTTGATAACGATACTGTCTAACGTAGTCATCGCATCAATAAATAACACCTTATCACTCATCTAAATTGTTCCTCAAATGCATGCCAGTTAATAGAGAACTTAGTGTCTCCGTCGATTTAACTTTAGACCCTAAGGTTTTAATGGAATCGATGTCAGCTTCACCAGTCTCCATGATCTGTCGGTTCATAGCGTTAAATGCTACCTCATCACCACCACGTAGTTTAATCAACTCCTCAATGGCACTATCTACACCAATAGAAAGTAAAACACCTAATTCAGGGAACGATAAAGCAGCCCCTTTAGAAACACCGGTAGGCTGACCTGTTAACTCATCTACAACGCTGTTATTAGCAGGCGTAGACATCTTTTTATCAAGTAGCTGTGATTGACGTCGTACAGGCATATCGACAACCATATACTTGTGGGGTGTTGTATATTCCTCACCAGTATCATTATCAGTTAATACAATCTGCTCAAAGAAAGAATGGCCTAGCTCTTTTGCAATTTTAAGATTACGACTAGTGTCTAACTTTGCTTCATTCAAGTTAGGGGCGATAATCGGTAAAACAAACCCTTCTTTGATTTTAGCCATAAGCTTATCAAAGTCTTTATCAGACATTGAAGCAAATAACTCTTCGTACAGGGCTTTATTCTCGCCACCAGGTAGTATCCTATCCATATATTCCAGGATAAAAGCTTGTGCTGCTTTACGGTTTGCCATAGTGAATATCTCTCAACAATTATTAAATCAACTCATACCGTTGCCTCAGGTAGCGGTAGGTTTTCTTGAATAAACCGCAACATAGTAGCTGACCATTGGTTACGTTTTACCATACCCGGCAAACTACTATATTCAGGATAGTCAGTCATCAGCCCGTCGTATAACGCATCAATATCTACTACACCCATCTCCATAGCTAGCCCACAGCAAAGCAAGGCGCTCTTTTTCCTATTCTCATTGTTGAATGCATGGAAAAACGCATGGCGAGAAAGAAGTTCTAGGTTAAGGGCCTCTTGTTTGGCAACAAGTGCTACTGCCTCTTCTGGCGTAAGTTTGTCAAAAGCAACATTGTTTTGACCCATTAAAAAACCAACAAGCTTAATGCGATATTCGTCTTCTAATATAATCCGATAATCAACATCGTCAAACGATGCAATTACTTTTTTAGCCTGGCGAACGTGTTGTAAGTATAACGCATGCATAGTTGAACTCCCTATTCTTTCCAGGGTGGGCGGTCATCGTAAAAATCATGATCAATTAAAAGTTGATGGGTGATGACAAATGGGATGACATATTGAACAAAATCTAACAACCACTGATCTCTTGGCACATCATCATTTAAATACCCTCGTATTTCTACCGTATCCACACCGCTAACGCTGCCAATATGCAAATGCCAGAAACGGTTAAGGTTGATGACGGCTAGCCGGTTTCTAGGATGAACGTCTGGTGGACGATACTGGTGTCTAAATGCCTCGGCAATGGGCTTACTTTTCTGAGATAGATAATAATAAACCTCATCATGCAGTGCCATGTACATGCTCCTTGTGGTGGCGCGCTATGACTGGTCTAATCATACGCTTAAAATCAAAGACCAACGTATTAAGTTCCGAAAGTTCAATGATATCTCGTTCGTGCGGGACTAAGATATGTTTCATAAATCCAGCAGGCTCCCAGCCGTAATATGGCGAGTTATGGATGTCTTTCTCCGGCGGCTTGAATCCTTCGTGCCAACCCCATATATTAGCACCCGCGTTCATAAACAGAAACCGTGTCAATGTATAATCTGCTAAGGATAGACATTTAACAGATTTACCAAATAATTTATTAGGGGCGGATAATTTATTGGCGAGTTCTACAATTTCGTTATCCGAAAAATTTGTAGAGAGTATACCATGAAACTCTAAATGTCCCTTAGCATACATTAATGACTCTTTGTCATTTAGCGAAAAAACAGCACGACTTGTCATCATTGTTTCCTTAATAAAGTATAGTGAAGGTGGTTTTTGGATTACATTTAGTGGCATACGTAATTGCATGGCGAGTACCTTTGCTAACTCCATCCCAGAACAACAATTGAATATCTGAAACATCTACCATGGTAATATTTCGTAACATCCCTGCCTTTTTACCGTACCTATCCCAGTCAGCCGGATACTTAGTAAACTTATAACCATTTACCTTGGCATAATTTTCTGCCATTGTATCAGCACCACCGGCACCACCACTAACGATGTGTAGGGGACCTTTGTTAAGGATCCCCCATTTACGAAGTAGTTCAATGGTTCGACATAAGAGATGATAACTAGCAAACCCCCGCGAACCACCTATAAAGAGAATTTGTTCTTCTTCAATTTTTCCCACTTCTCTTTCTCCATATTAAAGGAATAGTAGTCTACTCCCTTATTTATAATAGAATCAGAAGTAAATTGTCGATTTCCCTTTACTTTAACAACGCCAGTGTTAACATCAACAATCTCAAACCAAGTAAAAGGAAGTCCTTTTAATTTATCAACTGTCTTGTTTTCATTAATCCACTTAAGTAGCGTGTTTATCTGTTGACCGCCTTCCTGGTAATCTCCCATACCACCAGCAGGCTGGTCAGTACCTGCAAATAACCAAAAACGTTTCATTGTTAAACCCCTTTAGCAAAATGCTCTTTGAGTTTGTTTTCGATCCCTTTCTCTTTACAGTAGTCGTCCCACCAATAAGGATAGTATTCTTTGCGCGCTAGGCGGCAAAGGTCAACCGTGGATAGAAAACGTTTTTCTTCAACAGCTTCCAGTTCTTTTGGTAGCCAGTGTCCCCGTGTATCATTGAGTATAGTATCCCAACCAATACCCAAGTCTTCTATGGCCTTGTAAAGATACTCAGGCGTTAATACTACATCACCCATAGACTTCCATAGGTTGCTGATCATACACAGTTCACAGGTAATCTCAAGTGCACGACGAAGTTTAGGATCGCTATCAATTAACCCTCTCACTGTTGTACGGCCCAACTTACGATCTGGATAGATACTTAAGACATAAGTGACATCGTTACCTTCAAGACCAAACTTATTTGTTTTAATGTAATGAAATTCACTTAAAGACATCAATAGACCGTCGCGTTGTGATGCAATGATCTCAAACGGTAACCCTGTTGCACCACTCTTTGAACGGAGAACCTGTATGGTAATTAACTGCAGGTCCATATCGCCCGGTGTGCGGTCATCTGAATCTCTTGGATATAACGGTGCCTTATCCGCTTTATTAAATAGCGGCGCAGCACTCATGCAGTTAAATAGAATGTTAGTTAAAAACGTAAAATTCTCAGGACAACGTTTTAACTTCGTTCCTTGTTTTAAGAACTGTAGTTTCTTTTTAGACGGCGCATACGGGTCATCTAATATTTCGTCACCTAAGTGTGCCGTCACTGTAAGAAAGATACCGTGGTTAGAAACCAGTTTTGGAATCTGAATAACCATCTGACTCTTGGCAGCGCCGATACGTGCAGCTTCCATGTTCATCTTTGAGTCACCTACCTGATTCTTATCGTAAATGAGGTCAACTGAATCAATGCTCATGTTGGAAATAGAATCAAGACCGGCCATCGTTGGACGAAGCATAGTCAGGTGGTTGCCATCAGCGGTAATGAAAGGAGTGGTTAAGGTTCCTTTCTTATCCTTTAACTTCTCTTTAGCAAATGCCTTAAGCTGGTGAAAGTACTGGTTACCGCTCATGCCGTTATTATCAGTAACCATGAGGGCACCGCTTTCATCAACATCCCAACCACTGAGACCTGGGAAGAAGTTACCTAAGTGCTCAATACGAGATGGGCTAAGTGATGATTCACTGTCATAGACCAGATAAGTTGAATTCTTATCACTCGCTTTATTAAAAACATCACCGTAGCGTGCCATGGCGCTAAGGTTAAAGTAGTTCATTACAGTGGTTTTATAGGTGTTTGCACGACCACACACACCTAGGAAGTGCGGGTATCCACCGTTTAGGATATGTTCGCCATGTTCGCCTTGATGGTAACTGCCCGATTGGATATCAAACATACTACCAACGTTAAGCATGGGTCTTATTTTTGGTACTTTAACAAAAAAGTCATTGGGGTTTGCCATACTAGGCCCTTATTGTTAGAAATCATCTCAAATAATGATAGGGATCTGTTAGAATCGACACCGGCATATAGCAGGGCTTATCGCCCTGCTACGTATTTTTCATATTCTTCATCTGTAAGACGTTTGACAGTAGGGTCATTTAACTCCATTAAAACCACACGATAAACTAATAACGTGTCTTCTTGCATGATGTCGCTATTAAAACCATACTTCAACCATTCTGGAGTAGAGAGTTCAATGTCATCTAGTGAAATTAAATTACCCTTTATGGTCTCTTCAGATACTTTATCGGCAAGTGAAGTTTCTCCCCATATATGTTCTGTAAACAATGCAGGGAGATTAAACGTCTCATCTGTTGGTGTCCAATCTAAACACACACCAAATAGGCGTGTGTAGTTAACATGACGGTGACTTCTCCTCACCATAAAAGTAAACAACGTGGTGATGTAGAAGAGTCGCTTCATCATATCTGGCATGAGTTTTTTACACAATGCAGTAGATACAGACATGTGTCACCTCCTCAGATGATACGTGTGTTAGCAAACCCACAGGCCCAGATACCAATATCATCTTCGGTTTCTAGGATAAAAGCGTAGTTGAATGATACTTTGGATGCCGGCCAAGTTAAGATAGCAACACGTTTAACAACTTTAGGTAATGCAGATAATGCGTTTCGAATAGGAATGTCGACGCCAAACGTTAACGTGACCTCTGTTGTCCCAGTTGTCTCTCCTACACCATGTTCAACATCTAGATTGATAGACTTAACAGCAGTTGTAATTTCCTTGATAAACTCAAAGACCTCACGTTCATTCTTCCCTTTACCCTTAGTTACTTTATTATAGAACTTATCGGTAACGTCAGTTAAACGCCAGGTTTCAGGAATCTCACCTGCAATCACTTGTTTAAGTCGCTCTTCTAAATTACCTAACACATCAAGAAGATAAAAACTTCTCCCTACAGGACGAACTTCACTAGTTAGTGGCTGTTTGTTGTAAGTAAGAATATCCCGAGACTTTGGTTTACGGCTGGTATGGATGGTACCATTTTTAACTAACTCACCATAGTTCTTAGATGCAAAGATCTCAGTAAGATGACCGGTGAACATCATTTGCTCACTCTCTTCTACGTACCGGTTCTGATGATCGCGTATTGCTTCTAATACACTATCAGGTTCTTTTAGGTAGATGACGCTATGGCCGGCATCTGATTCAGGCTTACCTATAATCTCATGGTTACCACAGTGGTATACGTGATGTCCGGTTTCGGTAACATTATCAACGTTAGTGTTAAAGTACCAGAAGTTATGACAAAACATACGGTTGTAAGGTGGTACCTTTTCTTTTCCGTGTTTCTTTGCCTCAATAGATTCATGAAACGACATATGTTTCCCATTAGTCGATAACATCACCCCTTTTGTTGCGTTGACGTCCGCCGCTTCGTTACCCTTTAACCCATTATGACCTTTCGCCCATTTAAAAGTTACCTGATTCCCTTTCCCTGTAAACTCAGCACGTGATTCTGCTAAATCTTCCCAGTATCGGCGGTTCTTAACCGGTTCGCCATCGTGCCGCAACCAGTTGTTGGCTTCCCATTTTTCATAACGGTCATTAATACCATCAACCACATAACGTGAATCTGAAATAATGGTAAGGTCTTCTACTTTAAATTGATCTGCGATATCGATCGCTTCTTTAACCGCTACAAGTTCAGCAACGTTATTAGTAGTGAGTTCTTCGATGCTACCCCAACCGTCATAGACGTAGTCGCCTATCTGACCATGATAGCCCCAGCCAGCATGGCCCTTACCGCTACTATGATTTCGGCAGCCGCCATCTGTGTATAGGGTAGCTTTGATACTAGGCGTTGTTGTGCTCATCGTGTTAAATCCAATTATTAAGTTATAATACTCTATATGTTTTACTTGGTCTGTAAACCCCTACTTGTTTAAACACTGGTCGTTATAACGGGCTACATCTTCAATATAAATATTTCTAAGCCGGGTAGCATAGTCATAGAGCGCTTGTGTATATTCACCAAAAGCAATATATGCTTCTTCTTCATTGTCAAAGTTAGATAGATCTATCGACTCAGGGACAGGTTTTAAATCAGGTGTTGGGAACGGGATAAATTGACTACACTTATCAGAAGATGACCGGTCAATGCTACGCTGTAGCTGTTCTATATATAACGTTAATCGTTCATGGTATAATTTAAGCGCTTCTAGATAACGTTCAACGGGATGACTTTGTCCGACAATAGCATGATCCCACTGGTAATCATTTATAGATGGTGGTAGACCTATAGGGTCAGCCTGTGTCCCAGTGTTAGGTTTTTGTGCTTCAGGCGGTGTTGATATACAGCTACCAAGAAACAAACAAAAGGATAAAAAAATAACACGTATCATTTAATTCTTCCCTATCTTATTTAACCTATCCAGTAGGCTACTGTTAGGTTTTGCTGGGGGCGGTGTGTTATGGATATCATCACGTGCCATACATTGCTCTAATTGGTTATCTAAATGTGAGATTTGAGCTTTAAGTTCAAAAATCAGCGTTGTCTGTTCTTGCATTTTAGCAAGCTGAGCTGGGGTTGGCACGCCATCTCTTTTCATCAATGCAATATCGCTGTCAAGCGTTTCTACCTTTTTAGTCAATGTCTTAATTTCTTTTACTTTACTCTCAAGTTCTAACTCAATAGAGCGAGCATCGAAGTAAAGAATACCGGTACCAACTAATGATACAACCAGTAATAAAAGTAGAACGCGTCCCTTAGAGGGATCTTTATGTCCAGACATGTTAGCCTTCTCCCCCTTTAATAATGTGAGTAGAAACGGTAGAAATTGGGGCAGGGCTTTAAGAAAAGCAATGAATAGTGTCAATGTGTTGCTCCCTACCTTAATGAATAAAGACGATTAGATTGGAGTCAGTTTATAATGAGTACAGTAAAAGGGTTTGTCATTATCAATGATTTGATAAACAATGATAAAAACACCCTCTCCCCCGTTGGTGAGATGTCTTCCCACGCCCGTTCCTATTCACCTGACAATCGTGAATACAGTTCTTCAACGTACCCTAACCTACGTATAGCGTTAGCTTCTACGTTAGATGATAACGGTGAGACTAAAGCACTTTCAATTGAAGAAGGTAACGTTCTTCTTAATCTTGTTGATTATATAGATCAACGCGCCCGAAACGGCGAATTAACATCCAACAACAATGTTCTGTTAGAGTTCATTGCGGTTGATTACCCTGCCTTAGTGTCTGGTGCATTTGTATCAGGTGCAATGGTTTCCTCAACGGATGGGTTTTATTACCCAAGTTACATCAGCTGGACGTCAGGCGATACTACCTATACGCTGTGGTTTTCAAACGCCACCTTCTTACGTCAGTTTGATGAGTTTACACTAATACCCATTTCACCCGTTGATGTGTTAAATGACCTTCATCGCCCCTATACTGAGATATCAGATATACTGGCAACTGACCATATCAGAATGCTAGGGTTAGCTAACGATATATCGGGAGACGCGCCATACACAGCACTGACGCCATATGAAGTTACGTGGAATGATAAACACTCTAATGAGACTTATACCTTAACGTGGTACGTCGTCCAATACGGTATCGCAGGGAATAATCCCGATGCTATCGCGGACGCTATCGCTAAATCTATTTTAGAAAATAGCGATTATGATTCAGTTGAGTGGTATGACGTATTTCCAACGTTGTTTAGACCAACAGAGTTTATTATTGTTCCAATGTGGCACCGTGTGGCAATTGAAGAGCAGACAGGCTTAGCAGGTACCTACTCGCCTTCTGTTAACTATCAAGATGCTATGATAGCATCTCGACCAGCAATGGTTAACTACCCGGCGGAACACATCGATGCTAATATTGAAATTAGTCATGCGGCATATAAAACACTGGCCTTTACAGCTATCGGTGAGATAGGTAATAGTGATGGAATTTTTAACTTCAGTGAGAAATTCCCAGACTATACAGCCTTATCATCACAAGAAACAGATTTTAACCGTCTCTCACCTGTCACGCAAGACTGGATGATCCTCTTTCATAGAATGTTAAGAGCTGCTGAGTCGGTTACTGAGTTTACTCAGCTTGATGATGACATCTCGCGCATCACCCGCGACGGGGTAGACTTCTTGATTTCAACGTATCAAGATGTTAATTACCTTGTTGTTCAAAAGCAGAGTTTTAAGGAGTATTATAATGTCGACACTGGTCAAGGTTAACGATAAGGGTTTATTTAATCTAGCCCCGCCGTTTTCTGCAGCAGCTACAATTGAATACACCGTCAGCCGCGTGTCTACTATCAATTCTCTTTTAATCCAAGGTGTAGATGTTCAACAGGATATTTATCTATCCAATGGTTTAACAAGTGATGACTACGAGCAAGCTTTAGAGGATAATGTATTAATTATTACGTTATCCTCTTCAACAGCAGCGGAAATTGTTGTCCCCAGTGATTATATTAGAGGAACACCTAATATTAACACAGTAGATTATACACGCCGTATAATTTCTGTTGATTTAGGTAATCTCCCTACGACGATGCCGCTAGCAGATTTAATTGCAGCAGTAAAAACAACAGTACTGGAGACTACAGGTGTCAACCCATCTGTTTCGGAATTTTCAGCTTCGACAACAGGCGCTGTTAGCATGGATCAACATATTGCTTTGGAAGAGCAACGTGCTCTAAATAAAGCCAATGGTGGTACTGAGCGACAACGTCGTATTGACGCAGAAAGAAAAGCTAATGAGTATCGTGACAGGGCGCTGGCACTAGAAGCAATTGTCGTTGCCCAGCAGGAAAGGTTAGATCAAAGTGACGCATAAAAACCTACCTCTACCTTAATAGGGTAGAGGTAGGTTATGCCGTTAACCATCTGGTGCGAAGGATGTCTTACCTTGAATTGGACTAGCGACCTTAAGATCTTTAAAGTCACCCGCCTTACCCTTAATTTGACCATCGCCAGTAATACCACCTTTAACGCCAAGGTTACCACCTATAGTCACATTGCCGGTAAACTCTGCACTAGGAGTAGTAAACTTAGTTGATGGGTTATTGACTGTTAGATTACCATCTGACTTAATACTGATACTGCCCTTTACAGTAATAGTTTCATTACCACCTACTGTCGTAGTCATATTCTGACCAACGTCAATGGTCATGTGTCGACCCGCTTTAAAGCTAATGTCTTGATCAGCTACCAAGGATATGTTTTCTACTGCATAAGCGTTGATGTTCTTTTTATTTAATTCAAACATCGACTTATCTTTGTTATGTGCTTTAATGTGGGTGTTAGCACTGTCTAAGAAAACATAATTCTCAACATCGTCTGTAATAGTAAAAATACCGTCTTTTGTATTAAGACTAAAGCGGTATGCGTAGGGTTCTTCATTATACTTATTAGTCACTAACTCAATCAATTGATCGTGAGTCGATATAGTTAATCTGTAACTATTTTCATCGGTCAAATTTTCAACATCTTCAGTAGGTTCAGGTACATTAGACCACCGATATATCACGGTCTCTAAACGTCGTAAAACATCATCGCGACCCATACTGGTGTAAAAGTATTTATCAGTGTCAGCATATTGCCAAATCAATACCTGCTCACCACGCATCAGGTCTGGTGGTGTTTCACGATTAGTTTCTAAACTTAACCAGGTGGCCTTGAGGGTTTTGTCAACATCGACCTGAGCTGACCATTGTCTACCAAATCCATCTAGCCCTTTACTATAATAAGTTCGATTATCCTCTTCCACATCGCCAATTTGAAAAGGAAGTATTTCAATGGGAGTAACGTATACTTCCGGTACGCCGCGTTCTTTATTCTCAGCAACGATGCCGATAGAGATTACACGTAGTTTTGTCTGTAAGGTCATCAGTTACCTCGTTAAAGTCTCTTGTCACAGGATTAACCCAACAGTAGTAAATGTAGACTGTTGGTTTAAACACCCTCTAGACATTATTTGAATCTAAAGGGATGATTATAATGGGTATTATACATAATAGATTTATTGAAAGACAACGAATGAAAATGAAGCCAACACTAACTAATACAACAGCTAAAGATGCCTTAAAAAAAGCAAATAATCGAATCATGTTTATTCGTTGCGAGAGATTTATGGAGTGGGGTGCTTTTGGACCATGGACCGCAGCAGTCCATGACGATAGCTTAACTGCTATTACTGATCGCTATAAAGATAACCTGCCTATGATGCCTGAACCAGGAGAGGAAGGATTAACAATGAATGCCGGTCTTTTAGTCGGTTTTGAATTAAAAGACTTGTTGTGTTGGTTTCCTAATCTTACCATCTCTCGCGAACTAGAGATGGCTGGATTTTCTTTTGTTTGTTATTCTATTCCTGAAGATAAAATACAAATCGGTAAAACACAAGTCGTCTTCCATCCTGATGATGCTTGTCCTGTTGCGAAGGTTAACTATGATTTTCTCTACGAAATGTACGAGAATGAAATTCTATCTGGAAAAATATCGTAATGAAGATAAGAAAATTAATACTCAGTCAATATAAACGTTTCGCGCTGAGTGAGGTACCTTATATCTCTATTGATTTTTCTACCCCAATGCAGTTGATATTAGGGACTAACGGGTCAGGCAAGTCAAGTCTATTAAGTGAACTTACGCCACTGCCTGCTAATCCACAAGATTTTACTAAAGGTGGGTTTAAAGAACTCCATGTTTCGTTTAAAGGCGATGAGTTTATATTACGGTCCGACGTTAGCCGGGGTGCTAAACATTCTTTTATTAGAAACGGTGTAGAGTTAAATCCTGGAGGGACGGGGTTGGTTCAAAAGGATCTTGTTGAACAAGAACTAGGATATACTACCTCACTGCACACGATATTAACAGGTAAGATGCGTTTCACCCAGATGGCTCCTATCAAACGCCGGGAGTGGATATCTAAATTAAGTACCACTGATATGGGCTTTGCCTATAAGCTATTTGATGCTGTTAAAGTAGCAGCCCGTGACAACCAGGGCGCGCTTAAACACACCAAAGAGAAGATTGCACAACAACAAGCCCGGCTTGTTTCTCTTGAAGCAGCCACTAATCTACAAGAAAGAGTAGATGAGTGTCATCGAGATATTGAGGCGTTATTGACAGAGAAACAAACGTCTATAGTAACACCCATTGAGGTGAAACAGCGTATAAGTCAAAAGCGTGATGTTGTATTGAAGTTATCTAAACGAGTCCTTAACACTAACCTAACGCAATGGTTTACCCAAGGGTTTAAGACTGAATTAGATTTTGATGAACGTGTTGTTAAACTTCAGACCGAACAAGCTGTATTATCATCTAAAAGAGATAGCTATACGGAAACATTAACCGATCTGCAAAACATGTTAAACCAGATGACTAATCTAGGGGCAAGTAGCCTAGAGGAGTTAATGGAGAAGCGTAAAGTGTTAGAAGATAAACAATCCAGTATTGAATTTAGTAATGACTGGGAAGGGTTAAATGATGACGGAGAACTTTTATTAAAGGATGTTAACAGCTCATTCGTTCCACTGAGAGACTGGTGTGTAGAAACCCCATCTCAACTAAAGCCTGAATACGACAAAGCGGCTTACTTAGAAGCAGTAGAGTACTTGAAGGGTTTAGACAAAGAGAGATTAAGTATTAAACGTAAACTCGACAGTCTACAACATCGTGTTACTCATATGGAGCAGGCTAGAGAATTAGAGTGTCCTCAGTGCGGCTATATATGGCGACCTGGTGTGTCTGATAGAGAACTTGAGGAGTCTAAAATACAGTGTGAAACGCTAAGTACTTTATTGGAGAGTAAAGATAGAGAACACAGTAATTACACAACCCGTATTGAAGATTATCAAAACTACATCAGAACACTTAACCGCCTTAACGTAATCATGGAAACTTTTCCCAGATTAAATATGCTATGGCAACGTGTTAAACGGCAGAAGCATTACGACACAACACCTTTACTAATCATGAAGACCTATGACAGTTTTAAAGACTATGTTATTAGTTTATCTAAGAAGCAAAAGGTGATGTCGGAATTAGCGCTCATCGACGCCTCTATTGAAAAATGTCGAGAGAGCAAGGGGTTAGATAGTCTTGAGGTAGAAAAGCGCATCTCAGACCTTGAGCGGCGAATAGATGACGTTATTAAAGCCATGCAGCCTTTGAGTCAGGAAATTAATAGACTTAAAGAAGGAAAAGCTATCTTTACTCAGTTCTTTAAAGAGCAACAAGTAGTATGCGGCGCGTTAGTTGAACTGGAGCAGTTAAGAGATGAGTTAGTAGAGTCTCACAGACAGAGTATCATTGGAGATGTTCTCAGGGAGCGCCAGCAGACACTTTCATCACTTACTAATACCCTAGGTCAGAAAGTCACGTTAGAACAGATGATAGAGGAGCTCAGGCAGTCTCAGAAGCAATTGGAGGAAGAGACACAGGGTTGGCAAGACTTACAACACATGCTCTCGCCTTCAACAGGCATCATCGCTGATCAAATGACAGGTTTTATTAAATGTATGTTAGATCAGATGAATTCCATCATTGGTAAAGTGTGGGGTCATCGACTTGAAGTCCAACCCTGTGCAAATCAATCTGGTACTCTTGATTATAAATTTCCGTTTGTTGTAGGAGATGAAGATCGCCAGATTTCTGATATAGGGTTGGGTTCAGAAGGTCAGATGGAAATGATAGACTTTGCCTTTATGGTGACAGTCATGCATTTCATGGATCTACATGAATACCCGATGTTATTAGATGAAACAGGTCGTACCTTCGATACTATACACCGAGATCGTTTAATGGGGTATATAAAGTTATTGATTGAATCAGGCCAAGCTTCTCAATTATTTTTAGTTAATCACTTTGCTAGTTTCAGTGGTGGATTTACTAATGCGGAAGTTTGTGTGTTAGATGATCAAAATGTGACGCTACCATCTATTTATAATGACCATGTTACTTTTACGGCATAAAAGCCTAACCACCCGGCCTCACGGCTAGGTGGTTAGCTTATGCCGTTAGATCACACTAAATAGAGAATGAAGCCACGGTGCTCGACGATTCCGCTTGGATGTTGGGAAGCGAGTTGGTGTCATTGCAATGGGTAGATCCATAACAGTATCTAACATCAACTGCTTTTCTTCCTTAACGCGTGCTAGAACCAAATAATCATCGTCAGTTCCATGTAACGTATATTCTGAAATCAAACCTTCGTTATCAAAAAGAATACCTTGAGGTATAGCTTTAGATCTGAAAGAGCCAGGTAACCCTGTTGCTTGTAGTCGTTCAATTCGCTCACTGATGTTATCGTTATCGATAGTGATAACAAAGCTAAACGGGTGACTTAGATAACGTCTAATAAATGATCCACTTTGAATGTCTTTAACCTGGATGTTACCGATAGGGTTAATAAGATCGTCAAGTTGGATATCTTCACGTGATAATAACACCCGTCTAATTAGAGGGTATTCTCTAAATTTAATCTGGATGGTATTATTACCCATCACCCGATAGGTGTCATCTAGTATGCATAGATAACCGCCAATGCATAACAAGACAGTTTTATTACTAAAGTCAACACCTGGAAGTGTGACTAATACTTGTTCATGGGCGGGGATTCGAGTGTCAATCTTAACAGCACTCTCAGGGATGCTATGGGTTTCAATTTCACCAAGTTGAGAAAAATTAACCATACCTAAATGATTGCTATCTGTGCGTTCTAATGTTTCTCCTGCCCGTAACACATAAAGTCCACGACTTGAAGCACTAGTTCGATGCACATACCCGTTAACCGTAAACAATGCATGTTTAGATAATTGAATGTAATCAATATTATCGTGAGTCAGTAGTGCATCAGGACCATGTCGACCTATTGTTGGGTTAGTCACGTGTTTGGTGTAGTCTGAACGCGTTACTGTAAAGTCATGATCAAATACGTCCGTATAAAAAACACCTGGCGCAGAGTCTATTGTTGGAACGCTATCTAGCCAAGGTAATGTAGCGGTGAGGGTCTGTAGCCAGTCAGCAATAGTTACCTTTTTAAACCGATAACTATAATCGAGATCCTTAATAGCAAGCGCCTTTTCGACACTACCATTGTTCACAATCAAAATGACGTTTTTATAATTTTGGTAAAGTTGAAAAAAAGTTAGTGAAGAGACATCAACGGCATCCCAGGTGCGTTTCTGTTGCACTAAAGCACTAATAAAGGTATACACAAGCTGACTCCTATTTATAGATATCTTTAAGGCTTAATCATAGTTTACCTACACGGGGCTTAAATATTATGTGAACCTTGTGTTTTTTATTAATTCTATTTACCTATAATGACCAAAGGAGTCAGTCAGAATGTCAGATTCAAGCTATCTCTACGACTACGACCCGACGGGTCAGGCTGCTTCTAATTTAAGACGGGACGAAGAACATGTTCTTACATCGGATAATGGTGACAATTATCACCTGATTATCCCCAATGTATCACCGTTTTATAAAGAAGGATTCATACTCACCCACGAGGATAGCGCTGACCCTTTAGTAGTAGGTAAGGATTACATCTTTACTCACCAATATACCAAGCCTGAAGATAATCTAGGGGGTGATGCGTTTGGCAGCCTTACAATACTAGATCGTGAACTCAGTGGTAATTTTACTATTGAAAGCTATCAGGTGATGGGTGGGCCGCATAGTCAAGAAGGCCGAGAGCTTCTTGCCGCTATTGGTACTTTGGCGGCGTTCGTTGATACTCGAGACATGAGTGATGTCATTGGAGAACCTGAGTTCTATCCTCCTTCAGCCCACGTTGTCGATGGTGAAGATCTGACAGATCTGAATCAAGTCATCTCGGCGTTACAGGAAATTCGGGCAGCGATAAGTGGTGAGTATAAAGCTAACCACACACACGCTATAGACCAAATCTTAGGTTTGGAAGACCGTATCAGTCAAATGGCTGTCGTTAATCGGTCTCACAAACCCGCTCCTGCCAACGGTTATAGCTTTGCTAACCAGGTAGGGTCAGTCGCTATCCGCCTACCTAAACTTAATAACCCTCTTCGCATCACGGTTGAGGTAGCTGTATTAAGTGAAGAAGAGCCCACGATTTACTACCTATCAGGTTTGGTAGGTAGTCGATATCAGACGGTAGCTGGTGGTAGTTGGGAAGATACGACGGCAACCTATCAAGGTTATCGTCATGTTTTAGATGCATTTTTTACTTACGACAATGATAACTATCCAACTATCTATCTAGGTAAAGGCGACGATTGGAAAAATCATCATGTAGTTATTCGTTCGATCACCATTGGAACTACGGTTCCACAGATCTATAACGAAGGCTATGTCGTCTATTTTGCCAATGATGTGACTGGTGAAGCAACGATTGTTGAAAAAATTGTTGGTTTGGACCGTATAGAAAGTCGTTTGTCCATGCTACGTTTGAACTCGTTTTATCCCGGGCTATTTAAGCACATTTAAAACGACCATCTTATTCACTCCTAATTCTGTTTGAGGTGCCCTCTAATGGCCGATAATGATACTACGAACGAGACCCCGCCAACTGTAAGAGAGTTGGTTGAAGGTCAATATACGCGACTCAGTAAATTAGCTGAAAGTTCACGTACTTCCGAAGATATGTTCTATAATGCTAAAGCATTACAAGAACTTCAAAAAGCTGACATCTACAGCCTTACTGAAGCTGCTATTATGGCAGCCAGCGATGCCACATCAGCCTTAGATGGTGTTAACCAGGCCGTTCTTGAAGCACAGGCTTTTAATGTGCTCTATGAAGAAGGTCGCATTGCTCGCACGATGATCAACGACATGGCCAGTAGTGGTGAGTTAACACCATGGACAACTTGGTTAGCCGATACGACCGCTGAATCAGTTACCAGATCTTTACCAAGTGATGATAGCATTCTGGATGGTTCAGAAATTATTGTCAAAGACAGATATGGTCGTTCTTCTAACTATGCGATTAATATCAATGGTCCTATTGAAGATGTGGCTTCTGATGAACCTCTTACCATTTCATCAGATTACGGTTGGGTTTGGTTGCGTTGGATTAAAGCGGAATCAAAATGGATTGTCATCGCCGGTGCGGTATAATCACTAATCTTAAACACATCGGTGGGTAGGGTAAATCCCTACCCACCTATGCAATCTCACTAAGGAGCAGGTCATGTTACCTGAATTACAAAAATACCCGTTTGACCCGACAGCTGTCGCTCAGACTAACGCGATCTCGGGTGAAATTGTTACCTTATCAACAGTGACTAACCAGATTATTGTACCTACCCACACGCCGTTTTATGCACAGGGCTTTACATTAACGCCACAGGGTGGTAATCCCTTAGTGCCTGGTGATGACTATAAATTAGTCTACCTGTATCAAGAAGCGACGATGGAGACAGGTCATGAAGTAGTGACTGCGGTAGCTTTGCTTAATGAGAACCTAACCACTGATACTTTACTCTTAAGTTATCAGACAGTAGGTGAGCGGTATGCCTCTGAGGCAGCCGCTATTCAAGAAGTCTTATCGACACTTGAAGTCTCCGACCTCACGGTTAACTGGGATGACATTAAGAATAAACCAGAAGTCTTCCCACCTGCCGATCACCAACATAGCGGCTATGACTTAGTGGGACTGAGTGAACTGGTAGAAGTTATTGGTGAAGTCAAGCAGGCTGTTGATGTATCTAACGAAGCGTTTGTTGAACAAATACTCAAACAGCTTGCTAAGAAGACATCTGACGTTGGTCATTCTAAACTCATTACTCAAGATGAAGCATCTTTTGTACCGGGCGATTATGTCGGCGCGCTACGTTTACTGATTAATCGTTCAATAGGGCAAAACGCTATTAACGTTATTGAATTTGAGTTGATATCTTCAAAAGGTGTTGCCCGATACTCCCTCTCTTATAAAGAGATTGAAGGGGACAATGTGTTGGTCAACATGCATGGTACCGAACTGGCTGGCGAAAAACTTAAGTATGCCTTTAAATACTTCGACGCTACCCGCAACGCACTGTATCTGGAGTTGGATGACAATAGTGCGAACTGGGACGACATGCATATCTGTGTTACACGGATAACGACAACTTGTGAAAATGGAGAAACATATCGAGCAGGTTGGTTGTGGGGTAAGAACCCCGACTTAACGGATATTGTTATTGGCGATCCACAATCTGAAACAAAGGGTTTACAGGAGCAAATTGACACTGTAAACACTGAGTGGAGAACTTATGTGGATAGACCAATTTCTTACTAATTCTGGAAGTTTAAGTACAATGTGTAAACCGATAGCAGTCTTGTTATAACAAACTGTTAAGTAGGTTAAAAGATGCCACGTGAACTCTATACCCTACTTCCGGTTGAAGAAGTAGAAAAATTCTATTATCCCAAAATACCATTGCGAGACGCAGTGTTCGCAACATCGGTCATGGGTAATCTTGTTGGCAATGTCCCAGCGCCTTTCATGGTAACCCAATTCTCTGAGAGGCACGACAGTAGCTATTCTCGAGACCCATTTAAAACTGACAGAGGGGATGCTAATGTTTTTAAGCCTTATCTTCAGTTAAATGGAAAAGGAGTACTTAGCGCTATACATGGATTAAAACAACCCATGTATCTAAGAATTACCGTCGATGGAGAGTCAAGTGTTACATTCACCAATAATTGGAATTATGGACACCTAGCTTGGGGGTATTGGTCGGAAGGGTCCTCTTGGGGGTCAGTAGGGGGATTCTACTTTTTTAAAGATAGAGAAACTATCACGGAAGAATACAGGCAGAATTTCTTTAAGGGGGGTGTTCATTTTGAAAACCAACTTAAGATTGAATATGCCAACATGTATAGCTGGAGCTCTAGGCAAACCCTTACCTGTGATTATTTGATAGGAGATGAGTTATGAGTAGGACGATTGTGTCGATTGATAACCTCAGTCGTCCTGGAGAGGAACCGGAAGATGGAGATCAGATAAGAAAAAACTTTTCTGATAACACGTCCAAGGTAATTACTTTCCAGAGCGAAACGATTGCGATCGGGGTTGTTGATACGTACATTATATCAGTCGCCTCATTTCTTGATCGACTAGATATTGATAATAAACTTGAAACAATATACGCCATGTCTAAGGCCGGTATGGATCAAGACCCACCTAACATGGTGTTATATAAGTACTTGACTAACCTACGGTCTCGCGAGTACATTAATCTTAACGATGAAAGGTTAAGGCCCGTAATAGAAGGATTAGGTATCTATACAGAATCTGATCTTGAATCTATCTTCGCTCCTGCTACCGCCATTGAAATCCCATCGGGACTATAAGGAGAGTTTATCATGCCTTCAATAACCACCCCCGGTGGTACCGCATTAAGTCCATTGTTAATTAGGCGTTCTATTACACCTAATGCTGAACCACAGCCTGTTCTTCTTGAAGAAGGTGAGCTAGCGGCCAACCTTAAAGACTTAATACTCTACACCAAGGATGACCAGGGTAATATTGTTAAATTAGGTCAGAATTACGATGCTATATTACAAGCACACTTTCAAGAATCTAATCCCCACAATGTTACTAAATCTACGGTTGGTTTATCTAACGTTCCTAACGTTAACCCATTACCACTCTATTACTACAACTCAGGCAATCGGACATTTGATACCAACCGCCAACTGACTAGAGTTGAATACGGTAACGGCGCTAATGTAACATATACCATCGACACAGCCAATTACGACATAGGTCAGCAGTTTGAGATATCTCGATTATCAAAAGATGCTGGTGATATTACTGTTACACTTACTAGCGGTAAATGGTTAATTGACGGTGACGAGGAAACGGACGACGTCCAGCTAACTAATAAGCCGTTTATGGCCATTCTGACCAAAGCACAAACAGATCTCTGGACCGTTAAAGTTCAGTACATCTAACATGATTTTAATTTAGGAGTATCAACTCATGAATAACTTAGCAAATCGGTTACCGGATCTCCAACCACCGATGAGTTTGGCTAGCTTCGAGGCTATGCGGGCTAATAACCGCGAGAAGTTTGTATCAAGCGGCTATATTGAACAAGGTCGCCAGTTAGAAGACCGGCCGCTAGGCCCTGGCGGTATGTGGTTTCCCACCCTATCTAACCAAATGCGTTTTGGCCGAGGCAATAACGATGCTGATGGTCAAAGTGGCAGCGATAACCCTATATACATGGTTGATGGTATTATTATCCATGTACTAGGTAACCGTTGGGGTTCATTAGACAACAACTTAGTACCCCTACCCGAAGCGCCAATTGCTAATGTTGAAACCTCTACTTCGACTAGTAAAGAATACGTTCAGGGCGAGTATGTAGTAAAGGATAATGACGTTTACGTTACTGTTAGTTATAACCCCGCACCGGCCCAAACCCCTTTAACTGATACCACGTATTTTGAAAAAGTAGAAGGGTGTACTCACGAAGATCTTGTTGGTTTAGAGGTTTTCTTAGTAGAGCTGGGTGAAGGGGATAACCGAGTCCCAGCGGTCTATCCTTACGGTAACGTGCAACATGGTCCTACAGGTTACACCGGCATACGTAACAGAAATGAAGTATTGGCTTTAAGTCCTAATATCATGCCGGATGAATATACATCATCGTACCCTGGTGAACACCATCGCGAAAGTTATGGTGCGCGATGGGACGAGCTTTCGCCAGAAGAAAGAGAAGTCTTTTATACAGACCCCCGTAACAACATCTTCTTTAAAGATGGCCGGGCGTTTCAGTGGCAGTACCGTCATCGCGTTATATCGTCTAAAGGTCTAGGGTTTAATCGAGCTTATCCTTACTTTAATTTACCAGACGCTATTGGTGACCATTTTACCTATATTAAGCCTCAAGGTAAATTGACATCCAAGCTACCGCAGTATGCCAGACCTGAAGAGGACGTGGACTTTAACTACCTACTGACCAACGGCCATTTTGATTTTCCAAAAGATACATCATTTGGTATTGCGGCTACCAATCCGATATATGCGCCAAATAGTGCTATAACGGAAGGTGATACGATGTTCTTTATGTCTATCTGTCGTATGCGTCGCCGCAACCGTGGTGCTTACCACCCTATCCTAAATCCATTTGGGACTGCTGGTTTTTCTCGTCTTGATACGGCAGGCGCTGGCTCATGGTTGTCAAATAACGTACAAGCTGCTGTGACTGTTGCAGATTGCTTTGCCATCACCTCTACGGCTATGTCGCCAGGTGTTTGGCATAACTCAGGGAACCTTGATAGTGGGTATTCAGGAAACCCCCAGGGACTTTATCATGATGTGGTTAAACAGGATAACGTTGAAGATCTACGTATACCGGCCAACGGTATCAGTAATAATCCTGATGAACACTTTCTCAACCTGACTATGTTAAGGCAACGGCCGTGGGAAGACATCTTAAAAATGCGCGTTACCGAAGCGACGATTGTTGAAGCAAGAGCAAATGGTGATATTTTGCCAAGTGTTAGCCTCAACCAAGCTAACGAAACGCATGTTAGAGGTATTCAGGTTTATAATAAGACCAAAAATGAATCCATTAAAGGTGTTTACTACATTCTAACTAACACTAACGAAGAGGTGATAAAAGCCCTGCCAGAAAGTGCTGATTACCACATGTACGAGTGGCAGTACGTACCTAATGCGTTTGAGCCGGACCGCGTTGCAACGTGGGAAGCTGGAGATGAGTTGGTTATTGTAGATTATCTACATACCAAAGTAGGAGATGCTGAAATTCCGGTTATGGACATTATAGCAGAGCCTGATAGTTTAGTATCGCTATATCAAAACTTTGGCTCTAATCCGATTATGGCTGCACGTTGGTTACCTGTAGACCTTGTTGGTAATGACCCTACGGTGGAAGCTAGCCGGTTAGTAGAGAATAATTACTCTGTACAGTGTATTGTAAGTACCGACTATGAATCATTTACTAATTCAACAGTTGGTAACACCACATATATACCGGCTTTCTTATCGAGTAATAATGCCGCAACCATTACTAACGGTTCCGGTAACTTACTTGCGTTGTTATATAGCACCCCTTCTTTACTTTTTAACATCATAAGGGCACCATTCCCACCAGCAAGTGAGTACTCAGACAGAGTCTGGCATTTGATGAACAGGGAGAGTGAGAAAGGTGGTATGGTTATTAAAAACCTGATAGGTAAAATACCTACAGAAAATAGTAACCGTGAGTTTCTCTCTTACCTGTTAGAGGAAGCGCCTTATAACCGAATCAGCTATGGACTATCATCTTTTCCTACCATCGAGTTGGAAAGACCTATACGTCATCAGGAAGTGTTGTATAATGCAGTAGGTCCTAGTGTTAAAGTATTACCTTACATTGCGCGTGAAGATGTAGAAAATAGTATTGGTTTAGCATGGATGGGGGTGTTATATAAAGAGATGGCTTATAACTTCTTTGACGATAACGCCATTGAGGTAGATCTATCGGATACAACGCCTAGAACGGTAAGTAAAGGTCAACACATTCGTTTTATAAATAGTAATAATCCAATTCTGGAGAAATATACGCTCAATGTGTTAGACGACCTAGACCTTCCGCTCATTTCATCTGATTTGTCTAATTACGAAATAAATTACGATGATTATAAGATCTATGCAAGTAACGGCTATGCGCCGGTCTTAGAACTAGTACAGCCTTCTGCTAAAGGAGACGACGGTCAGTTTACAACCACCTCCCGTACCCGTTTCTCTTATATAACGGATAAGTTGGGTAATAAAATCATTGAAGGTTACGCCTATCACACGCGTCCTCTTGGTTTTATAAATAAAACCGGTCGATAGTAATAAATAATGGTGTGGTGTTTACCACACCCTTCTTTTTGGAGTAAGTTAAAATGACTGATTTAACTAACCGAGTTCCAGGTGCGCTGCAGGCCACACCTCGGTCTCAGTTTGAGGCAATGAGGGATCAGCGCCGTAATCTTTACGCCGGTAGCGGGATGATTGAGCCGGGTAAGAACACAACGCAATCTGGCCCTCGAGAAACTCAAAATAACTTCGCCTTTAACGGGATGTATGGGTGGGAAAGCGTTAAGAAACGTATCTACATGGGGCGTTTAGACGATTTAGCTAGTCCGACTGAAGGAAAAAGTAAATCTAACTATCCAATTTTCAACGTTGATGGCATTGCGTTACACGTCAGAGCTATTAAAGCTACCCAATTAGTTAATGTAGGTATTGAAGCTGAAAATGCTCTGTATTCTGTTACTAGTATTTGGGATATCGATGATGCCCCTGACGCCTATGTTGAAATTAACGCCACTACTACCCGTGATTATGTACTGGGTGATTTTGTCGTAGTAGACGATGACATTTATGTCTGTGTTTCATACACCGGTGCTACTACTGGCCAATCTTTAACCAACACAGCGTTATTTGAAAGACGCGATGCGGTGTCTAGAGAAGATGTGTTTGGTTTAGAGGTTTTCTTAGTAGAGCTGGGTGAAGGTGGTGATCGTACACCGGCTGTTTACCCATACGGTAACGTCCAGTGTGGGTTAACTGAATGGAAAGGTCAGACGCTTAGCAACACCGTGATGGATCAAGCATACTCGGCACGTAATTCTGAGGATACCGTGACCCAGGGTATGGGTATGGATTGGACTGAACTTTCAGCTCAAGAGCGTATAGTTTGGGTATCTGACCCAGATAACAATATCATTGAAACAGATGGGAAATATTACCAATGGCAGTACAGACTTCGTAGTTGGCGTGGTATTGGTCAAGAGTTCTATTCGATTGACCTAGAAGACATGCATAGTCAAACTGCACCACGACCCCTTCAATCACAGGACTATACGGTAGCGTTTCAGGGTAGAAGTTTAACTACTGACGAATATTCAGATTCAGGTAACCGAACATTAGGGGTGTCTAACGGTTATTCAGCTAACTCTCCCGGAGTATGGTCATTAGGGATAGTTAATAGTAGCTTAAGTGCTGCTGAGTCTTATTTCATCCCACTGTGTCGTATTACTCGTTTCAATAAAGGTGGGTATCATCCTAGAATGAATCCATTCGGGACTCGACGTTTCCACCGTAATACCGATGATGGTAGTTCTGACTGGTCTAGTCCAAACATCGACACACCTATCACAACCGCCGACTGCTTTAAGTATGTAGCGGATGAAGAGGGTGAAGGTGTTTTTCTGAACTCTGGTGATTATGACTCAGGATTATCAGGACATCCAATGGGTGTCTATCATGACGTTATTTATAACGGAATAATTGACGACCTTCGTCATTTTGCTGCAGGGTATACTGGGACACCGGATACGTTTGCTAGTGACATTGCCTATGGTCGCATTCGTGGTTGGGAAAGGGTTAGAAAACTTTTTGGGATACAAACTACCATTACATCACTGACCAATTCCGAACTTGTACCAGCTGAGAATTTATCCTCAGATTACAACGGTGGCTCATGGGTTTATAATGTCACTAAGGGTATGCTAACCCCAGCTATGCGTTATGGTACGACGACGAGTCTTTGGTCACTACATAAAGACATCAACCCGATGGCACTCTTTGACCAATATGGTAGTACAGGCAATGCGCCGTCATTTATCACAGATGGGTGGGAAGTAGGTGATACTATCATCATCATTGGTTACACCGATGTACCATTGTCTTTCCATCAAGTCTATGGTTACGATGTAGTATGTACACCAGAGCGGTTATTGGGGTTAATGGGTAATGCAAATCCATTACCATTAGTTGGTGGAAACTGGGTACCAGTTATACCAGACGGTACTCCGAAGCAAATCTTGCCTCAAAATATCCCATGTAAAGTAGCTGCATCGGGTTATCAGCGTGATGGTGTGTCTTGGATATCTTCAGCGGCAGTTACTGCTGGTTACGGCGATCCTGGTGGTGTAAGTAAATCAACTTCAGATTTACACATCGATGTAATGCCATATTTGTGGTATGCAGGATTCTTAATACCGGATAATAACTATAGTCCGTTAGACTTGAAGCTTAGTGACATTCACGTTGCTGCTGATTGGCGAGTTGAATCTGGCGCAGTGACCTGTTTGACGTTAACGGGTAAAAAACCAACTGGTCAGGGTGAAATTGGCCCAGTGAAATACCCTGCTATCTCTTATGGCTGGCGGGAAAATACAAGCACCTACATCATGCCAGATGGGTCTAATAGTTCATTGATGAGACACAATGATATTGGGTTCTTAGATAACAGTGATGGTATAAAGTTCTTTACCCAGTTATTCAGAATGGGTGGTTCTAAGCGTCAATTAGTGACAGGATGGATGATGTTTAAAGGGTTGACTTATAATCCTTCAACGGACCCAGTCTCGGTGTTAGATGTTACTAATGGCCTTACGGTAGATATTTCTGTAGGTGAACGTTTTACACTTGTTGGTGTAAGGGACCGGTCTTTAGAAGGGATGGTATTAGTTGCTACTCAACCTATCACGACCACATGGGCGGCTGCGACGTTTGATAGCCATACTGTTAACCAGGATGATGGACGTATTTATAGGGAAGATGGTACCTTTGTAGGAAGTATGCGGGTCGAATACACTAACTTATACGGTGATGACGGTACATTTACCTACACTGGTCGTACGGCCTTTATGGGAGACTTAAATGACCGTATGGTGGCTTATGGTACCGCGACCGTAGAACGGTGTTTGGGATTAGCACCCAAATCCTCGCGTCGTTAAATGGTAAAGTAGATAGGGCCCTATCAGGGCCCTTAATTGGAGCAAAGTATGAAAGAATTATCTGAACTCTTGCCTCGTAGTTTAAAGGGCATGACTGTACGCGAGTTTGAATCTCTGCGTCAGGATAGAAGAGATAGTTACGCGGTATCTGGTTTTATTAATCCCGGCAAACATTACTACGATGCATCTAACCGCGAGGTGAATGATGGTATTTGGTGTACTCATTATGGCGGTGTTGTTAACGCATTTAGAATGGGTCGAAATGGTGCCGATGCTAATTCCTTTGGCAGTAGTTTAACCGACTACCCGGTTTATAACGTAGACGGGATTCGTGTAGTTCAAAACTACGTTGGAGCCAGTGCTAGAAATAGCATATTCCTGCCAGAATCACCCAGTGCCAAGGTTGAAACTAGCACCACCACCACAAATGCATACAGTCGCAATGAACATGTAATTGTTGCTAATGACATCTACCTCTGTACAACCGCCGCACCAGTAGGTGTTTTACTAACCGATACCTCGTATTTTACTAAAGTTAAATATGTCGGGTCTTCTGTATTAGTAGGTATGGAAGTCTTTAAAGTTGAGGTAGGTGATGAAAGCGGTCAATGTCCTGTAGTATACCCATACGGTAACGTCCAATGTCGAAATAGACAAGCGTTTGGGATAGGTGTTCAAGGTGCCGAAGTTATGCCAGAAAGCTATAGTGCTTTTGGCGATTGGGATACTGAGCGCAGTGGTATCGCTGGATTTGGTTTAGTGTGGTCTACATTGACTAACGCTCAAAAGAATGAGATCTTAGATAATCCTGACCATAACATCTTCATTGATGGTGATAAGGTCTATCAATGGCAATATCGTATACGATCTACACCAGCATCGGGCTGTCGCTGGGACTTCGCAACAGGTTATGATAGAGGGGCAGCCAGTTACGTTAGAACGTCCGGTACTGAATCTGGATTCCTTTACAGACTAAGTCCACAAGGTTCTAGTACAACAGTACCTCCTATTAACAACAGCGAGGTTTTCCAACAACCTTTATCTAATAATTACCCTGCGGATTTAGAAGATTTCGGTGTTTGCATTGCACCAGCTGAATTTTTATCTGGTGAAATAGACAATGTATATTGGTTACCGATCGCCATTGTTAATCGTTTCAATAAAGGCGCATATCACCCTTTCTTAAACCCCAACGGTACTAGACTCTCTAAACAGAGCGGTGTCGGTGGTGCAGAATGGTGGGATGTTTCATCATTAGCCAAACTTGCAACAACTACCGCTGACTGCTTTTTAACTAAAGAGGAAGGTGGGGTATTATCAGACTTTGGTGCCACCATACAAGATCCTGTAAGCGGAACACCGTTTGATTGGACGTATGAAAACGTGTACCATTTTCAGATCGATGATCTGAGACTATCAGCACACGGTATAGAGCTTAATGCTGATAGGTATACGGACGGTTTCTCAGCAGGCCGGGTTCGAGGTAATGAAATAGCAAGAGCATTACGTGTTGAACGTACCACGCTAGAAAGTACTGATACGCACAGTGTCACATTGTCAGCACTCCCTTCACAGACCGATGTGCGTGGTGGGTGTTACCTTTACAATGAAACACGCAACGAGTTTACCCCTGCAGCTAAAACAGGTGATGACGGAAGTGTATCAGGGACTTATTTCCCTATCAACACCTACAGCTCTATCTACCCGTTTAAATATAATCGTTATAGCTCTAGTACTAGAGCAACACTAGGCGATGGGGAGATAGTGGTAGATGATTGGCAAGTTGGTGATAGTGTAATTGTGTTGTCTTATGAAGACCTCGACTATGCTTACTTTAATCCACCTATGTTGAATAATCTATTTTGTAATCCAACTGATCTTCGGACTATGATGGATAACTTTAATGTAGATTACATCCCCAATGCGCTATGGGTAGCACAATTGCCAGATGGAACTTCTAAGGACTATCAGTTCCCTCGAAAAATTGGTGGGTCGAATAACTACGCAGTTGTTTCCAATGACCTAAGTGGGATAGACTGGGGTTTTACTAGCTGGTCTTCTGGATTAAATAACACTACTGAGGTGTTAACGTTTAACTTTGAATCTGGTAAAGTGGCCATCATCTCCCAGACCTCTAACGCCGCACCATTCTTACCACAAGACATTCGAGATATTGGTCGATTTGTAGAAAATGGTGTAGGTAGCGTATCGGTTGCAGCGGGTGAACGTGGGGTTATTTTAGGGTGTGCAATCAATGGCGTTGTTTACAGTAAACAAGGTCAGGCAGAGACGGTTACCAAGCAAGCACTTCAACGGTCATCGTTTGAGGTGGTAGGTGATCAGTCTGGCTTTTCTATTACAAATAATGGGGTTATTAAACATAAGCCTATTGTATTAGAAAATAGCAACCTGGAAGACCATGGGAAGTTAGATACCTTTAAGTATATCCCTTTACTTTTTGAAAGTAAAGACATACCCGGTCTTGTATCGCTAACAGTCTTATTTAAAGAAATGCGGTACTATCACTCACTACCCTACTCACCTCAGGTTATAACCCTAACGGCCAGTAACCAATCAGTTAGTATCGCAGCGGGTGAACGTTTTATCATCCAAGATGGTTTAAACGTAGAGACTAACAATGTTGGCTTAGTTGCCTTACAGGACATTGATCAGAGTTGGAACAATACACTGTTCACGGAAGAAGGCGGTACTGTGCTTAACTATGTTGATAATCGACTCTACACAAGAGAAGGTACAATTAACAATACCGTTGGGATGGTAACTGCTTCACAAAGTGGTGACGATCATCAGTTCATTTTACAGGGTCTGACGATGATGTCTGATTTAAATAAACACAGGGTTTTATTTGGGATGATGTCCCTACCTCGCCCTCTTGGCTTTTTACCTAAGGAGAAACGCTAATGACGCGTCCTAGTTTACCGAATCTATCTAAGTGGATTCTATCACCTGAACAGGTGAACAGTGGGGAACAAACTACTGGTCCTGTTTACGACTTTTCAATGTCGGCTTTTGGACCTGAGTATATCAAAGGTCTGATGGAAGCCAATGTTAAAGAGAGTTCGCTTGAAGCTGCTTACTCAAATTACATTGAGTTTCTTCAGGAGTCTTGGGCAAAACGCTGCCTTCAGATTCATGCCGCTAACGAAAAGGTTGAAAAGACTAACCTTGAGATTGAGGAAAGAAACGCAGCGATTGAAAATGAAGAAGAACATTCACCTCTTCTAAGTTATCAGTCGTTCCCACCTAAACCTCAACCTGGTCCGATGGCTGAATACTTTTCTACCGATTCCAGTTACCGTCACTGGCGTAAGATGAACGCCTTTGAGTTCAATGGCGTGATGTGTAGTGTAACGGAAGCTGACCAAAACGGTTGGACGTCTATTGATCGTTTCCTTGAGAAGCGTGAAAAAGCCGGCGAGCCTTTTGTTCCTGTTCCATTTAATAACGATAACGGTAACGCAGTTGTCCTCAATACCGCAGAAGAGTGGGAGAGTTTCTACAACACTGCCTGGTTAAAACGTGCTGAGTTCTTTGGCGTTAGTGCTTAACCTTACAAGGAGGTAGTCGTAAAAAACTACCTCCATTTTATCTCGATACTATGACACGCTCGTCAAGTATATTTAATCTGGGACCGCATCCCATCTTTAGGAGTTTAATCCATGCCTACAGTTAACTCAACCTCAGGTGAAGAGAACGTAGCCATTGATCTTGGTCAGATTCAGTTTGACCGTTCAATCACTGCAAGTGCCGTACCTCTGGCGGCCGACCTGGAAGAAGGTGCTATTGCACTTAACTTAGTCGATCGTAAGATCTTCACCAAAGACCACGAAGGTAATGTAATTACCTTAGGTCGTGACTATACTGCTGATATCGCTGCTGCTCAAGCTAATGCGATCGCCAGCTCTAATGGTTACACTGATACTCAGATCAACGCACTTAAAGGCGGTGCGCTGGATAGCACGTTAGATACGTTACTGAAAATCGGTAACCGTATTGCTCAAGCTGAATCTGATATCGCTCAAGCACAGTCTGATACCTCTAACCTGACCAAAGCTGACGTTGGTCTGGGTAACGTAGAAAACTACACCATCAGCGACGCTGTTAATGAGCAGACGTCTACTCAGTATGCATCATCTATGGCTGCGTACACCGCATTCCAGCGTGGTGTTAGTGCAGAAGCCGCTGCTATTGCCTACGCGGATGCTGTTAAGTCTGATATCTTAGGCGGTGCTCCACCGGCTGCATTGGATACCTTGCAAGAACTTGCTGCTGCCCTGACTGATAACGATAGCGACATCGCTGCTATCACTTCAACCTTGGCAACTAAAGCAACCATCACTCAGCTTAACGATGGCCTGGCGCTTAAAGTCGATAAAGCAGATATCTCTGACTCTATCGTGTCTGACAGCTCTACCAACGTTGCATCGTCTAACGCTGTTCTGCTTGCGTTGACTGAAGCCAAGTCTTACACTGACACTGGTCTGGCATTGAAAGTTGACAAGTCTGCTATCTCTGATGCGACTGACTCAACCTCAACTACCAACGTTGCTTCTTCGAAAGCGGTTAACGACGCACGCCTGGCTGCCATTAGTCATGCCAATGGCCTGGTAACTGACCTCGCAGCTTCACTTGACTATGGTCGGTCGTTTTGATTGCGGCTATCTTAGGTTTAGCACAACGCTTGTAGCTTAAGATAGACAAAAAAGAAACATAGCTAAGAACCAGCCTTTACGGGCTGGTTCTTTTATGCCGTCATTCAAATACTTCTAACCTATACTCCTTATCTAGTAAAGAATGCTCTGTAAGGTACCTGTAAGCCTCTCTAACGTCAGAAAAGATCACATCCGGCCCATTGGGTTGCTTGAGGATAACTTCCTCTGAGACGCCCGTACAGCCCTTGTGATCGTTCCAAGGGGTTTTATCAGATATCTGTCTAAACACCCAGACACCACTAATAGAGACACGGTAAGCTACTGCGCTTCTTATTTTGTGTTTACTAATATCAATCAGACTAGCCATTGCATCAACATGCACAGAGAATACAATCTGGCGAGTTTCTAAATTTAAACCAACTAACGGTTCGGTTATAGAACCTGATTTAAAGGGTGGTGTTAGCGCTAACTCTAAATCCCACCCCTTTTCTAACCTCTGACGAAGTCTATTAGGATCAACCCCATGTTCCTCCGCTAGATCAATACGTGTAACACGCCTACCGCCATACTCTAACCATACCGTATCGCTTTTATTTCTCCCCTGTTCTTTATTAGTCGCCCATCTACAATTCTCTGGACTATAATCCTTATTATTGTCTTTGCGGTCTAAGGTATAGCCCTCAGGTGGCATCCCCATGTCTTCTAGGAAGTTATCAATCGAGTTACGCCATCTATTACAAACCTTAATACCTCTCCCACCATAGTTGTGGTAGTAATCGTCATTAGGATTATAACACCGGTTCTTCATAGCTGACCATCTTCCGTATAAAGGATGATCCCTCAACCCATGAGTGGTAACGCCGCTACTGATTAACTTACCCTTAGCACACCCACAGCTTCTGGTATGACCTGAAGTTAGATCGTTAGTGGCCACTGATGTCGTATTACCACAGCTACATTGGCAGATCCAACGCCGCTTCTTACCTTGCTTTATAGGGTCTTCTCTAAGAACCGTTAATTCACTAAAGGTATCTCCTACTAAGTTGCGTTTAGACAAGCACCCGCAGCTTTTAGTATCACCTGACTTTAAACTTTTAGCTGAAACGATTTTCTCAGTACCGCACGAACATCTCACCCACCACCGGTTGCCTTTAGTAGTAGGTAGGGGTTCTGCTTTCTTAAAGACCGTTACCTCTCCAAACGTTTGTCCGGTTAAGTCATCGCCTCTATTAGTAGTGTTTCTCAATACATACTCACGTTTGCCCCAATAGCAGTTATCGGGTCCAAAGTCAGCGTTAGCATCCCTTCTTAATAAGACCTGACCGGGTTCAGGTTCTCCCATATCTTGCACGAATAACCCAAAATCATCCCACCTAGGATCAACCTTAATACCCAGTCCTCCGTAGTTATGGTAGTCGGGGTTGTTTGGATTGTTACAGCGACCCCGCATCATTGTCCACCGTCCATGTAAGGGATGGCGACGTAAACCATGGGTGGTCGCGTTCTCTTTTGCCTTTAGCTTGGCTAAGCAACCACAAGAGGTAATTTTGCCTGCTTTAAGCCTGAAGGTGTCAATGGATATTATCTTACCGCATTGACATTTACATAGCCAACTGCGTTTGGTTTTCGTATTAGACGTATCTAGACCTTGAACGGTTAACGCGCCAACCTTTAATCCTATTAATTCATTATCATCACTTGACATCGTATATTCCTAAGTTTAATATTAAAAGTTCAGTTATCAGAAATCATCCTCGTAGCCTTTGATGTCTTTGCTTACTAACTTCAGCAGTTCACTGCCTTTTGGAAATTGGTAACCTTCATCAGCCATGACGTGAGCTACTGTCCATCCTTGATCGTCTACTAATTTAAGTAGCTCACTCTCTAGTGGAAAAGTGTAACCTTGTTGCGCCATGGTGTGAGCTATTGTCCAGCCTCGAAAGTCTGCTAACTTTAGTATCCCACTGTTTTCTGAAAATTGGTAACCTCGCTTGGCCATGACGTGAGCTACCGACTCACCTGTTATATCTACTAACTTCAGTAGCTCGCTATCCTCGGGAAAATCGTAACCTATACTGGCCATGGAGTGGGCCACTGACCAGTCAGCCGTACCTACTAATTTAAGTAGCTCACTCTCTAGTGGAAAAGTGTAACCCTTGGCGGCCATAGCGTGAGCTACTGTAACGTTAGTAGAATCATCCTTTAATGTAAGTCTTTTATCGTTTATGTCCAACGTGTCAAGATTCATTAACTCCAATGCAAGGTTCTCTATCTGTTGTAGGTTCATTATTGTATTCCTATTTAAATTAACACCATCCACAATTGCTCTACTTAAGTAATATAGGTGTAAATTTATATTCAAGAAAAATACCTTATTCTTATGAATCCTTTCACGTACACTGACATCACGTCGGTTATTAAATAAAAGAGACAGCACGCTAACTCATTGGCCTGCAATACCAGGAGCATGCAATGGCAACTTTCCGCCTAGGCCCCATTGGATTCCCATACAGTACAACACCCGGCGCAACGCCTGAACCAGAACTCATTAATGTTGCTGGTATTGCGTTTAACATCGCTGATCAAGTTATCTTCTCCAAGGATGAAGAAGGTAATATGTTCGCATTTGGAATGTCGTACGATGGGATCTTAGAGGCACACTTTACTGAGTCTGACCCTCACAACACCTTTAACGTGATCAATAGCGTTGGGGATGTTACCTTATCAGGGTTATCCGTACACCATATCGTTAAACGGATCGGTGCAGGTGATGGTACGATTACGATAGACATGGGTGATATTGTTCAAAATGCATTAATCAAGGTGGATAATGTATGGGATACAGCGGGCGTAGTAACCGTTGTTTCATCTTTAGAGAGTACGGTCTTTCATCTTGATGAGAGTACTCAAGAAAGCTCATTATCTCTGACGGGGAAAGGTCAGTTTGAGTTGTTAGTAGATGTTGAAAACGATGCGGTTTATTTAACCAACATCGAACAATAAAACAATGCTTATTTATGGGACCCTGTATTAGGGTCCCATTTATGCCGAATCGTATGCAATTATTTTAAAACGTTAAGGGTTTACTTGTGTTTAAGACATTTATCAACATCGTGAGGGAGACGATACTACTTATTAGTGAACTGCCCTATTTACGTTACATCAATGCATCCAAAGGTCATCCTGAACCAGAATATGGTACGGAAGACAAAGTTATTAGTGACAAGATCAACCATGCCAGCAAGGTAAAGTTAGTAGCGTCTATGGTGGCGCGTGGTGAGAGTACGGCTAAGACTTTAGATCGATTCTTTGTTAAACCTCATCATTATAGTAGGTCGATAACTATCAATGAATTTAACGAGCAAGAAACGCTTTGTTATTTTATTAACGGCATCATGACAACCAAAGATGTCTTGGATGTTAACCTTGATGGTTTATCACGGCTTCTAGATGAGCCTGTGATGGGTCTATATAACCCCTCTAGGGGAATGTATAGAGATCTTATTGAAAGCGTTGTAGGCAGGGCTACGTCCCGTTTAACGCCTATTGCTAGAATTATGGCACAGCATCTTTTTTATCCTGTACTAAGTGGAAAGAAAATCCACATTATTGCTCACTCTCAGGGAGGGATCATTCTTTCAAATGTGGTTAAGATATTAAAGGGTTATGGTTTAGACCTTAGCAATATCGAGTTATTTACTATTGCAGGTGCTCAGGATGAGTTTCCTTTGGTTAAGAACGTAGAACATTTTGGTAATGAAAAAGACTATGTCTTTCGAATAGGCGCGAAACACTACCAGACCCGCATTGCCGGTATTCAGTATACCGCTAATTTACCTGGCCATCTATTAAATAGCCATTACCTGACTAACCTCAAGCAAGGTAAATATTGTAATGGTGAGTCTAGGCTCTATCAGATTATTGAAAGAAAAAAAGAAAGCTAGTAGAAGGAGGACAATGTCCTCCTCTATGCCGTCATGCGAGGGTTCGTTTAAACCATTGTTTGATAGCAGGGATAATGTTATCCCGATAAAGTAAGGCTACCAGTGAACCCATGAACACGAAATAAATAATGATATCTAATAGAGAGATAGTCATGTTAATATCCTTAGTAGGTTAATATCCTTTAAGTAATATAGGTCTGAAAATGACTCTAACGGCATAAACAGGTACCTTTTACAGTACCTGCTTATATCATGAGAAATAGAGAATACACGGCAGTAACCATACAACTGTAAACGGACCTATAAACAACTTGTAATAATAATTTAGACTTAATGTAGCAGCTTGTTGACCATCCAATGTTCGCATGATGCTAAAAGTAAAAAGAATCAGAATGTATAGATATATGAATATACTCAACATACCCGTAGCGGTAATAAACAATAACAGCCCAATGGCGGTATTAGAATCCTTAACCCATACTCTTATTCTATCAGACCAGGTAATAATGCCGGTATCCAACATATTACATCGTTGACATCTACTTACTCGAAATAGATATTCACCGTCCATGACTGTAAATGCATTAATAGCTATAATAGTAATCAATGTCACGATATTAAGTGTAAAAAACGTCATATATCATCCCTGGAGACCTTTAATTTAATATTTTCAAACATCAACTTAAGCGCACCTAAGAAACCACCCATGTACGCTACCACTGATACCATCTGCCATTGTTCAAACCTGTCTATGTTTTCTGTAAAAAAGACATGGAAATCAAAAGTAAGGTAACAGATGAACACTAGACACGCAACTTGCGCTATCCGTAACTTCATTAAAAGATACGCCACCTCGTGTATACGGTGATCTAAGCGGCGTCTTTCAGGTCTTTCATCAGTCATTATTATTCTCCAATATTGCATCCTGTTGGACTTTGGCGTTTTGTTCTAACTCTTTAATCATAGACTCTAAGTAGCTAATACGATTGCGAAGTTGCTCTGTATAAACACCCAGTCGATTAAGTTGGCTTTCAAATGTTAACCAACCTTGCACGGTAAAACCATAGATAGCCCAATCACACGCCGCCGAGCGATCTAGTCCTGGATAGAGACTGTTAATCTCACTCAGCGTATAACCATCGTCCTGACCAATCATACCGAAGTCATCACAAGCCTTTTGATAATATAACGCATCATCAGGCGTCAATGTAATAACGGGTGGTATAGATATAGTAGGTTTCGCAATAGGGGCGGGGATAGTAACCTTAGGGATTACTGGAATCGTCTTTACTTTCACTGTCTGTACGGGTGCCTGCAATAGACTGCATGAGGTCACCGACACGCACAGTAGCAGCATTGCCCCTCTCAAAGGGAATTTGTAACGCTTGAACAGCTTCTGTATTACGAAGTCGATCAATCTCGTTCTCCAACCTGTTTGCTTTTGTAACCACTTCATTATTTCTTTCCCCATATCGCTCAATTAATCCAGCCTGTTGTTGGGACAGTGTGATTAATTTGTCAATTGTCTCATTGCTTGTTTCGTTAGCAGTTTCCAACGTTACAACATTTGAGGTAAGCTTATCAACTTCATTTTGCTTTAAAGCTAGATCTCTTGAAAGCGTAACATTTTCATAGGAGAGCCAGCCTATAATTGCTAGTAAAACAACACTAGTAACGCCTGCTATTTTATAACCTAAAAGCATGATACTCTCCTCTTTTGCTATTTATCTACTGGTTTCATAGTAACCGGATCTATCTTTAGATACTTTACAGACAACACCCGTATTAATGTATCTAATGCAGTAGTGCCCTGTGTCGCGTTAGGGTTAAGTCCTAAGGCAGCCGCAGCACGAGTCTTCTTATCCTGCGTGCGGTTATTGAAATAACTACGCAAAACAAATGCAGGTAGACCTAGTAAAGCGGTGATCTCTTCCCAGTTAGGTAATACAAACTTACCCGCCATGACACTTTCGACCATAATGACCATATAAACAACATAAAAGCTAGTAAAAAGTATAGCCATTAACCAGGTTATCCTTGGGCGTGTCTTACCACCTTTAGCATCTTCTTTAGCCAAGCTGTCTTGGACAGCATTAAAGGTATCTAAATTAATTTCATTTCTATCAGCCATGGTACTAACTTCCTTTTTAAATAAAAAAAAGATACAGCATAATACTGCTCATAAGAAGAGTCACCAAGACCCTCCTTACAAGCAAGTAGTAAATTTAATCTGGATACTCTTCAACCTTTCCTAAAGTTTCATAAAGCTTGTTTCCCACCAATCCAGTTTCACGATGTTCTAAATTTCCCTCATTATTAGTAAAGCAAGATCCTTTGGGTAAGAAATGACGTGTAAACCGATTATGCCATTCACCATTAAATGAACTACATGAACCATCTTTGTAGTGAGTAGGTGCACAGGCTGAACATAACGCAGTTCCATTTTCTAACCCATCGAAATACCGTTCATTGCGATGACGGCTATGGTAGAGACCTAAAGCGGTATTCTCCGAAGAACCGCACCGCTGACATTGAAATATGGACATTAAATCTCCTTGACGTCATAGGGACCTTTCGGCCCCTATCATTTTATTCACTTAGCTCTACTAGGAAATGACAAGCATCATTTGCCACCTCTGAAAACACCTGGTCCCCATCAATGGAAAGTGCCTGTTTGTAGTTTGGTTTACATTTACAATAAGCATCAAATAACTCATTGTACATCTGTGACCATTTTACAAATACATCGAGGGGTTTATCGTCATTCATATCAGCAACGTTACCTCGACCATTACCTGCTCGACATCGCTCATATGCAACTTCTGGCGATACTTTAAGGTAGATGAGATAGTCGGCCTGGTAGTATTGTTCGATGATATTACGAATAGTATCATAGATAGGTTTGTCTTTATAGAACTCGTGTTGATAGACTAACGTTGAGAACCAATACCGGTCAAGGATAATATTAACCCCAGCAGAAAGCTTAGGTTGAACTATCTCTTCTAATAACCGAGCGCGTGAAAGCCATAGCAGCTCGGTCTGTGTAGTAACCGATATAGTGCTGTTAGGATCTTTAATTAACGTCCTTACCGCTTCCCCTATTGGAGTACTGCCAGGTTCTCTAAAGACTTCCACTTCATTACCATTAACTAGTAACCAACCCTGTAGCCTCTCAATAAGTGAGGTTTTACCCGAACCATCACTACCCTCTACAACAATCAATTTACCCCGCATCGTTTTCCCCTGTATAAGATAGATGAATCTCCCAACGTGAGTCTAACTCCTTCGTTACATGATCAGCAAAACCATCTGTATCCATGTTGGCTTTAATAGCTGATGTAACAATGTTTTCCAGACAGGCATTGTCAGCAACTGTATCACCATCAGCACTGAAGACCCAGTTACGCACATAGGTACCTTCTTTATCACCATGTCCCTGGCGGAAATGGTTGAGTTGGTTCTTACCAATATACCACATATATAGTGCTTCAAATGAGAAGTCTAATGCGTTCATCAAGTCAGCAAAATAACCAAGGTCCGGTTGATGGAATTCAATGGTGTCGTTAATAAAACGCTCAGCAACTCCACACAGACCTTCAATGTCTTCAGGTAGATCGAGAACGGCGCTTTTACCTAATTGATCGTATAATTGAGTAGCAACAACATAGGCAACATCTTCGAACGACTCTTCATCTGGGTCGCGGTTTTGTAGGGCATTAGAGAGAATGAAGTGAAAGATATCAACCAGCTCTAATTGAGCCTGATAAACACTTACTTGCCCTTTCTTCCACCATTCCCAATCAACCCACTCTGTAACAATCTCACTGGCTTCAGTCCAGATAGCACGGTACCATGGGCGATTTAAACTGACCCAGTCTTCCGTTTTATTCATAACAACATTAACATCGTGTTGCATTTGTAACATTGTCGTTGTGGCAACAATAGCTTGTTCTATTTTCATTGGTCTATTCCTTGGTTGGGTTATTCAGCAAATAATCGGTTAATGTATCCGGAGCAAAGCCTTCGGATGAATCGCAAAAGATAATTTGAGTAATATCTGCTTTAAAGTAATAATCTTTCTTACAATCAACACACTGGTGGGGGATACGCTTCGCATCGAACGTACTATACCAATGATTAGAGTCCATATCGCCTCGATTAGGAAGTACATTTCCACCACAGACATCGCAGTCGTAAGATAGCTTGATAGGGGTTAAAACTGACTGTTTAATTCCCATGTGTTTCTCCTTTAATAAAATGTAGGATTTGAAAGGCAATGTCTTTCGTTTTAGATTTTTCTAAATCAGATACCTTTTCAAGTCGCCATCCCCGCAATAGCGTATTATCAAAACGTGTATCACAATCAAAGTGATCAACCTTTGAATGATGTATCTTAGTGACGATGTAGCGATTTGTCCATTTATGCATGGTTTTGTAAATTTCACCACCGCCACAGACAAAGACTTTTCTACCTTCCACAGCATCTGCAATAGATGCTGCCGTATAGTAAGCCTGTTCAGGACATGATACCTGTATAACACCAGGTATCGTTTTTCGTGTATTGCGACTTACTACTATAGTTGCTCTACCAGGAAGAGGTTTTCCAATACTATCAAAGGTCTTCCGGCCCATAATAAGAATATGGCCATAGGTTGTTTCTTTAAAATGCTTGAAGTCTTCAGGACAGTGCCAGGGGATACTGTTATTAACCCCTATGCCATATCTGCTATCGCATGCAAGGATAGCAATAAAATTACTACTATACATTTTATTATTCCTTACCTGCACCCTCTAGCGCTTCTTTAAATTTCTGAACAATAGCGGTACTATAATTAAATTCATCCCGTGCATCGTCCAAGGCATGGTGACGGATACCAATAAACTCATTTTGGTATTTTGGATCTATCCCTAATAACAAACGCCCCATCCATACCAGTGTACGCAGGGATTGATTGTTACCATGTGGCCAGGCTGGTTTAATACCTAGTTCTTTATAGACATCTAAAATAATAGCGTTATCAAATTCACTACCGTTGCCCATTACATGGAGATTTTTGATATCGAGTTTTTCTACAACACCGCAGATGTCCTCGTTTAATCTCAGCAACAATTCTTCGAGTGGAATGCGATCTAACTCTAGGTCAAATATCTCTCGCCTTGCTTCACGGGAAACTTTATTCAAGTCACCCCAAAAATCAGTAACAGTCTCACTGTCACTTATCCGACCCTCCTGACCATCAGAGGCAACACGGTAGTAGTGTTCGCTAAAGATCTCACCAGTGAGAATATTACCAATGACCATCCCTGCTGTAAATATGTGAGCTTTGTTTCTCAACGAACCTGTTTCTAAATCTATAACAGCAACAATGGGATTTCGTTGAATTTCTTTAAGGGGGTTATGGTTAGACAAAATCAAATCCTTTTTAAATTATGTAAATTGATCGATTAAAGATTGAGAAATGTTACTACCTTCTAATTCTTTTAAGAACATGAGATAAGCAATACAGTCAGTGATGTCACCTTTCTTTAAATGCTCACGTAACGCCACTACACATTCCTCAGCTGTGTTAAAGAACCGTCCATCACCTGGATCCTTACTTTCTGGTGGGAAGCGCCATCCTCGCGTCAAGCCGTGTCGTTGTTGGGCCTTTTCTAATTTAATTAGCACATCATCAGTTGCACGCACTACAGTATTGAATGTGTCTACATGAAGGTCATTCATTTCACAGGGCACATATCTACTCATTCTAATTCTCCATTGTAGTGAAACGGTATATCGTAATTACTACATATACGCTCAAACATATCCACTAGAAGATGACGGTGGCAAAATTCACCTTTTTTACAATAACAACCAAACGCCACATTCTCTCGCTTAGCCATCGCCTCAAACAGATTCTTATAGCGACGATACCGTAACCTCATAAGGCTCTGAAACTTTTCAGTATACTCAGCTTCTGTTATTTCACCTTTTTTATATGCCATTAATAGGGCCCATGTGGGAGCTAACCAGCGGTGGCCGCTTTTAACCGAAGCGTTAATAATGTTGATATCCTCAACTCCTTCAATCGCTTCTATCTTTCCAATTTGGTACGTATAGCATTGCATGTTTTTTATACCTCTATAGTGTTTATACGCATCGTTATTTCTAACACGGCATAAAGCCGAGGATATACCCCGGCCTCAATTAATATTTACCTACGCGTGGTTTTCCACTAGGCCCTGGATCAGGTTCAATGGCTTCTAACAAATTACGAGTTTCTTCATTGATTCTTTTAATACGTAGTAGTAAATCAACAATATCTCGATTGTTATTTTTAATAGTCTGGGATGCTAGACTACGATCATTGTCGATATAGTCTCGCTTTTCTTTCATGTCACTGATAATCTGATCAATAATATCTTCAAGCGGTATACCATCAGGGTTACTTCTTGACATTAAAATAGGTGTCGTGTTTGAACAACTTAATTCTCGTGACACATGTGATAATGTTGCTAGAGGGTCTATACGTTTTTGAAGTATATCTAATATTTCATTTAACGTTTCATGACCTATATTTCTAGGTGATACCAAGAAAAAAGTTTTCATAACAGTTACCTGTTTTTAATATAAGGATTGAATTGATGACTATATAGCCAGTACGCGACCGCTATTGCATCAACACTATGCTCATCGAGCATCCCCGCATTTAATCCATTTCCCCATTCAATCCCTTTATGTAGACTCAATGCGGCCTGCATGTCGTTCTTATCTTTACTTCCCGCAGAAACCCCAATTGCATTTTTAACACTCTTAGGATCAATTCCATTTAACGGCATTGTAAAGTCGTGACTGATCAATGCGTTAGTGACAGTGCACACACATTCTTTTAACGCCCCATAGGCTGCTGGAAAACGCCCCATAAATGGGGTCTCGATAGCCACCGCGTTGGGGTCCCACTGATCAAATACTTTGATAAAATGTTCACCATGACCATGAAGTTTAGCGACCCGTTCGCCGTGATACTTGGCGATGTGTGGATACCTCTTAACATGATCTTTACCATGGACGGTGTATGATTCAACGACCACAACCCTATAAGTATCAATATCTATATCTAAGATACCGACACCCATATTGTCTACACTAGGGTCAATACCAATGATTCGGTATGTGTTTATCCCGAACATACTAAGCCCTTATCTTTCAGTGTTCATTTTAATAACCACGAGACTGGAGTGAGCGACGTGTTTAATCTTTTCAAATTCAACAAGCGAACGATAGCCACTTCTAGTTAAGGGTAGCGGTAGATTTGAAACATAAAGGGTCCCACACGAAACACAATGGCAAGGCCAGGAACGTTCCCCGTAAAGATGCTCTCTAACGGATTCAGTTATAGTGTTAGTAACAACCTCGCCATTGCACCCTTCGGTCTCGCAGCTATAACTCAATGTAAAACCATGGTTATCTCTAATGTGTTTGTTCGCATCCACCGCGTTAATCCTTAAATGGCTAGTGACTCTGTACCACCTAAATTAAATTCAAGGGTCAGGCTGTTGTTCAACAACCATAACTGCTGGTGTAGAGTAATGTGGGTGTTAACTTGCGCTGCGATGACTTCAGAGTAAGTAAACGACCCGCCTTCATCATTAACAGCACTGTGAGTATAATCTTGACCGGTTACCAGCGCTATTTCTGAAAGCGTTGCATATTCTTCTTCGCCGTAAATGATCTTAGCAGCATTAACGATCTCATTAATAATGTTAGCGGTGAAGTTAAGAGTAATACCAGCTGATGCTGTCAGATATTCACCATCTGATACATTGATTCCGGTCGACGATGCTTCAATAGGTGTAGGGTTAAGGTCACTTGACGAAGGTGTGTACGGAACGGTAGACTGATCACCGTCGCTAACAATAACCCGGTTATAGTCGATATCGACATTAGCGTTGTTAATGCGCATGAGATAATACGCAACATACGTAACACCATCGATGGTCTCTTCACGGCGAAGGGCGTAGTTTGCTCTTTCGATAGCCGTTAAGTCATTATCAACCTCACGTAAAACAAAGGGTAGATGGCGGAACAATGCCGCATCCGATGCCCTGTGGGTATTTAGACGTGTTAAGGATGCGCCGTCAGCACCGCTAGCGTTGCGGTGACCGCCCCGACCGATAGCAAGGTACTGCATGGTTGGATAACCCTCGGTAGGGTGAGTACCGTCAAGGATACCAAACTTCTCATTAAGTGTCGTGTTATCTACGATGTCATAGGGAATACCAAGTACTTGAGCCGACTGAAGGGCACTGGCATAAATGGTACGAGTTACATTAGTCATGTCTGATTTCCTTTACAGCAACTTCTACATTGGCAACGCGGATGGATCCTAAGGATCTAGCACTGGTGTGTAGGTGTGCGGTGTCTAATTGATTAAGGTTAAACTGTGCATACGATTGCGTGGTGTCGTCAAGCCTTAAGGCAGCTGGCGCAGCATCAATACGACCCATGTCAGTATGGGAATATGCGTCTTTAATACGAAGTGTTGAGTGGTAGTCACCATCATCATGAATACCTGAAATACTCAGTTCAGATATTCTAAATCGATTAGTATCAACACTAAAAGCATTTTGACCTAACAGTGTTGGCACTACATTAATATCGTAGCTGGTAAGCTGATTCAAAATAGCAACGAGTGCTGCTTGAATAGACTTGGCGGTGGTGTCAGTAGATGCGTCACTTCCGGTGGCGGTTTCAACGATAATATCCATAAAAGCTTGCGCGTCAGATAAACTAATATCTTCAACATCAATATCGTTAATAAATAACCATTGATCGTAACTTTCAATCTCGTTCAATGTCAATTTACGAGTAAGTGTCAATCTGTTAAACAGTATACGTAACGCTGCCTTTTCTTCTAACTTACTTGCTAGATTAGAAGCAGTAAGAATAGAGGCAATGACATGATAGACTTCGCTGACATGTTCGAAGAATCCCTCAGCATTAATGATGTTTGAAGTAGTGGGTAGACTTCTAAACATCGAGTGATAAGGTTCGACATAGTCTGGGTCAAGACCCTCGGTAAACTCATCCCAATTCTGCATCACAGGCTCTACGGTTAGAAAGGTAGTGAAGGTAGGGATTTCTGTTAATGTTACACCCAACGTCTTATTATACAAATAAAGATATAAGATAAAGGCGTCGGCGGCTGAGATCTGTAGGATATTACCACTATGTGGGTTAACTACAGTGATGTTACCACTGTATACGCCGATGTTAGAGAGGTAAGCCCAGTGTTCTAAAAGAAGTTGGTTTAAATTAACCGCCTCAAAACTATCGTTGATTTCAACTACTGATTCGACTACTTTCGTTAATACCCTGTCCCGCCCAGAACGCTGCATCTTACGCACCCATTCTGCTGTTAACTCTAATGCGTTTAATCCGTTATCGGGTGCAAAGATATCAACCAGCTGAGTTAATTCGTCAGGAGTATAGATTTGAATGGCATCAGCACTTACCAGTGAGTCATTTAGAGGATAGCGTATTACATCAATATCTGGTTGAATCGAATCAGGTAGGCTATCTGTTCGGTGACGTAAATCATAAGCGTAAAGTGGTAAACCACGTTCCGTTAATAGATTCTGTATAAGTAATCTAAAGGTAGAGGTTTTACCCGAATTCTTGTAAATGTACCGAATGTTTCTATATAGAAACAATGCTTGTGCGGTGGTTAGACTTTCCCGATAACCACTTAACCCACCATTACTTGCTAAGTATGTCCACACGTGATAACTGTGAGCCTTATAGGTCTTAGCGTTATCTAAACGTATATTCATTATAGCGTTAGGTAAATGGCTATAGAGAACACCGAGCGCGGCAGCAAGGTAGAGATCGTCACTGATGGTATAGTCACTGATATGCCAACGCAACATGTGACGTTTGATCCAAAGTTGAATCCGTGTAATCAAATCCGCTTCATTAGTTTCAACTAGATCGTCATTATAAAAAAGAATATCCCAATCATCCGCTGGAATAGATTGTTCCAACTCTACAGGATTAACTATACCCCTGATGAGTGTTTCTTGTTCTGGGTAACGTGATAGTAACGACATATATGCATCGGAATTAAAGGTATACGCCTTTGCAGTAGATCGATGTATCTCTAAACTTTCTCGAGTGAATGCTATGATCTCTAACGTATCCAGTGATGTTACTGTCATCGGAGTATCGAAAGGATGATATTGTCCACTTAAATTTAAATAGTATTTCCAAGTACTAGGGTTCGTTTGATCGACTTCTACCCCAAGCAGTTCTAATTCTGCATTAATTGCAGCGGCAGTCTCGCTAGACTTGAGGATGATCGAACGGGCTAAATTAATACAGCTTTGTCGATAAAGATCGTAGGTAGAGTCAGACATTATGTACTTCGCTCTTTATTACAGTTATAGGTAAATAAACATGGCCACAGATAATATTCGTAAACACGCCTATCCCAGGCACGATGCCGATTCTGGAATTACGCCAGAAGTAAAAGCAATCTTAAATAAGATAGTTCAGCCTGGATCAGGTGATGGAGAAGTGCCGAATAAAACCAAAGCACCCTCTAAGAATGTCATGGAGACTATTTCTAATGAGATAGCGGCTAATATCAATGATGCACGAGCCATCTTTGAAATATTGCCTGATACTGAAATGGCAATGCAAGTCTTAGTATCCTCGATACTGTCACCGAAAGACATGATCTCAACGGAGATTAACTTCACCTCTAATATATCAGGTGAAGCAGCAGAATTAGCGTCTGGTGTCATAAAGATTATCAGCGATTATTTTATCAATGAGTTTGGATTAAGACGACGCCTCACTACTATATTGTCAGATGCGTTATTTAAGACAGGTAGTTACCCTATCGCTATTGTTCCTGAAAATAGCCTGGATATGGTAATAAATGGCGATGATGAAGTGTCTATGGAATCAGTTAAAGATTTCTTTTCATCAGATAACCACACCGTTAAACCTCTAGGGTTGTTGGGTAATTCCGATAAATCAGATAAATCCTCCTTTGGCTTAGAAAACATTTTCTCTAAGACCCAGTCGGTGGAGTCGTACGACAAATTTAATAAGTACACCACTATTGTTGATAACTTCAACGCTTTAAAGGTGCCCTCTTTATTAGATAGAGCGCGTCAAGATGCCGTTGCCCATGCGTTTGAAAGTAATGGAGTGGCTGGTGTCTATACTGGTCTTGAATCATCACGTGGTAAAGAGGGTGAAAATAAACCAACTGTATTAAAGTCAGCGTACCGTCGTCGTGTATATACACAGCGTTCAGCGGTACAACTTCAGACTAGTGAGACGTTAAACCGAGAATCGGTAGGTCATCCTTTAGTAATGAAGTTACCTAGTGAATCGGTTATTCCTGTCCATGTGCCATCTGATCCGTCTAATCATGTTGGTTATTATGTCTTACTTGATAAGAACGGTAATCCTATCACGCGCTCTAAAGATGCAAAGTATTTTTCTAATTTGAAACAAAAATTGAAAAAACAAAATCAGGGTACGTCTGAACTTATTGAACAAGTACGACAGGGTATATATGGTGACCGTGAGGATATTTCTGAGAAGTCTGAATCTGAGTTGGTGGCTGCGTACACGTCCCTTGTAGAAAGTGATTTAGTATCTCGTTTAGAAGCAGGGATCTATAAAGACAACGCTACACTATCATGCCCAAGTGAAGTAGGACGTATCATGCTAGCCCGTGCATTATCTAAAATGCATACTCAGGTATTGTTCATCCCCTCAGAGTTAATGACGTACGTTGCATTTGATTATAATGATAATGGAACAGGACGTTCCTTGATCGAAGGTTCTAAAATCATTGCATCACTAAGGGCAATGACCATGTTTGCCAATACCATGGCGGGGATTAAGAACTCCAATAATCGGACTAAGCTTAATATCACACTTGATGAAGATGATCCAGACCCATCAGCGACTGTTGAAAAGATCATGCATAACTTCACAAAGAACCATCAACTGTCTTATCCGTTAGGAACTATTGATCCTTCAGATATTACAGGTTATCTGCAACGATCATCAGTAGACATTAATGTGGAAGGACACCCTGCTTATCCTACTACCAAGACTAATGTCGAAGATGGTCAGCGTAGTATGGTAAGGGTTGATACGGATCTTGAAGAAAGCCTGCGTAACCGTCACTTCATGTCCATGCATATTGCTCCTGAGATTGTTGATTCAACATTAGATGTTGAGTTTGCAACAAACGTGGTAGGGTCAAACTTGCTATTGGCCAAGCGTGTTATTATCTATCAAGACACACTTTGTGATCATTTAAGTGAGTTTATTCGTAAGTTTACTAATAACTCACCGGTGTTAATGTCACAGATTGTAAAATTGATTGATGAGTCGCCGCTCAAGAAGAAACTAGCGAAAGGAGATACCGATGTCACTGACGATGGTACAGTCGATACCGTTGAAAGTATCATCACTGAAATCATTGACTCGGTTCGTTTAAATCTTCCTACGCCAGATACAGCCAAGCTGGCTAACCAGGGTGCATCGTTTGAAGAGTTTAACAGCTTACTTGAAGCAGCCCTACCGGCTTATGTTGATTCTGAAATGTTTGATGGTATGTTAGATTCTGGATTGGAAGAAGGGATTGATGGCACTATCGCAGCACTTCGTAGTTATTTCCAACGTCAATGGTTACGTAAGAATAATATCATGCCGGAACTTGAGGGAATGTTAGATTCAGGCAGCGCAGAAGCGTTTGATATTGTCGGCATCCACAAAGATCATGCTAAGAGTATTCTTGGTCCTATGCAAAAGCTTTTACGGATGATGCGTAAAGAAGGTCGCAAGGCGCAAGATAACCTTGATGCTGATCAGGATGAGTTAACAAAAGCCAGCGATGAGAAAGAAGCAATCATTCAACAGCTTCAGGATGAAGTTGATGAGTTGAAGTCTAAACTTGAAGAAGGTGACGGGACTTCAGATAGTGGTGATGGCGGGAATACTGATTTACCAGAAGATGATGTACCGCTAGAAGACAATCTTGATGATGTGGCAGGGGGTGAGACACCGCCTAGTGACTCTGAAGACGATCTACCTTCAATATAAGGCATAACTTGTAGGGTAACCTAGGTTACCCTACAATATGCCGTTATAACGGCATACAGGCCCATACAGACTACTTGCGGTTACGACGTCTAGACTTTCTAGCTTCCTTAGCTTTTTTCCTGTCACGGATACGCTTATTACGACTTTGTTCATCTTCCATCCTTACCCGTCCTGCTCTTCTATCATGCGACATAGGTGAAGATGCCGTGAGGCTTGATGCGATAGCTAGCGTTAACGCTGAGTCCATCTTTAAATTTTTCATTATTAGTCCTTATTATTTTAAAACGAAACAAAAAAAAAAGGAGAGGGCAAAACCCCCTCTCCAAAATGTCTGGCCCTAACACCAGACGCCCTTTAAATGGGTAAGACTTAGACGCTTATTCGCGCCATAGGCCTAATGCATAATAGTCTTTACTTAGCCAACCTGGCAATACCTTTAGGCGGTATCCATCAATAGTGTCGATGAAGTAATGACGTACATTTAAGTCTTTAGTACGAGCAAAGAGATCTTGGATCACTTTAAACTCAACCGGATTCACAGACTGTTTGATAGCAGCCGTTGGCTTTTCTTTATCCAGACCTAGCTCCATTGACTTTAAGTTCCAAGGAACCTGAGTAATAGAGATGATGTCAGTTAGGAAAACCACAGCATAATCTTCAGTCGTTAGATCTAAAACATCTGGATCTTCAATGTTTTCTACAAACCCAGACAGCTCAGTGTCTTCGGCAACTTGTACGATGTTGTCTTTAAGACGTTCTGCGTTATAGGTTTCTTGTAGATACTTACTGACATCCGTTGCAGTAATAGCTGAAAACATCAGTGGTATCAAATCATTGATCTTCTTATCAAACTGTTGCTTAGTATGTTCACCATACTCACCAGCAATTTCTTTCAACAGATCAGGGTAATCACCAAGACCATCAATAGTCCACCCAATAGACATTGAATAGAGTAACGCATCGTTGATCATAGTTACAGTACGCTTAGTAATCTGACCACAGAAACGTTCAGGCATATCCAGGTCGTTCATAGTTTCAATGAACTCTGCGACATTGCTAACTTTTGCTAACATGTCAGCCCCTACTCTATCTACCCGATAGGCGATAGGTTTGACCTGGCGATACTGAAATTCTAAGATGGCATCTTCTGGCACCTTAAGGCGTTTCTTGATTAATGCCTGGCGAAGGTAGAATTCAGCCTGCTGATCGGAGTGTGCATCAATAAGATTATTGAGCTGTACTGCAGGGGTTACTTCGTCCTCTTCACTCTCATCCGTTAAGATGGTAGCGCTGGCATTGATGTAATGGTAGTTATCCCAACCATCACCTTGTGGAGACGGGCTAGGCGCACCTAGGTTTTGGGTTTTAAGGGCATTATCTAATTCGTGCTGTTCATAGTCCATGAATTCACCTTTTTCTTGAATGACTTCGACAAGCTGTCCTTCCTTTGATGGAAGGTATATACGCTCGTGCGTGTTAGGGTTGTGTACTAGGTTTTCTGGTAGTGTTGCTACCAGTGCTAGATGGTCGGGTATGCTAGTATAGTATAACGGATCATCATACGTAACTGGTTCATTATCAAATTTAACGTTAGTCTTAACTTCCGTGGTCTCTGGTGCAGCCATGTCCCACTTGTTACGATTAAAACCATACCCATCTGATTGAGTGGTGTTAGGTACATCATGACTTTCAGACTTACCTACATCAACTTCTTGGAAATTATGCATTCCACCTCGTCTACCGGTATCAACAACAGACTTGTTAGGTTGCTGGTATCCGCCGCTAAACATAGATCGTCCACCCGTCGATGTTTGAGTAGGTTGCTGGTATCCACTGTTACCACCTTGCCAGGTAGATTGACGAGGAGCGTAGCTATTACCACCACCTTGCCAATTTTGTTGAAACCCGCCACCTTGCCAGTTTTGCTGCTGGTTACCACCCCAATTATTACCTTGTTGACTCCTTTGATAATTAAGTATTTGCTGCTTAATTTGCTCAAATTCATTCAAGGTGTTGTTAACAGAGTTAACAATATTAGGATCTTGAACCATCTGCTGGAGTGGTGGGTATTGAGTAGCATTAATGGAAGCATAAATGCTTGTCATTTTCTCAGCTACCATCTTAACAACACCTTCCATATTTCCAGTGTTGTAGGAGCCAGAAGCCATGACTAGCTCTAAGAAAGTTCCAGCACTGATCAACATCTCTTCATAAAACTGATTGTTATAGAAGTTAGATGACATCTGGTTAAATAAAAACATACGCAGAGGATTACGCCCTGCCTGTTCTTGCAAGTTATAGCGAAGATAACCATCCATCATCCTGAACGCGTCAGGACCAAGTTGTGCTGGGAAACCGTTAGGGGGGTTTCTACCGGGTACCGAATACGGCAGACCTTGAATAAAGGCCTGCTGATTAGGTTGATTAGGATCAAAGGGTAAATTACCGGGGTACATAAGAGACCTCGTTGTTTATTGTCAGTAGTGTATTTGAAATATAATAGTTACGTTCTAGCAATTCGAGCCTGTACGCTTTCTATTAGATCAGCAAATCTTGGATTAGGTATCATTTCACCTTCAGGGGTGACATTGAGATACGGGTTAATTTGACCATGGCCTGTAGGACAGGAACTAGGCTGGTTACCATAACTACATACTTCAGCCAGAGAAGCATGGAGTAATCTAGAAGGTTTGGTTTTCGTACCGTTACGAGAGCCAGTCGCATCGGTCTGAGGAACCACTTTGTTAGTCATCTTAAACATCAGACTATCGCCTGCATTAGAAAGAGAACTGACTTCACCATGTCCGGTATTAATCTTGCGGATAGTATCAAACTTTAAATACTTGTCCATTAAATTTTCAATGTCACGTACCGTTAATACCTTATTCTTATTAGAATTCAACTTAAAGGTAAAATTGAAGATAGCCTTTATCACATCTAGTAATATATATCTCAATGTTGTTAGCTTCTTACCATATAAGTTAGATACGTCGGTAGAGATGATTGTTTCGTTCATGGTTTCAATAATATACGCCATTAGCGAATAAATATCTTTACAGTCAATCCCCTCGCGTTCCAGGTCCATTTGCACTAGACCATCGATGTAATAATCTAAACTAACTAGATGTGCATCAATGTCTTCAAGCAAACGCCCTTCGTTTACTTTACTCTTAAAGATCACGTGTCCCATCAATACACGCCAGAGTCTTGTATTGTCAATAAACTCTGGTTTAATACGTTGGGTGAAATGATCTGCTAAGTAAAAGAACGATGCTAGCAGGTTATCCGATAACTGACTACGCTGACTGCGTTTACAGGCAATGCGGATTTGAGTAGGAACATACCCCTTACCCTTCACCGTAATAGGTCTGAGATGGAGACTATCCGCAAAGAACCATTCATTTTGAGGATGAGTCTTTTCTGTGATAGAATGTCTATCACCTACCACTATATCCATGTTGCAGTAACGCTTAAATGTTTCAGTTACACCAAATCGACAGAATAAGTAATGACCTAAAGTACTTACCATGTTAAGACGAAGTCCGTGCATGTAAATAATCTTAGACGTCTTATCCTTTTGTCTAAGGTGGTAGATCGTACTCCATGGAATACTAAGTGTGGTTTTCTCTCCATCGATAACAAGGTTGTGAGTCAACCGTTCAAAGGTAAGCTTATCACGTGTCAACGCAACAAACAGTTTACCATCGTCAACCGAGAACAGATTATCAACCATGACAGGATTGATAACATACTTAGAACCATTAACCCGTATCACGCCACCTGGTCCAACGTAAGGAAGTTGCATGAGTCGAGGGTAGAGTTTCTGACCTTTAAAGCTAAAGTTATACTGTACCGCATAGAAGTCGCTAGGTGCTAAGTTAAACTCAGCCCGCGATGAACGCTTACGTGTCATGTAAGCATATTGTTGTTCTGGAGTCGCACGTTTATATTCCCCGTCATACGTAAAGCCCTCAGGAAAGCTTTTCGCTGCACACTTCCATACAAGGTCGATATATTCCTCGACGCCGCGCATTTGTTCCACCACCAAACCCTTCGCCAACAAAGGATTGAATTTAGGTACGCTTTTTTCATGTATGTGTTTAAACAAATATTGATCCATCTACCATCCTCCGATCAGTTATGTCGTCTCTCGGACATAACGATGCTTACTTTAAAGCATCGACATAATGTAAGTGGTCTCTGTAAAATAAGACATTAATCGCGCATTTTTGCTACTGCCGCCAATGCAATACCAATACCAGTTACTAACGCGCCGCCTATTTTTAGAATTTCTACTCCTACACTACGTTCATCCTTAACACGATCTACCCTAGCTTTTCTTTCCATCTCGTCCATCTTTCGTTGATGATCCCGTTCCCTACGGGCATCTTCTTGTTGTTTGATCTTCTCTTCCCTTTCACGTGCCTCAGCCTCTAATTTAATTTTCTCCAACTGGTATTTCTTTTCCAATAACTTTATCTCATTCCCATAAGTGATGCATTCTTGTGGGCTATAATACAGCATTGGGGTATCGTAATTATCAGTGTCTAGACACTCTAGTGTATCGAACCTAATTGTGTTAGGACCTCCTACAAAAACAGCATCTGCATCTTTAACTTTACCGCTGGTATGTGAACTGCGTGTTATCCAAACACCGTCTTCTAACCGTGCTGATTCTGTTGGAGTAACTTCCATTGCATCCCCGTTGATATTGATATATAGCGTATTGAAACGTTTAGCGTTATCAACGAGTGTGACGGTAAAATTACTTTGTTTTAATTCAAATGAATCTTTACGATAGCGATTGAAAATAGTCTGTGCATCTTTCGCTGAATAGGGATGGATGAGATTCTCTTTACTGTAACCAATTGAAATGTCTAGATTGGTTAAGTATATCCCCTGACTAAAGCGTTCGATGTGTTTACCACCTACAATGTAACGTAGGGTGAAGATAAGTCCTGACCGACTCTTCTCTATTTGTTCTCCTGTAGTAATGGCCTCTAAGGCACAGTGTTGTTCAATGTGGTCTTTGTCGTTATCCCGCTCGACATCTAACATAAGCTGATTGATAAAATCATCAACACGGTTATAGGCAACCACAAACTGTTGTTCAATAATTAATTTACCGGTATGGCTTTTAGGTATATTAAGATGTTTGTCCTCCATAGCAAGTGGAATTATCATGTTGTTACGGTGTGCGAAATAGAGGAGTTCACCCGTGTAGTTATAGTAGCTTTGTGTTATACGAAGTCCAGCTAGGCGCGGCGCACTGTAACTACTTTCTCGATAACCTTCAATTGTTCTTACACGTGTAAAATGCCCCTTTGTTGGCGAGTTGTCCATTGGCGTTCTCTTGTTAAATCCTGATAAGGTCTTAGCACTTGAATCAATATAGTAATGTAGGTGTGAAAAAACCTAGAGACGGCATAGACGGCATAGAACCCAGGACTAAATGCCCTGGGTTCTACTTTACCACGTCCGTGGCTTTATCGGCAGTTTATGCCGTACTTCTTTTTTCTTGTCGACACGCTAACGCATCTTAACCAGATTGTTAATGAAACGGTGGGGAGGTTACCCTCCCCGGTGTAGCTTAGCTACGTGCAGGAACACCTTTAATGTAATCGGTGAAGACCTGGTCGATGTTCTCAACGTTGATCACAGCCAATACTGGCAGATGAGGAACGTGAAGATCACGAGGCTGTACCTGAGTTTCTTTGGTAGTAGCATTGTCACGTGATACTTGCGCTGTGCTAGTAAGCTCAGGCATGTAGAAGTGAGTACCAAAACCAAGTGCGTCAGGCTTACCGCTTGCACCGCGACCGAAACCAAGAACGATCTTACCACTCATACGAGAGTCAGGTGAAGATACAACTTCAAAGTCCATGCCGATGCTTGCAGTGCGATCATCACCAGAAACCATGATGTGCTGAGCGATAACGTTATCTGTACCGATGATCAACTTAGGCTTAATGTTGGCACCGCCGGTTTCCATTTCCAACGCTGCAGCGTAGTTTGAACGATCCATCATCTTGTAAGCAATTTGACGGATTGCATCAACCAATACCGCAGAGAAGTCTTGTGCTTTCTCGTGTGACTTGGTAGAGTTGATTACCTGAACTGCATCGATAGTTTCTTCCTGGAAGTAAGGCTTAACCAGAAGACGGCCAATACCTTGTACTTGTGGAGTAACACCCGTCGCAGCGGCAACAGCAACAGTTGATTTCAGGCTGTCAACATAGTTAAGCAGCGTGGTCACAGCGTTGTTAGACGTACGAGTACGTGCAGTAGTTACCAGAGCGCGAAGATCAGAAGCGCTGTCACTTGAACCATGAATTGGCTGAGGTGCAGAGATTGGTGCACCCAGTGGTACAGTGTAACGCTCTTTAACTTCAGTACGATCGATCAGGATACCACGAGTACGACGGTTCGCATTAGTCAGGCGAGCATCCAGGCTGTAGCCGATAACTTCCATAGAGAAGCTATCAATTGCTGTCTTACCAGCACCAGTTGCAGTAGCGATATTTGTACCGCTTGCATCAACCAGACCATTAACACGCATTGGAGACGCGTTCAGTTCAAGAGCACCGGTTTCAACGTTGATAGTACCATTCAGTTTAATATCAACAGATGCAGTGTAACCAGACAGACCAGACAGCGCGTCAGCAGCAGAACCATCAACAGCTTTGGTCGCATCGCTTAACAACAGAGCGTTGTTAGCAAAAGTAAGAGTCATCTCACGGCTATCGCCTTCAGCAGACGGCTGGAAGGTAGTGCGTGGCAGACCTTTAACGCTGATAGATAATACTTCGTCGTTACCAGTAGCAGGATCAGCCAGGTTGGCTGCATCACGTACACGAACGTAAACAGTTTTCAGTTCAACACGACCGTCGATTGAGTCAGTGCTGTCGATCTGAGCGTTGATGCGGTTTGGAGAAGTTGCCATTGCAACCAGGTCCATTTGTGCATCGATGCGCAGTGCAGAAGTTTGGAACTCGTCGCCATCAACTTTAGTATCAACAGGGGCAAGGACGTCAGTGTCAACAAAGTATTCAGCGCGGCTGTCATCGGCCAGGTAAACTGGAACCAATGCAGTAGTTTGGTTTTCAAGGACTTTGGCATCCTGAACAGCTTCAACCAGGTTAACTTTATTGAAGTTAGTAACTTGACCAGTAGGGCTACGGCTAACTTCATTGAAAACCATGGTACGTTGAACAGATACTTCAGCGCCAGCATTGTCAGGCGACATAACGTACGTCGGGAAGAATGCTTCAGCAAACGGGTCCTGCACAGCGGCCAGGGCGTTGAATACAATTGAGTGTGGAGCAAATTTACGCAGTTCAGCTTCGTCGAATGCTTCATTTGACGGAGACAGACGATAGTCCATTGAACCGGCAGTACCGTAAGAAGGTAATTCAATCATACCCTCAATACCAATGCGAGTTGCAGACTGCATGTACGCAGCTGGGTTACCGATTGCCAAAGTAGTGATGGCAGCGGCTTCCAGACCGATGTCACTTACCTCAAACCCTTCACCCATGGTTTCAGACAGGATAGTCTTCAGTTCATTTGAACAATGTTCAAAAGACGTTTCCAGATCAGAGCGAGCGTGATCGTCCAATGATTCCAGAGATACCAGGTTGTTGGCAATAGACTGGTTAGACATTTCAGCACCCTGTTCCTGCAGAAGCGTGTGGATGCTCATTTTAGCGGCACCTAAACCGGTTGCCTTTTTCTTGATGCTTAATAAGGACATTATCGTACCTTTCCTTTCATTAACGTGGATTATTAAGAAGCTAGTGTCTCATAAGGTGTACGAGGCACGTCTACTTCTACAGGTTAAAAATGCGGATGACTACGCTGCGCCGCGCAGTTGCATCGCAACGTAGCTGGTATACAGTGGCGTTTTTAGTATGTCGCCATGATTGTAGCGTATCTGAAGAATATTGAATAGTTCCTCATATAAATCTACAACCACTACAGGTTCTTCGCTAGGTTCGATGCACAAACCTATAGTATCCGTGCCGATTAGACAAGGTGTCATAGAGATACACTTATCTACACTACCTAAAGTTTGCCCATAGAGCAAAATTTGTTTCTGACCTTCAGAGGATTCATGTTGTTTAAGTTTAACAAGCACTGCATCTTCAGGACCGTCAGGCATACCTTTAATGCGAACATGTGGATAACTTTGCGCCAATGCATTCAGCCACGGTGTTTGTTGAGAACCGAGTTGGATCATCGTATTATAACAGCAAGCTTGGTATAACAAAACATCTTCTGGTGATAGTATAGACGACAATTTCTCAATATCCAGCACGCTGGTGAGAGGCTCGCCCAGACGCGCTAATATTTGTTTTAGCCAATAGGGAACAATGACATAATTCATAGTGGGCCTTTACAGTGATTGCAGGTGATTCATCTATACAATAGGAAACCTCATGGACTCAAAACTATTGCTTGTTAAGTCGATAATGTTACTTTATCGAGAAGGGCAGTTAAAGGAAAATACGGGTCAGTCAGCCCCTATTATTAAAGACGTTATCGAGGCACTTAAACCTACATTTAATAGTGCGGTATCTGGCTCTTCCAAAGACACACTGGTTGCACTGCGAGATACACTGCTCTATATGCTAGAAGAGCCTGATGGTTACCAACACGATAGAGACACCATTATTCAACGCCTGCGTGTTAATATCACAGACGACGAGTCTCTATTCCAGGCCGTTGAACTAGGTATGGTAGAGGTAGAGTCAGAAGAACGCATTCAGCAGATCTGCTACGACCATATAAGAACCCTGCGTCAGTTTATATCACGAAATAAAATTAAGAATATTATTAAGCAAGCATCGCAAGACGTTCACTTTAATGAAGAGTCTGTGGACTGGAAGACGTTTGCAGCGGATCTCTGTGATAAGCTAGAGCCCTACACTACCATGATGATTGAAAATGCACAGGGTCTAGTAACTGAGTTAGATATCGACAATATAGATGATCTTGAAAAGGTCATGAAAGACGGCAATGAATCTAATTCAACGGAAGGGATAATGAAGTTAGGTTGGCAAGGTGTCAATAGAATGACAGGCGACCATAATGGGATACGTCGAGGTGACTTTGTCCTTATCGGTGCACTTCAACACAACTTTAAATCAGGTATGTTATTAAATATACCTAAACACGTAGCGTTATATAACAAACCCTATATGTTGGACCCCAGGAAGAAACCACTCATCATCTACATCTCGTTAGAAAACAAGATAGAAGATAACATCCTGATTCTCTATAAGAATCTTAAGGAAAATGAGACTAAGCAAGAATGTGACGTATCAAATGTTAACATCCAAGAAGCAGCTGCTTATCTTAAAGAACGTTTGGGTAAGAATGGCTACCACTTCAAGTTCTTACGTTTCGATCCGACTGACTTCACCTACCGTGATCTATTTGAATTACTAGATAGATATCAGGCCGAAGGTTATGAGATACATCTGGTATCAGTAGATTACCTTAACATGATGAGTAAACAAGGTTGTAACAGTGGGACTAACGAAGCGTTCCGTATACGTGAATTATTTAGACGCGTCCGTAACTATTGTAACCCTAAAGCCATTACTTTCTTGACAGCGCATCAGTTAAGTTCAGATGCCAAACAGTTAGTAAGGATGGGAAGTTCTGACTTTGTTAAAGAAGTCGCCAATAAAGGTTATTATGATTCTGCTAAAGGTATCGACCAAGAACCTGATTTAGAAATCACTATCCACATTGAAAAACCGGGCGATGGACATAGCTATCTTACGATGATGCGTGGTAAACATCGTAAGTCAGGTAAGATTACTCCAGATAGAGATCTTTTCTGCGTGTATCGATTTGAGTCAATAGGTGACATTCCGGACGATATACATGGTTCTGATTTATCAAGGCGCTCTGTAGGGGGTGGTGTAAATAGTCAGCCTGGTGCCGATGAGACACCATGGTGGGATATGAAAAAGACCAGTGCCGCATAAAAGCCTAACCACCTAGCCGTGAGGCCGGGTGGTTAGCTTATGCCGTTACAAGAAACTTGCTAAAACAGCCTGTGAGATCTCATGGTATTTGTCACACTCTAGTATGGTAGGGTGTTTAAACATGTTCTTATTAATACAATGTTTAAATATTCGGTCTTGTTTATCACCGAAATAGCCGTTGAGTGCTGCACCTAAGCGCAGGTAGTCAACATAACCAATCCGTTTAACATTAGACCCCTCATCCCCACGACGCCAGCGTTCTACTGCATAGATGACATCTTGATCAAACTCCCAACTCTTTAAGATCTGACCACCTAATATAGGGTTTAATCTATCCGCAGTCTCTTTAAGGTAAGATTCTGTTGCATACTCAGCTGGGTTTGTTTCAGCTTCGTTAAGTATTGCTAACATACCGATGTTGTGGACCAAACACGCAAGGAATAATGTCTCTTCACGCAGGTCTTTACTTTTATTACAAACCGAGTAAGCGCCAACCGCACACGATGTCATCGTCACGGTATCCATCCAAATATCATGCATTTTAATTTGAATCTGCTTGTTGTTTGAGTCAAACAGTTGTTCCATCGCCATCCCGATTGCAAGGTTTTTCAGCTTTACCAAACCAATCCGTTTACAGGCATCGTGAACGTTTGTAATGGGAGATACACCACGTACTAAAGCGCTATTTGAATAGCGGATAATTCTAGTTGTTAATGCGGTGTCCGTTGCAACGACGTTACTTACATCCAGTATAGTGGAATCATCTTCCTCTGCCGTCTGTTTAACTCGCAATGCAATATCAGGTAATGTAGGTAGCGTTAGCTTATTGTGGCTGATTTTATCAAGTATAGATAAAGTTAACGCGTTATTTTTCATATCAAACAAGCTCCATTGTCGACGTTTGGATAGAACTTAACATAGATCTACTAAGTTCATTAGAAATATAATTCCCATAAAAATAAGGGGTGATGAGATTCTTACTTAACATCTTACCTTCAAGTAGGAACTTAAACTGTGCGAAATGATACGCGTGGTTATATAGTATACCTGACTGTGATCGCTCATGTAAGTCAATGTTTTCATGGCTTTCTTCTAAAGCACGCCTCGCAGGTGTTGTATGATTCCACTTTAGATAATTGATTAACGTTTCTTTGACTTTTAATTGTAACTGATCAAACCAAATAGGTAAAACATCGAAATTAACGTCAATGTCTTGTAGCGCGTTATAAAGCGTGTGGTTAGATTGCTGGTACCACTTCTTCATTACACGGTCCTTAACGCTCTCCTGATGGAGACAAAATAATCGGTATACGACAGCATAGCTAAGTGGCTCTAACACCCCCATAAGTCCACCTAGGCGCTGATATGGATTATTCCTAGGCATATGTTCCAGCAACGTACCAAAAGTTAATACATTATAAGACATTAAACGCTTTAACTTGTTTTCAATTGACGACCGTCGTAGATTACCGGTAACGTTTACGGCATTCTGTGCCAGTATTAATGGGATGACATTGTCTAATACGCTGACCCCTAAATGGCCTAAAATAGCCTTCATACTTTTTTGGCTGGCAGGGACTTTATTATTATCCTTTTCATTAGCATGGTAAGATAGAATGCCGTCTATTAAAGAAGGGTCTTGTTCTACTATACCTGCTAATTTACGATAATCAATATTAGGATGATAAAGAACATCAAGTAATTCAATGCTATTTAAGCCAATGGCCTTCTCTGTCTTCTCTACCAACTGTAACTCTAATGTTTTATAGAGTTCACGGTGAAACATTTCACTGGCTTTAAAGCGCCACTCTTCTTTTTCAGCAATCGATTTAATTTTAGCATCGTAGCGTGTCCGCTCCACATCAAGTAATTTACGATTAGGCTTAGTTTCTGGTCGAAGTTTGATGTGTCTTTGAATAATATCATTAATGGTTGGGCTAGTATCTGCAGTAATTTTAGAGGCGAGCTGCTGGTCTACAATATAGGCCTCTGTTCTTTTCTTTATCAGTTTTCTAACAGCGTCAAATTGTTGAATTTGACCATCGGTCAACCTAGCCTTGTCAAGTAATAGTCTAACGGGCTTCATCTCCACATCCTTATCGTCATAAGGAGGAGGTCATGAGTGACCTCCTCCTTTAATTAACTCATCTCTTAATTCTATTATACCATTTAAACATCGATTGAGCGGTTCGACAGGAAAGTGTATCTCTTGATCCTCTTTAGATTTACCCAATAAAACTTTTGCATTTATAGCGTGTTCTATAAACAAATCTAACATGACAATCATGGAGTCTAGTCTATCTTCTATATTGTTAGTGTCTTTCAACACCTCTTGAAGATGACTACCGTATTGACTTAGATTAACAATCCAATAAACCTTACCCGTAGTAATATCCTCACCTTTCTCAATGGATAATTGGTTAAAAGATGCTTCACCTCGATAAAGTTCATCATCGGCTCTATGGTGAGGGTGATCTACATTGATCTTTACATCAAAATTATTTCGCCGTTGGGGTTTTAGACCTAATTTATCAAAAACCCCCATGATGACGTCAATGATTTTCATATAAGTATTGTAGAAGAGATTATATCGTTTAAAGAAAACGTAATTGAGGTTTTCATTCACGTAGTGCTTAACCGCCATATCTACATCATCATAGACACTATGGCCTGGATCAGCCTCCTTAAGAGCATCACTAAAACATTGATCTCGTTGCGCTAATAGTATCGATTTAATCACCTCAGCCCATCGTTTTCTATCTTCTAAGTGCTCTATCAGCGTCTCGATACTAGAACGTGTAAAGCTGATAGTTAGCAAACGTCTCATCTACATACCCCGCTATGTTTTGTAACAACCTCTACCAGTTTAGAGATACAATCATAGCATTTGAATCTTCCAACCCCACGTTTATACTTTTGGCTAACTTCCTAGCATTACGTGTTACTTGTTGGTCGTTGAACAACGTACTACTATCCCACCCCCACTGCAACAGAGCTTGTCGTTGTTTAGGACGACAATTCTTATCGTTTAAATTACAGTTTGCTTTAATCTGACCCTGATGTCGTGCTACAAAACTACGCCACCGATTGATTTCCAATTCATCTTTCTCACCTAAACGCCTTCCAAAAAAGAAATGGACGTACCACTCCCACCACCCAAGAGGGTAGTCGGGGTCAGTCCAGCCTTTACGCTGCCATTCTTTTAACGACTGACGGGATTTAACGCCAAAGTAATTATCTGATGCGTCGGGCTCTTGCGAGCTAGGTATAACGTTTTTATGCTTGTACCACGCTGCGGGTAGGTCCGTGATGGCCGCGTTATAACGGCAATCCATGAACACACCCATACGCAACATTTGATCGGGGGTGTAGCTGGGACCAAAATCACTGCTCCACGTGACTTTATTACTCATTACGTTCTCCACAACGTTAAGAATAGATGGAAACAAAAAAAGAAAGGGACGCCGTAACGCCCCTTATCTATCATGCGTGATTATTTTCATAATAACGCAGTGCTTCTGCGCATTGCATTTTATTAGGGATCATAAAACTAGTGCTTAACGTCCCACCTTTCCAACTACCCACACCGACGCCTACTTCCTCGGCAAAATCAATTTCTGCGCGGTAAATCTTCCACGATAGAAAAGGGATCCAGCGAAATCCGATAGGGGCAACCTTAATATAGTAGACCCGCACATTGGCATCCACGCTATTAAGGTTAGGTCGGTCATGGTAATGTAGACCAACGGTCTCAGCAAGCGTATGTTCCTTATAAGGCTCAACAGCACTCACCCGCCATGGTAAGTCTACTAATTTAGAACCCCGTCCTCCTAGATAGAAGTGTAGCGATTCGCTTCTAATAAAAACACCGTACCAAAAACTTTCTTGATCTGAATTAAGGGTTTCTGTACAGGCCCAATTACCTAAATGAATAGTAATACATAGCCAGTAAAGGGAAAACGTAATGTCATTTCTTCCCTCATCCCAACTGATCATTTGTTTGGTGGTACGCGTTAATAGAAAATGTAGCGAACGATCAAACTTAGGTATTGCCCATCGTATCTCCAACGCCCCTATTCTTAAACGGGTGGCGGTTAGGCATTTAGGAAGTAAACGTTTTTTAGTTAACATAGTTTATCCTTAAAAGGGTTTAGTTTATTATAAAAAAAGAAAGGGGATCATAGTAGCTAGCATCTATGTAATCCCCTACCCCTTAAAAACTCTATTGTTATTTGGTAATATCTAGACCTAGGTCACGTAAGAAGCGAATCCCCTTACGTGTCATGCCGTAGGCCATGTAGCGACCGTGGCGTTCTTTAGCCAACAGGTCTTTCTTAACCAACTTATTAAGCATCTGCGCAATAGCCGAGTAACCCCATGGATTATCACCATTTCTATAGTAGCTCATGAAGAACCCTTCAACCTCACCTACGTAGACTAGAGGATATTTGCCATGGTGGTTACTATCTACAATAGCTAACGCTAATACGGCTGGCAGACTCAGATCTGATAGGCGCAGCTTCACCATAATCTCAAGCGGTGTTAACCTAACATCATGCTTTTGTTTAAACAGTTGAATAACCTCAGCTGAGGCTTGTTGTACTTCTTCACGCTGTAGACGGGTAGTTTTAGTTTTCATTATTTTGCTTCCTTGCAGTAATCAACCATGTCGAATAATGCTTTACCTAAGTTATAACGCACGGTATTATCAATAGCCATGTCAGATAGCTGTCCACGCATAAGCGACCCATACATGCGTTTAATGTGTTCTGGCATATTTGCTACAATTACACCGTTGCTACCATAGCTGTAGCGATCAAACATAATAACGTTACCCACTGGTGTATTAGTTACATGCACTAGACGGTTATCTTCGGTTAGACCGATGAATTGAATACGTTTAGCTACGCTGGCGTCGTCTACACCGCGATCTAGATAGCCCGAGCCATTATTCCAATGGGTTGGGATTTGATCGATGATATATAAGTCATCGTCTAATACAGCATTGTCTTCAAAACCCGCGATTAGATTAACCAGCGCCTTAGCTAGACGACCTTCGTTATCTTTGATAAGTTGTTTGATGTTAGCGGGAGTTGCAGGTGTTAGGTTAGTAGTTGTTTCAATAGCAGTAGCTGTCATGTTAATGTTTCCTTAAAGATTAATAGTAACCCACGTTATAGTGGGGATACGGTGTTTAAGTTTAAAAGGGTAGGTCAATATTACACCTACCCACTTGAGTTGCTTATTTAGTTTTAAAGTTACCCAATACGTCGTGGCTAGCTGGTATGAGGTTGTTAAAGATCTTAGCTTCCTCTTTAACCTCCTCATCCATAATGTAAAAATCTTCAAATTTAGAAGATTTAATTACTTCACCATTTTTAACAACCATCCTGACTCTTGCTGACGCACTTAATGTCAAGGTTTTATTCGGACGCGCTAAACTAAGATTTACCAACTTAGCCTGAATGTCATCGATGCCGCTGTCTGCCCCGATATACATGACGTCTGGAATCAGATCTTCTTGTTCAATAGTCCAGTAAGGATAAGAATAACTATCGACAGCCATAGATCCTTTCACGTCCCTCACCATCTCATCACCGTTTACTTTCACGCTAGTCTGATCATCACCCATACGTTCTTTAAGCGCCACGAGACGGCGGGTAGAACGTAATTCACTATCGGCTTGGAGTTCTTTTAAATTAACAACTAGATTAATCATTGCTTTAAGGATATCCATGTAATCTTTTAGAAGATCTACACCGTAGGCCATCAGCTCGGTAAATACTTCATCATCAACATCAACGGTCAGTACGACCTCAACATCATCTTTTATACGTAGCAGGTAACCCACCGTGCTTAGTTTATTTGCAACTTTAACATCAACAGTTATAGAGGTTTTTAACTGCTCTAGGAGCTTCGCTGCTTGGGCTTCAGTCTTTTGCTCACCCACCAACTCTGAAGCTAGTGGTTTAAGTAAGTCAATAGCTTGACTAGACTGTTCGCGAAAAGCAGCAACTTCTGTACGGGTCAGGGTGAATGTTTGTGTAATCTGCATGGGCTTAATACCTTATTTAGTTTAAAGAATAATACATTATTGTATTTATTCACTAAGGTAATATAGAGGTATAAATGTTACGGATACGGCATAAAGTAGGGACTAGCCCTACTTTAGTTAACTATTTAGTCATTATAGCTTACTGCCGGTAATACCTGTCTGACCCTGGTACTTACCCCCTCTATCACCGTAAGTGACGTTTGGGCGGACCTTAGATGCTTTAAACTCTATCTGCGCAATACCCACACCTGCGTATATACGCATGGGTAGATTGGTACAGTTGGTGATCTCCACCACTAAGTTACCTTCCCAACCTGGCTCCAGCGGTGTTACCAGACTAAACATACCAATACGTGCCCATGTGCTCTTATTAGAACATGTACCCATGACGTTATTTGGAATAGAGAAGTATTCTACTGTACGAGATAGCAACAACCCACCTGGAGGCAGGATAACACTGTCGGCCTTCACTTCTTCAACAAACTCACGCTCATCAAAGTTCATGATATCGATAATGCGTCCATCGTTAGGTTTGCTAAAGAGTTTAAACTCAGGGGCAAGACGAACATCATAACCAAAGCTACTAAGACCATAACTAGGAATACGTTGATCGTTGTCGTTAACTTTCACCGACGTATTGATGAATGGCTCAATCATAGGACGCTTTTTATTATTGACAATCGTTCCATCAATTTCGATAGAACAATCACCCGTGCAAAGTGCCTCTATAGCGTAATCTGGTATCAACATAACAACTAACTTAATCCTGGTTGTAAATTAAAGAAATCATCTGTGGCTATAATGACCACATGATTGTTTTCAATGAAGTAACTGGTAAATAGCGCATCCTCAAATAAACTCAAGGCATCTTTAGCAACGCCAAGTTTAGTTATCTGATTGCCATCTGCACTTTTTGCAATTACATTTTTATCGCCATGGGTCTGTATGATCTCTTCAATCATGTAAGTTCCTTATGCTGACATTTTACCTGAGATAGGTGGGTGTGACTGATAGCCTATTACCTCAAAGTCTTCATCGGTCATATGGTTAACCACATAGTCCCAATCCGTGATACGGTCACTTAACTTTATTGTAGGCATCTCATAGGGATCACGACTCAACTGTTCCGTCACCTGTTCAAAATGGTTTTCGTAGATGTGGAAGTTATTATGGTCATGTTTAACCCAACCCGGCTTATGACCTGTTATCTTAGCCATCACCGCTAAGAAAACATAACACTGCATCATATTCCAATTCACACCCAAAAACGCATCAGAGCTACGCTGAGTCGACGTCATGTGCAATGTGTCGCCTAACAGTGTAAAGGTGTGGCTATACATACATGGTCTTAGCGCACCTAATTCAAAAAGACCTGGATTCCAAAACGTAACGATCTCGCCGCGATCATCTACTCCTGCTTTAAGGTTAGTGTAGACCTTTTTAAATAGATCCATGGTGTGGCCGTCATGCGTTGGCCAGCGTTTAGCTACGCCTCCGTAAACCAAACCAATGTCATCCGTACCTTTACGATGAGGGTTATCTAACCACGCACGTGTTTCATTAGCGTTGATATCCCAGCTATCAGTACCTAGGTCTCTAAACTGCGCTGCGCTGTTAAACCCACGGAAGTAGCCGCAGAGTTCTCTAATCGCCTTACGCCAATAGCTTTTACGTGTAGTGGTAAGAGGAAATTCACCCCCTCCTACATTGTAATACATCACCGCACCTGTAACTGTGCGGCAGACCATCCCAGTACGGTCATTGCGGATGTCGTGACCGTGCTCCATGGTCGTACGTAAAAGGTCAAGATACTGTACTTCAGCTGACGGTAAGTTCTTTGGTAAGATCATGGTTATTCCTCTATATCTCTAAAGTAATCACGCAGCTCCATGAGCATACGTCCTAAATGGTTGTTGCCTTCCCCGGTGCGCAGACACACGCCCCAGTATTTATCACCATGCCAATTCCCTTCGACTAGTTCTCGGTCACCAGTAGCAAGTAGCTTTTCTTTTAAATGGGGATTAAAGGTGAATTTTGCATATAACACATCCCACATACATGCTTGTCTGATATCATCCCAATTGTCTACGATGTCGATAGATCGACCATAGCGTTTAACTTCACCGGGTTTATATAGACTTGCAATATATCTGCGAATCTCTTCATTATCAGTCTTACAGGCTACGTAAGCGTGTTCAGAGGACGCAAAGTAAAACAGGGGATGTGAGCGTGTTTTAAATATAGCGTTTTCAGGAAGCGGGGTTTCTAATATGTAAAAGTTACTTAAGAACGAATATTCGCCCCTAAACATCGTTATAGCTTCAGCGCCCATAGTCACTCTCCTTAGTATTATAAGATCCCTAAGGGCTGTTAAATACAACATTGACGGCAAAAAAAGAAGGGCGTTAACCCTTCTTAGTTTATTCAAAGTCTACTTTAGGTAGAGGTCGCATCCATTCTAATAAATGCTTGTCTATCTCAAACTTATCGTTAATTCTACCACGATTAGTGTCATCCTCATAGCGAATAACTTTAACATGGCGTTTAGTTTGATAAGCTTTGACAAGTGCGGGATTAAAGACGTTGGTGTTCCATTCCTGGTACGTCATGCTGGTATCTTTTAGGATGCGCATGTCGGCGATGACTGGCGTGCATTTTTTATAGTACTCGTACGCCACCCACAATAATGCCACTAATAAAAGAAGTTTAAACATTAGAACATTCCTCGTCACTATTAAAGGGTAAAGGTATTTCTACTTTTCGTGTTGCTTCAAGTTCATATTTGAAACTAAAGCCTTTGATTGACAATTTGGTCTGGTAGTCGTATTCGCCTGTCTCTATGGCATCTGCTAGACTACGCAACCGCGCTGCCACATCTTTGGCCTTGTCTTCTATGTTAAATGTTGAATCAGACATGAGGTTTCCTACCGTAACAAGCTAACTAAATTAGTTAAAATGTGATTAAGGGTTCGGCCGTCGTTGTCTTGTTTAATCCAAGCAGCCATATCTTTTAAGCTATCAAACACTGGCGATTTAGGCGTCCCTCCCGTAACAGTTTCGTAAAGACAATACGATGTAGCTTCAAAGGCAGTGTAACCTTGGGTTGCATGCGTTGGATCAATTAAACCGTCTTCACAGGGTGTAAAGGGAGCGCCCATCCAATATAGCAGCCCGTCGATAGTAGCAAACCCTTCTTTTGCTCGACTCTTATATAGCATAATTTTATAATTGTGCTTTTCTACTAACAAACCATCGAATAAAGGAATATAGTTTCCTTCATTATCTTTTGGATGTTTCCAATCTGGCGGTACACGTCGTACTTCAACTTGGCTAGTTTTTCGTGGTACTATACCCTGACCCTTGGTCTCAGGTTTAAGATAGTGTGGCTTCTTACAGTCACCCGTATCAAAATCTATAAACGGTGTTAGTTTATTCATAAACCATTTCTCTATTTAAATTCAGGCATAAGGGGAGGGCCGAAGCCCTCCCTAATTATTCACATTCACCTACGTAGTGGTTACCACTACCTTGTTTTTCACAGATACGCTGATTACGTAAACGCTCATCATCACTCACGGGGTCTTTTAAATCCCAATAATAGAGATGCATGAGTTCTTTATCGCTTATTACAATATCAAGTGGTAATGAGTAGGCATCTAACATATACAGAAAGATGCGGGCTACATCCCCACGCATAACGTCACGCACCTCTACATATTCTTGGTTGACTTCAACATCACAACTACCAAAGTCACGCCCCTCACCATGTATATTTGAAAACAACTTGTCTGAACGTAGGTTATTAAGCTCGCCAATGGCGGGCACTAGATTCACTAAGTCGTTTTGCGCCCGCTCGTAGATCATGTTAGTTTTCTCGCAACACGCTCTAGATGATAACAGATCCCCATCCGACTCATAACACGCAGGAATATCTTTACGTGTATCACCCCAACACATTAACCCACCACCTAACATAACCGCAGGCATGGCATGTTCAGCTTCAATGCGGTTAGCGCGCGTGCCGTTTATATTAACAGGCTGATAGTCACAGTCTGAATAATCCACACTTTTATTATCTTTAAAAGCACACCCACAATAAAACGTCTGGTTCAATGGGGGTTTGTGGATGTCCTCTACCATCCATTTTACACTGGTAGGGAATGACTTAGGAATGTCCGCTGCATAACCGGTACTTGCAGACATGATAATACCAATAGCAATGGTAGCTAGTAGTATGGTGAATAGTCCTACTGATTTTTGTTTCATTTTATTATATCCTTTAAAAGGGGTGAGCGTTTTAATAATTCTTGATATAGCACAGCAAACTTCTTTGCACGTTCCGCACAAGCCTTTAGTAAAGCGGTCGATGGCTTACCTGTACAGACGTGTCGTTCGAGTATGAGGATGTTACCCAGTATTAATATATGGCGCAAATACCAATCTAATACCCTATCCTGCAGCATCACGTTGAAGTTAATAACTGACTTCCTTTTCCTAGCAAAGATACCACGACCTATTTTAACGGTAGGAATGTTATCTGGTAACATTACAATTTCATTAACAAGATCTTGATATATGGCATTTTGCATAGCCGTGTATGGCAGGTGTTTAACTACAGCCATAGTTACACGCGCGGCAGGTTCACTTAGACCCAACGCGTTGATCTCAGCAGTATTAAAAACGTGTGTTAGTGTAACCGATGAGGTGTTGCGGAATTGGAAGTTTTCTAGTTGTCTGAGCGATGCTTCGTAAACGTTGTTGAATCCCTGGATGAAATTACTTGCTCGTCTGTCCAAAGACGGATCAAGAAACTGCTTTAAAAACATCCGGGCTTTGTTGGCTTCCTGCCTTACAGTTATTAAATTGGCATTGTTGCTCATTACCTATCCTTATATGCAAACACTTTCTTTAATAAATGCCTTGCCGTTAATTAACCGGTAAAACGTTTTTGTAAGCGTAGGCGCGTACTGCCCCATGGCTTCTATCTCACACCACGATATAGTAGGGCGATCCCATATAGTAGTACGATGGATGTTCATTGCTTTTTCAATAGCAGTTAGGTCTATTGCGTGAGGGTCGTTATGCAATTGCTCGATCTCATCTAAATGAACATTAGTCAGCAAGTCTTCTTCATACAGACGACCTGACATGATGTTAGTTAACGCAAGGATACGCAGTTGAGCATTGTCCAAGCGGTTTACACGACACACCCACTCCAGACATGCTGTAACGCACTCTGACGACACATTCATGTCAATGCTGTACTGATCAACCAAGGCGGTAGGTAGACCCTTAGCTGGATGTAGCGCGCCTACAACTTGTTTAAAATGCGACAGATTAGTTAGGGTAATCAGACGCTTGGCGTTGTCAGCAACACGGTGTTTAGGAGAATGAAATACGGTATTTAAAGGGATTGAATTGTTCATTGTAATAATCCATTAATTTATTATTTTGGTTTAAAAGGTGTAAGCGTGTTTAAAGAACACGTCTCATAATAGTTTAAAGGCAGTGTGTATTTATATACTAGCTGTCACCTGCCCTGATTATTGGAGAGTCAGGTGCTTGTATTAGTTTTAAAAGCGCAGTTTGATTTACTGGTTTAATAATACAAGGATGGGTGTTAATCCAGTTGATCATCTCCATGGTGAGTTTAAGATCACGCCTAAAGGGAAATCCATTTTTAGCGTGTAGAGGGTGATGCTGTCTATGTAGCCAGATAGCTTCACTACTTTTATCAAACAACACATCTAACCCATGATGTATCATAAGTCGCTCGATGGCATTCCAGGCTTTAAAGGGACGAGGGAATTCGCCCTTTACTGCTTGTCGTCTGAAACTGCGAGCAGTGGGTAAGTCGCTGTTGATATGGTTTACCATTAACGCATTAAAAGCCTTAACGGGTTCGGGTGACCCTTCAGCGATGTCTAACAACTGAGCTACCCGAGTTTGGTTTCTCTGATACGCTTTGACATCTAAGGGTTTCATTCTAGCCATTTATTACTTGTCCTTTAAGTCTTGCTTGGTTTTTTAGTAAATGTAAAATCCGCGTTTTCTGACCACGCCTTCATGCCTTTATACGGACTGGTAGGCTGGTTAAAGATACCTTGATTGCTGTCAGTAGTATTATCGAGCTTATTTATAATCACAGAGCATTTAGTTTCATCAAGAACTAGAGTTAATGACGTTATGTATGGCATTACCGTTAACAACCAGAGACCTGACGTAGAATGAACAGACACCAGACAATGTCCATTAACTACTACCGCATGATGTATTCGCCTGAATACTGCGCTAAGATTAGATGTAAAAACCATATTCCCGTTTGCATAATCAATCTTGCCATGGTCTACAAGTAATGATTCAATGAACACGGTTTTCGCTATAGCGTTTTCTAACTCATTCGCTAGGGCGATATAATCATCTATAGTTCTTAATGGCTCACGTATAGACATGTCTAATTCATCAAGTTCTTTACTTAGACATTCAGTAAGTTTCGGCTTAGATATAACCTCAACTATCACACCACGTAACTGACATAGTTTTTTAATATCTTCTTTCATGATTTTTTTACCTTTAGTTTCCTTAAGGGCATAACGGGAAGACCCGAAAGTCTTCCCTATAGTTCTTTAGATTTTACACGCACCGCCTTCACAGCCATCGACATCGCCTTCCGTTAAAGCTTTCGCTTCTTCATCTTGCTCTGCCATACGTTCTGCATTTGCACGCTCTAGTGCTGCTTCGTCGATATCAAAATCAAAATCATCAAAACCATCACTCACGATAGTCTCCTTTTAGTAATGTAGGTGTTTAGGTTAATCGGTTTTATCACGCTCTACCCAAACGGTAATAACCGCGTTTCTTAAATGACGGTGTTCGGTAGGTCCAGGTTCTATAGCGGTAGAGTCCTGGTCGATACGCTGTAATGTGCCGTAAAGTTTAGCCACGTTACCATCTAAGATGTAGAGTAGCAGCACAGGCATACCAGGATACACCTGGTCAATATCTGCATTCTCCCAACGTATTTGAACATGAGAGCCTACTTGTCTAGATAGCCTGCTGTTTTCAACAAACGCGTTATGCGTAATGGCATCTTTACTTAACTTAAGGAAGTTAGTATGGATACGACTCTCTACTGCAGCTTGAACCTCATGATCCTCGTCTACTATAGTTGTAACATTAGCACTTGTTGTAGAAAAGACATCCATGATACGGTCAGCATTAACGTGGTAGTAAGCATTCCCTTCATTCATCTGACGACGCTCAGAGTGATCTTTCTGTACTACTTCACCGGTTGCCAGCATATAGACCTTACCATAGTGACTGATAGGATCTCTTACCTTGTAGGTCTTTTCGATACCAGGCATTCTATTAGCAGGTATATTGGCAATAGTGAGTGTTTGCGCCTCATCTTCATAACGACGAGTATGGTAAGCAGGAAAAATGAACCAGATCGTTTTCTGAAAGAAATAACCTATTCCTGTTTTATAAACACCGTAGGTTTTCTGAAGGTAGTTAGGTAAATCAACCAACCTTGTACCGTGGGGGATAAGGATGTGGTCGTAAGTACGGATGTTGTCAGGATCAACAATATCTGCACCACTTACCACATTGCGTACATTCCATTCTAAGTAATCATCGGCACTGACGGTTAGATTAGAGGGAGGTGTATCGACATTCTGAACGTTAGCAAAAAACAACTCTAAGACTTGCTTAACGGTACAGTCCTTAAAGATACCCCCTACCTCAACTACACGAAACTCATCAACGATCTGTTCAATAAGCTGGAGTTCAATAGAGACGATATCAGAACGATCACCGGTCTCTTTATCGGCCGTAGCCTCTGTTGACGCTACCATTGCTGGTGATTGCTCACCCACAATAATACACTGATATTCCCAACAGACCTCAGCTGCATCACTAACCACCTTACCATTGCTAGCTGTTAATACCAACTGTCGATACAACTTAGCGGTCAATCCTTGTTTATTAGGAAAGATCTCATGGGTGTAGGTACCAAGGCCAACCGCCGCTTCAACGATCATCGATTGACTAAACTCATTTTGAAAATCGCGTTTAATATCAACAGCCAGTACCTTAATCGCCTCAATTGCTTTATCCCCAACATACATCTCAAGGCGATATTTGTACTGTTTGTCAGGTCGGTAACGGTCATCTACATTCGAATACGGTGAGGTGACGATATCAATGACGTCGTTATATAAAACACTATCATCTACTATTCCCGCCATCTTCTCATTTCCTTAAGTTCCTGACCGTCTGCAATCATATCGGCAATGGGGTGTCTATGTTTCTCTGCTACTCCATCACGGACCAATTTAGTAGGCGCAGCCATGGGTGACATGTTAAGCAGCTTTTGAACCAGGGTAGGCACTGACGTATCTTCAATGATTTTAAGACGTGCGCTGGTATAGAGCAACTCGGCAAGTTCATTGAGTTTACGTAAATCTTCTTTGGGTGGGCGTCTCATGTTAACCCGATGGTTCATGGCATCAACCCAATCACTTAAGTGTCCTACAATAATATCATAAGCCCGTTGTGCATCGACACCATTGATAAAACTAAAGCTACCTCCCATGTCTACAATTTCAGCCATCTTGGCAATAGTTACCATCCTACGACATTCCTGACGAGCAAGGTTCTCATCTTTAATAGTATTACCGGTGGAGAATGTACCAATCTGTTCTACTTCCACATCACTAACCATATAGATGTTAGCCACCCAAATCATAAACGGGTAGTTAAACAACTTATAAGCATTAGTGTGTTTTGATTTAGGTTGACTTGGCATGGTTAAAGATTCCTAACAAAGACTTTAATAAGTACTAGCATAACCGGGACATAGTAGAATTGCTGTAGTGGGGTTGCATCATAAAGCGCGTCGATGATGTCTTTAATGTCACTTAAGTTAAGTGCATCACCATCCAAATACTGATCAACCATATATTCCAGCTGAGACATCTGTTCCGCATCACCCTCATAAAACGGCTTACTAAATACATAGAAGCTATCTATATCGGGTTCACGCAACATAACCGTATCTGGTGAACCATAATTTAAAACGGTAGATTCAGGAATCGCAGCGAGTAGATCGTTCCTATTTACCCCGCCCCGCTTCTCTTTGTGAGTTAACTCCGATGCAGGCCAAATAACATGTTTAATGTTAGTAACAGCAATAGATGAGAAGAAGGGTTGGATAGAAAAATCCGATGCAAGCACTCTGCGAGAATGGGTTGCAGCAAAGCGTAAAATGTCTGGGTCACGTTTAACTAACGCATCCCATAACGTGAGTGTGTCAGTTTCAACATCACCCCCTACTTGTTTAATGGTGGGATAAGGACCATGTCCAAGGTCATTGCGCGAGATGATTAAGTGAAATAACTTCAACACGTTAGGGTCGTAGGTAGACGTTAATACACCTTGGCTATCAGGAACTAGCAGTGTTTTATATTCACGGCTGTAAAATAACTGAACATACCACGAAATCATTCGGTAATAACTTTCCTTTAACTGCCCTTCCAGGTTAAAATCAACAGTATCTAAGAAAGGGTCTTCACCGTTTAATAAGTAGTCCATATTAAAGTGACGGGTTTCAACCACTTTACTACTTAGATCATCTTCTACCCCAGCAGTAAGGTAGTCGGTCATGATGTACTCGATCTCATGGACTGTATCACGCATCATGCTCATACGACGAGAAGAGGTTAGCGTGAATACACCGACTCGACCATCACCTACATCAGCAGTGAACATATCCCCTGACATAGGGACCAGACCAGGTAATGTTGTTGCTGTACCCGTTACTGTAAACGTACCATCTTCTGTATTCTGGGCCTGTTCTAAAGCTGAGGTAACTTTAATCTCTAACCCAACAATTAAACTGTACTGCTGGTGAACAGGATCTTGGGATAAAGACTGGGGATTAGCTTCAGATCCCTGACTTAACACCTGGGAGTAATAGTTAACCGTCCAATCTGAGCCCTCTATATGCGTTAGAAGGGCGTTTGTTGGTAAATGATGCGTATCTATTACCTCTTCAAGAAAAGCTCTCTGAGACTCTTCTGGGTGAGATATAGGCGTTACGATTTTATTAATTGCATCCGTTTTCTTTTTTAACTCCGTCTCTTCAGAGGCGCTGGGTTTGGTAGGTTGTCCCATTAACGGCATGATAAACTCTCCTTACACGTATCGCGAGCGTCTACGCGAGGTTATTAATAGACTGGCAACAGTAAACCGATTGACTTCAATTTTATTCTTGTAGTGTCGGTTCGTTCCTTTAATACGGGCAATGGCATCCCAAAAGTTACGTTTAGGTAAACGGCCATCGGGTAATAACTCAAGTAATGGATCATCACGCAATGATGGTTCAAGTGCGATCAATAGTATCTTGGCAAATTCACCATCCATTCTGAGATCTTCTAATACTTTCTCATTTAACAGACTTAGATCGTTAAAGATACCTACTCTAAGGTGATATACTCGACGTAATGATAGATCAACCGTTGTAAATAAATTACCTTGATCATCCATCTGCATCACCGTATCAGACATCCTGGTATTATCTTGATACAGACTAAAGAATATTGGAGACGCTTTGAGTGTTGTCGCAAAGTCATGACGGCGTTTCAGATACGTAATTACCTCATCAACTAATGCAAAGTCTCCTAGCTCTCCAATGTTACATAAATAGCGAGGGTTATCGACATCCACAGCCAGTAATATTCTAGCCATTGTCGTTGTAGACATAGGGACCTCTTGCGGTAGCCATTCATCAAAAGCAGGTACAGCGTAACCTAATAAAGTAGACAGCGCAGGTAGGCGATGGCGATTAACAGTGACATCCATCCCTTGATTAAAAACACTACTTAGATAAAGTTCAAGGGTTTGGTTGAAGTCTATAGTGTCATCAAAATACTTAGTGTCAAGTAGCTGGTTATGGACAACCAGTGGATATTGCATCACTACTGAGTGTGGTCTGTCAAATTCAACAATGTAATCAAACTGACTTATCCAGTTACCTGTTTCACCTTTTTCAATTTCAGGCAAGGAATCGAAATTAAAGTATCCCAATATCCCCGTCTGTTTCTCTCTGACACCCAAAGCCTTACGCTGCCCACTTTGATTCGTGAACCAGGTAACTTTCTCATGGAAATGATCGGTGAGGTAGCGATTGAGATCCTCACCATACCCTGCTACCGCTTCTCGTTTTTTATGGATCTGGTCTAAGATCACCAATAGCTCGCGTGGGATAAGATAATGATACTCAACATCATGAGTCAGTTCTTTAAATCCTTGGGCAGTTCGACGCTTTATTTCAGATAGCCATCTATCTGCATCGTTACGACTTTGCGCTTTATAGCGGACACTGATTGTAGCACGGGTATGTCCGACTACCGGTGCCATATACACACCTAAGTCAATGTCTCTAAAAAGAGGAATGTTGTTTCGATTAAAAACATTATTCGTTAAAAGATCAGAGTCCATATACTCCGTACGTACTTCTAACTGTAGGTATTCCTGGTTAGTAAAGGTAACATCTTTTTCTGGATTGTCTATCAGACTACCTACTTGAGGTGTGTTATTTGGATCACCCGTAAATAGCGTTTTGACGCGACCTAGTCCCGTCACCTTCTTTACTTGTTCTACTACCGTCAAAACAGTAGGGCGGATAACGCTATCGTAGCTATCGCCGCAATCAATCGCAATACGTGGCATGGTGTTAATTCCATTAAATAAATCGTTATATAGTCATACGTAATACGTCTGACGTTTAAATTCATACCATCCCTGACGGCATAAGCAGGGATGGGGACCATCACAGCCCCCATCCCTCTTAGCAGCCACCACTAGTGGCCAAACACTGTCTGACATTGGACGCTTGTCCAGAGCGTTGATTGAGATAGGGAAAATAAAGGAAAAACCTACCTCTACCATCAGACAGTTAGATGGGGTGTCAGAAAAGAGGGGTGTAGGTGAATAGCCCAACCCAAAACCTACACCCATGTTCACAATATCAAGTTGCCAGGGAAGAACGATATAATCAACTTGTTTGCGTGAACGAATGACAGCACATCCCATCATAGATATACGGCATAAAGCTAGGAGGAATTCCTCCTAGCCTACGACCCAGATGTTGGGATTTTTTAGACGCTCATCACTTACGCTTTGTCTTTCTTATACTGGGATAAGTTAGACTGCGCAACAGACAGCGCTGCACGTACAGTGGTCATTGCAAGACGCGCGAGCTGGGCTTCGAACTTAGTAGAAACCGAAGTGAATGCCACGTTGAATTTCATTGCAGAATCAACATAGCTAGAAGCAGAGGCAACACCGCCTTCTTCTTTGCTGGCATCTTTAAACTTCTTGTTCAACGCATCAGACGCTTTGATGATACCGTCAGCAACAGACTTAACTGCTTTAGCGTCATGATCAGCAACCATACTGGACAGTGCCACACAACGCTCGGCGATAGTAAGTACGTCAGAAGTAGCAAAGACTTCCATCTCAGCTTCTTTATCTTTCGCTTTAGCGTCACCGGCAGTAGTTTCCATCAACATCAACGTTGACTTACGGATACGCTCAGCACGACCCAGTACGTCTTCAGACTCATCAGCCGGGAAGCTTACACTGAAGATAGATTTGTCAGTTGGCAGGTGGGCAGCTTCAACAGTCTCAGAACGGTTGAAGCGTACATCACGACCTACTTTAACCATCTTAACGCCTTTGAACTCATTAAGATCATGAAGGCCGGCGTAAGCAGACGTTACTGCATCCAGTGAACTTTTGGCAGTATCGATAGAGGTCAGATCAAAAGCAGACAGTGCAGAGTCAACGTCTTTACCAATCTTGATCATGTCAGTTTTGTACTTACCATAAAGGTGGCTGGCAATGGATTCAACCAAAGACAGACCTTCGATAACGTCAGACCCTTTCTTCGGCAAATTACCGTCAACAGATAATGTCTTTAACGCATTACCGGCAGAGAACGTTTTCGCATCAGTTGATGCAGAACCTAACTCGGCTACCTTTTCTGACAATGCTTCAGCACGCAGTTTCAGACCAGGTGCAGCTTTAACCAAATTGCCCCAGAAGATCTGGATTTGTTTCCACATGTTTTCGATGACTTTCTTAATCGCTGTCCAGATTTTGTCAACTGTTTCTTTTACAGATTCAGTTGAGATCACGCTACCTTCCATATCTTCCAGGCCTGGAACGATAGATTCAGATGAGATACCAGTGCCTACTAAGGCAAGGTCAATACCGGCATCAAAGAAAGCCAAGTCGGTGTTAGACGCAGATTTAACATGATCAGCAACCATCGCTAAATTTTCTAAACCGGCAGCAATCTCCATAGCTCGAGCGTTTTCGGCTTCAAGTTGGATGAATTCCTGAAAGCTCTCTTCAGAGGCAACCATCGCTTCCATCTGCTCATCGGCGCTTAATGCTACTACAGCTGGTTTAGCTACAGCTGGTTCTTGAAAGAATTTACGCATTTTCTTTTTCCTAAATACTTAAATCAATGAATGTTAATTAAATAACAGGGAGTAGGAGGAGTAACCTCCTCCTAGAAGACAACTAACTTACTTGTATTGCTTTGCAGATGCAGCAGCAATATCCAGTACCGCGCCTAGCGCTTTAGCAGAGTGGGCTAAAAGTGCCATAGATGGCTGGTCAACCATGCGAGTAAATACAGGCAGCATGCGTACTAAAGACTGAGTGCTGTCAGCAACCACTTTATCAGTGTCGTCTTTGAGCTTACCAGCAGAATCGGCACCCGCTTTGATCAGGTCGTCTTTAACTTTCTTACCATCTTCAAAGACAGTTTTCTTAGCGCCGCCCAGGACGTCTGTACAATCAACCACCACGTCACAAAGACTTTCGATGTCGGCAACAGACAGAGTGTCAACTTCTTTATCGGCATCAGCAAGCTTCACTTCACCGGCATCGACTAAAGAAGCAGAGTATTTACCGTCTTCGGCAACTACTTTAACTTGTTTACCACCCGGCAGTTCTTCAGAGTACAGCGCAGTTTCACCACCTTCAGATTTTTCAGTCAGTTTCAAGGCACCTTTAAAAGCGTCGCTTGCACCACCAACCAACTCTTTAGCTGCAACCACTTGCGCAGCAGCATCTTCAGGAGTCGCTGCAGAAACTTTACCAACGATGTCAGCTAGGTCACCTGCTTTCTTAGACAGAATGCTCTGTGCGCCCAGTACGTCACCCAGAAGGTCTTTAACGTCACTGGCTGCGGCAGAAACAGATGCCAACTTACCACCTTTGTGGAGTTTTGCTACCGCACCGCCAACAGAAACTTTGGCTTCTTCGGCATCACCGGTCTTGTCTTTAACAGACTCTTTAACCTTTTCAGCACGTGTTTTGATTTTCTCAGCATTGATGAAGAACTGTTTAAACCAGTTAGCTACTGCTTCGTATGCTTTCATTACCGCTGCTTTCACGGCTTCCCATACGCGATTGATAACATCTTTAATGCCTTCAACCGACACTTGGGTAGCTGTCATGGCTTCGCCTTCAGAACCAAATGATTCAATAGCAGGTACCATCGCTTCTTCCAGACCTAAACGGTTAGCATAACCTTCAATAGCAACATGCATCATCGCCGCAGCTGCGCGTTTAAGGCCACCATCAGCAATCGTTGCTTGAGCAGCGGCTTGGATAGACTCCAGACCTACTGCAATTTCTTCCAGTTCAGTGATATCAGCATTCGATTGTTCAACACTGATAGACTCAAGGTCAAGTTTAGCTTCAGCGTTTTCCAACGCAACACCAGTTAATTCAACTTGAGATAAAGCAACGTCAACCTTAGTCTTGTTGCTGTGTTCTTCAACCGATACAGACGGCGCTGTAGTGGCCAGTAGAGATTTTAAACGGTTAGACATAATTGTCTTACTCCCTTTATATAAAGTTTGCTTAATTAAACATTCAAATAGTTTTACGTAAAACTACACCCGGTTAGGGGTAATCTGCCATGGGTCGCGATTGGACTGGGCAAATAAGATATACAGCGTTGTTACGAGGTCTTCAAAACCACCGTCCATGGCAAGCCATGTCGCTATAGGGTTAGCGGGCAACGTTGCTTTTAACGCGTCATATAAAGCGTGATCTTTAATAGGACCTCTTTTAGACGCGCTATAACTTGCTTCGGTTGTGGTAAATAAACGTAGCCACGTATGGACGTTCATAATACGATGACCACAGGCTAACATATTGACTGTATCAACCAAGAAGTCTCGCGTCTGATCTTTCAATTGACCATTATCACATTGTGCGATAAGTAGGTCGTAGAAACGCTGACCTGATGTCAACCAAATAGCATATTTGACCACATCGTTAACCATATCCATAGGGACCTTATCAGTCTTACGATATTTTACAGCTTCGATAAAACCCAAAAGAGTATTGTGGATATCTTCAGAACTGTAATAGGTTTCGCTATTATCATTAAGGAATGGCTGAACCATTCCACTTTGAAAACAGGCCGACTCATAGTTACGATAGTTGCGTGGACGACTAGGCAGCCTTCTGCTCATCGCGATGGAGTTTGTAGCGCAACTTGTCGATGCGTGCCTGAGTGTGGTTGATTTGTTGTTCGATGGATGCATTTTCTTTACCGTCACGTCGTTGTTTAAGATGAAGTAACCGAAGTTCTAACGATTCCAGTTCTTCCTGTGCTAACTTCGCATTTTGAACTTGCCAATTAGTAATGGCCATGCGCAAGTGGTAGATAGGGTTCCAACGATAAGGGATCAGATCAAACTTAAACGGGTCGATGCGACGAATACCAACCGTTTGTTTGGTGACATCAACCGTTTCAGGATCCAATAATATATCAGGAATCTTCTCAAACGCTTCGACTGTATCCTGTTTCTTACCACCTACCGCATTGATTCCACGGAGGAAGCCGTCCATGTACTGTTTTACATAGTCCAACTCACGCTCACGTGATTTACTATACTCGTCCGATAACACATTAGCAGATTGTTCAGTCATTACTAATAGTAGACGGCGTGCAAAGCTTGAACAAAAACGCACCACTTGGATGTATTGTAAAATGCTTGCCTGGGTATAAGTCATCGCATCACGCATTAGACTGTCTTGTTCAACATTCTTACGAACTAGATCTTCAACCACAGACAGGTTAACCACTGCTCGAGATAACGCCGTGTGGATTGTCTGTAATGCATTGTCTTTATACAGATCAAGTTCACGTTTGGCTTTCTTTTCCAACATCTCGGCAATCTCACCTTTAAGCGGTGCATTGCGTGCCATATCAGAAGCCGTTTTATAAACCGGTAACGTATAGACGTTAATCGATTCACGTATCAGATTAATGTCCCCTAGTAGCGTCTCTTTAGAGGTAGACGGAAGGAGAGAGGCAAAAAGGGCTGTAAGTTTCATAAAATCGTTTCCTTATAAACGAGGTGCGTTACCTGCTTGAAATGCTTTAAGCAATTCAATGACGTCAGGGCCAGAACGTTTGTTGGCGGTCTGAAGATCACGGTAACTTAAGTCTGTTTCATCTTCGATACCACGGTGGTAGATCGTAACACGCTCCCACTCGGTGTCGATGACAGCCATTAGCATGATGAAGGCATTTTTAAACAACGCCTCACGGTGCTTAAACTTACTTAATTTCCCACCGATTTCAGACTCGATAGATTCTGCGGTTTCAGCAGATACAACAACGATACCTGATGCATCGTTTAATGATGCTTTCCCTGATAGGATACCTGAGAGACGGTTTTTGTTACGACGACTCTCAATGCGGGCCAACGTATTTGTTTTGTCTTCGAGCATCGCCTGTTTGCGCGCATCGATGATGTCTTGAGATAACAGTAGATCTTTGATGAACGTTAACTCACCTGCTCTCCAACGATGATAACGCTCCTTAGCGCTGTTATCCTTAACCCCGGCGGCTAAAATATGAACCATACCTTGGGTGTTGATGTCTTTTACATTCAAACGAATCGACATCGGAATTGTGACCTTTTGATCACCCACACCTACAGTTACCTCGAACAGCTTACCAACTGCTAAATTATTAACGGTTGTCAGTTCATTTAGCGATTGGCTTTCCACACCTGGTAGCAAAGACACAGCGACCGACCCTACGGTTTTTGAATCATAGTTAGGTAATCCATGCTTGTATGCTTCAATACCGATAGAATCAATCGGTGAACGTTCTGTGGACAAACGGTCTAATGTTTTTACAACTTCAACGCCATTAACTTTCGTCAGCACTGCTACGGCTTGTAGATAATAGCCGGCAAAGATAGATGAAAGTGTTTGAAGTACATCAGTCATAAACGGTTCATTACGCAGACGAGATTCCATCATCACGATGGGTTCGACGCGTGTAGAGCGAGTGACCTCAGTTAAGGTTGAGCCTTTAGCAGATTCAATTAAACCGGCTAGTTTGCTCACCACTGATATAGTGGTATCGGCCGTGTCTTTAATCATGATAACAAGTCCTATAATGGGAGAGTAATTAGAATGTCAAATCGTGAAACGATTAACCTTATCTCGAAAGGGAGTGGGCTTGGGAATTTATCCGCAACAGCAACGAATGTCCATAAAGGCATCAATCACCGAGGCGTTGGGAACCCGGTTACCCAGAATACGGATAATCACGGCCTGACGTTTTTCACACGGCCTAGATTAAATTTGTCATACGATAACTTAAGCGCTAGTCGTATACTTGCCCCGCTCCTTACTCAATCAGAGTTAACGCAACAGCGTTTGATACGTGTTTTGCTAGATCCAGACGGTTCAAAAACACCCCGTTCAGTTAGGGCACCTGGCTTGGTAGATGATAGTTTTGCTTTTATTCCAATGCTAACGAATAACTTACTGTCTATCAGTGGTTGGCCTGATGTGGACGTTGATACTTATACCTCACAAGAAGGGTTAGCAAAAGAAAGTTGGACAATGGTTGATGACATACCGCGCAATTACGGTACGTTTTCGTTAACTGCAAACTTCCGCAATATAATAGGTGATCCCATCTCAGCATTATTTTTCGCATGGACACATTATGCCATGGCCGTAAGTCGTGGTGAGTTGGTACCTTATCCGGATATGATTGTCGAGAACGAGATTGACTACATGACCCGCATCTACCGACTCGTATTGGATCCAACGCGAACCTATGTTCAAAAAATAGCTAACTGCGGCGCAGCATTTCCAACGGCAGTCCCTATGGGTGCTGCCTTTAACTATAGCACTGATAGCCCTTTGGCGAACGATAATGAACAGCTGTCTATACCTTTTCAGTGTATGGGTGTTGAATATAACGACCCAATTAGTATTCAAGAATTTAATGCAACGGTGACGTTATTCAATCCCCAGATGGGCGATAAAACCCGCCATCAATTGTTTAAGAAGTTAAGTAAATCAGAACTAACTATCTTTAACTACAATGGTTATCCTCGCATTGCAGAAGACAATGAATTAGAATGGTGGGTACCTAACGATACCTATAACCTAACCCTTAACGAACAAGTTAATTTATCTGGAGTATAATAGATGACAACGCTTAACAAAGTCATGACTCAACTCTCACGTTACCGTTTTGACCCAGGTAATATTCAACGGGTTACTTTAGATGCATTGGAAGAGGCATACAACGGGGAGTATGATTTAAGTGATCCAACAAACCCCTTTATCTTCTTATTAGAAGCCTCTGCGGTTCAAGCAGCAGCGGCCGGTGTTCAAAACGATATCAGTATGCGCAAGTTATATCCCGCACTAGCAGAGAGTGAGGAAGACCTTTATCGCCATATGGCAGATGAAGATTACATCGGTCGGTTTGCCATGCCGTCTTCTGCTACATTTACGTTACTGTTCTCTAAAGAGGAAATTGTTGCACAATCTACCGCAACTGGAACCGCTAATACGAGAAAGATAACTATTCCTCGCAATACAGTGTTTGTTATATCAGAAACGTTCTTTGGTATACACTACCCAATCGAACTACGCGTATTGGAAAACAACGCTATCCAGGTGTTATACGATACCGATATCGAAAGTCCTCTACAGACACTATCGAGCAACGTAGTAGAAAACGCCATTGTAACTATTGATGGTATTGACTATCTACGCATTGACGTCGACGTGTTCCAGTTTCGATTAACACCGAAGTACTTTGCTACTACGGTATCTACCAGTCTCACGCAGCGTTTCACGTTCAATGATAATTTTTATTATGCCCGTGTATGGATGGGTGACGGGGCTGGTAATTATACCGAGGTATCGACTACGCATTCGGATCAGGTATTTCCTAGTGACACAGTAACAGCCTTACTGCGCGTTGCCGATCAGACATTAACCGTAACGATACCAGAAATATACTACACCAATGGATTGTTACAGTCTAATATCCGGGTAGATATTTATACTACCGAGGGCGATATATCGTTAATACTGGATAACTTTCCAACCAGTGAATATGCAGTTGAGTGGCGCGACATTGATAACGTACCCAACGCAAAGTACGTGGCACCGTTGAGTTCTCTTGCGAATGTGTCTATATTCTCTCAGGATACAACACGAAATGGCGCATCGGCTTTAAGTATCGATGAGCTAAAACAGCGAGTGATTTATAACGACAATCGTCAGAACGTACCTATCACCGACAGTGCGTTAGATACGACATTAAGTGATCTTGGCTACAAGGTAGTTAAACGACTGGATAATGTTACTGACCGTATATACCAAGCCACGCGTTTATTACCTTCTCCGGATTTAAACACGCTGACATCACCAATTGGCACTATTACTCGCACCATCCAGGTTAATCGGGCAGCGTTGGCTGAGTTAAATACGTGCTATGATAACGGTAATCGATTGACCATTGGACCAGACACTCTTTACCGTTTAAAGGACGGGTTGTTAGAATATCTGAGTTCAGAAGAGCAGACAATCTACACTAACATGGCGTCGGATTCATTAATCTCGGCAATGAACAATAACACGTTCCTCTATACACCGTTCCATTATGTATTGGATACCACCGAGAATGCGTTTGATTGTCGTCCGTATTATCTTGATAACCCCGAGATTGTTTCTCGTCGGTTTTATGAAGATAACAATCAGCTCACTGCCCAGGCCTCTACCCGTTCTTTGTCATTTGAACGAGTAAGGAATGGTTATCGGTTGCTAGTGACTGTTGAAACTAGTGAGATGGGTGATGACATCGATATCACCCAGTTAACCTTACAACTTGGTTTTAACCCACCCGGGGATACTAACTTAAGTGTGTTGTTTGGAACGTTCTTGGGATATGCGGACGGGTACCCGTTATATGAGTTTGTCTTAACAACTAATTTTGATGTAACGTCGGAAGACCGCATTGCGATGACCGGGTTCAAACAGTATATGTCAGATCTACAAGTCTACTATATTGACCTTGAAACCGAGCTGTCGCTTACGTATATCTTAACGGATACCCAACCTACCAATCAGGAAGTTAATGGGTTTACCGGACAGATCAATACAAACATGATCACCAGTAGTTATGTGGGATTATTAAAAGAAGGGATTACTTTGAAGTTTGGTACCGCTATGACTTTACTGCGGTCCGATTCACGTTCAATTGTTTCCTCTTTACGATACGCTACCTACGACGAACCCGTCTATGTAACGTACGACAAAGACGTTTACGAAACTGATGAGTTTGGAACACGCGTCTATACGGTTACTGGTGATGGGGACGTTGTCTTTAACAAACTACATAATCAGGGCGATTTAGTCTTGAAAGACGGAGAACCTATCGTTCGACATAGAGCGGGGGAGACCATATTAGACAGTGATGGTAACCCTATTGTAGCCAATGCGCGGTCAGTAAATAACATCATTACTCTGGTGTGCTTTGATGCAAAATACCGTTTTGCTACAGCAACGGATGTCGTTAACTATCGTAATGGTGTTCCAGACACTATCATTGAGTACCTGGAAGAGGATATTGCCAGCCTAGACGGACTTCTATTAGAACGTACGGATATTAGCTTTGCTCCTCGCCAGACATTAGGTGACATCACTATTACGGTTGCTGACAATATTAGTCAGACGATACCCGCTGCACAAAGCTTTGTTGTAACTTACTACATGACCACTGATGGTAGTCGTGATAATGATTTACGTAGCGCTATTGAAAGACAAACTCGTACGCTGATAGCAGAGGCCTTAGATAACGATACGGTTACCGTATTAGGTATTGAACAAGCGCTGTTAGAAGCTGGAGGGAGTGAAGTCATTTCAGTTGTCATTGATGGTTTGGGACCTTCTAATAACATAGAGGCCTATACAGTACTTGACGTAAATGCAGTTAGTACTATTGCTAACCGTCTCTCACTGTCTACTGATGGTACATTAACTGTTGTGGATGACATCACCATTAACTTTGTTTTACATCAATAAACGG